>ERZ1023440.33-NODE-33-length-67707-cov-381.956720_pt1 | contig 67707 bp, 67 predicted proteins | sample MGYA00380520_ERZ1023440 | MGnify/ENA primary metagenome ERZ1023440 (study PRJEB33173, sample SAMEA4830335) | metagenome | study: EMG produced TPA metagenomics assembly of the PRJEB25223 data set...
CATTCTAGCAGATAATCTAGGTTTGGTGTTGGGTTGATACAAGGGCGAACGGTTTCCGTAGTAAAATTCAATTTTGTTAGCTGTACATGGCGAATGCGAATAAATGTACACACTCCTATCGCCATGTTCCCAAATATGCTATACTTATGCCAAATTGGAAAATAACAAGCCCATCCTTTCATTTTATAATACCACTTATTCCAAAACGACATAAGAGCCTTTTCATGTTTCACTTTACCGACCAAACCGCCTTTTTAGACAACATCGCCACACTCGCCGACACGCACATCGCCCCCAAAGTCATCGACATTGACAAGGGTTATTACCCCCTTGCTGAGATGGCAGAATTGGGCAAGGCAGGACTGTTCGCCCCGCACCTAAACGCCCACGGCAACCGTTTTGATTTGGCAATCCTTGCTAATGCCAACGTAGGGCGAGTGTGTGGCACGACCGCCTTTTTGACATGGTGTCATCAAGTGATGGGGCTGTATATTGACCAATCGGACAACAGCCTGTTAAAGGGCGAATTTTTGGACAACCATGCCCTTGCCAACACCTTTGGCGGTACAGCACTGTCCAACCCGATGAAGACATGGGCGAACATCGAGAGCATGAAATTTGTCGCCAAAAAGGACGGCAACGGCTACAAAGTCAGCGGCATCCTGCCGTGGATTAGCCACATCAAAGACGGTCAATACTGCGGTGCCGTGGCACAGATAGACGGCACGGACGATGAAGTTTTTTTCCTTTTACAGTTTGACAAGGCACGCCAAAGCTCATGGCAACTGCACCCTTGCCCTGCGTTTAGTGGCATGGAAGGGTCTAGCACGCTACGCATTGAGCTGACCGACTACCCCATCAGCACCGATGACATCATCGCCTTGCCCTGCAAAGATTTTATCGCCCGTATTCGCTCGGCGTTTGTGCTCATGCAACTTGGTATCGGGGCAGGGATTATCATGGGAGCCATTGATGACATCAAAGAAGGCACGGCAGTCTCTAACGCCTTTTTAGAAGACCAAGCAGGCAGTCTGACCTTGGAGCTTGATAACCTGGTCGCCAAAACCCTAAGCCTTGGCAAAGACCCCTTTAACAGCGACAAAGAGTTTTTCTTGGACGTGCTAAACGTGCGTGAACAAGGGGCAATGCTCACCCTAAAAGCCACCCAATCTGCCATGCTTCATCAAGGGGCAAAAGGTTATCTGATGACCGCCCACCCCCAACGCCGTCTGCGTGAAGCTCAGTTTGTGGCGATTGTCACGCCTGCCATCAAGCATTTGCGTTATCTGTCTCATCAGCTGATGGATGAACCCAAAGTTCGTCCGATTGAATATTTCATTTAAATTTATATAAAAAGGTAATCATGACAACTTCCCCCACCGATGGTCGTGGTGCATGGCGTAAATTCATCTGCCTTGCCTGTGGCTATATCTATGATGAAGAATTAGGCGACCCCGAAGATGGCTTGCCTGCTGGCACTCGCTTTGAAGACATTCCCGATGATTGGCAATGTCCACTATGTGGCGTACGCAAGAGCGACTTTGAGCCTTATGAAGAGACAAGCCATGTCGCTCCTGCTGTCGTCTTTGACCGCACCGAGCGTGGCGTGGTCATCGTTGGGGCAGGTCTTGCAGGTTGGGCGATGGTAGACGCTTTGCGTGCTTTGGACAAGGATTTGCTCATCACACTCATCAGTGCCGATGACGCCGACCGCTATCACAAGCCCATGCTGTCGGTCGCCCTATCCCAAGGCAAAGGACGAGCCGAACTGGTGCGTGCCACGGGCAGTCAGTCCGCCCTTGACAACAACGTACGTCTGCTTGCCAACACCTACGTCACCAACATTGACACTCACACCCAGAGTCTGCATACCACCCGTGGTACGGTGTATTATGACAAACTCATCCTTGCCATCGGTGCCAGCCCTGCCTATCCGCCCACCATCGCCAAAGAGATGGCATGGCACGTCAATCATTTGGAACGGTTTGACGAACTCAAATCCCGCCTAACCACCCCCAAGCACGTCGCTATCATCGGGGCAGGCATGATTGGCACCGAGCTGAGCGAAGATTTGATAAAGGCAGGTCACAAGGTCAGTCTCATTGACGTACATCCCAGACCCTTATCCGCCCTACTGCCTGCCGTGGCGGGCGAGCGGATTTTAAATGCCATCGAAGCCCTTGGGGTAAATTGGCTTGGTCATAGCATGGTCAAAGGTGTAAATGCCACCGCACACGGCTATGAGATTGACTTATTTGACTGCGACAGCGAGACGGTCAGCCCCTTACTGGTCGATGAAATCATCGTCGCCACAGGACTTCACGTTCACGAACGCCTGCCCTTGCGTGCCAATCTGACCTTTAACAAACACACAGGCATCGCCGTCAATCCCCAAACCCTACAAACGAGTGTGCCTGACATCTATGCCCTAGGCGACTGTATCAGCATTGATGGCGTGCCTTGTCGCTATGTCGCCCCCCACCGCTCACAGGCGAGTGTCATTGCAGGGCAAATCATCCAACAAGACGGGCAAGCCACCATCTACAAACACACCCCACCGATGATTCGCCTAAAAAATAAATGCATCAGCGTCACCGCCAACGGTCTGCCCAAAGGCGTGGGCGACTGGCATGTGCTTAGCGATGATGAAAACGGGCTTATGTTAGAGATGAGAGAGCATGGCAATGTCGTGGCAACAGCAACGATAAAAGCAGTATAGCAAGCAAAAATAAAAATGCAAAATAAAAAATTGGGGCGATGATTTGCCCCTTTTTTATTAGGGCGTGTTGAACTTTGGTATTTGCAATGAAAAATGAGAAAAATCGCCCGTTTTTCAAGGAAAAAACGCAGGTTGATAGTTATTCTATCAGACAAGTTTTTGACGCAGAAAAACAAGATTTAGCCATTTTTCATGCAAAAATTGATTGAAATTGTCAAATTTTCATCTTATTTTATAAGAATGTTATCAATGTTCAACACGCCCTTTGGTGGTGCATTTTCAAGTTAAACGATTATAATTGAGTTTACGATACTTTGAACGACAAAAAACAACCGTAAATTGCTTTACGGCTGTTCATGTCATGGAGTGCTAAACTGAGAATACTAGGATTAGAATGCTAGGTGAGCACCTACGCCCCACATGTTGGCATCAGAGTTTAGGTAGTTATAACCTGCTTCGATACCGAAGTTAGCGGTTGGTTGGAAACCTAGACCTACGCCACCAGCGATTGACGTTTTGTCTGTTTCGCTAGAATATAGGTTGCTGTTGGTTGTTTTGTTTTCAACTTCTGTTTTAGACAGACCCAATTTACCTTTGGCATAGACTGGTGAGTTGTTGAAGTGGTAACGATAAGTACCATACGCACCATAAGTCTTCGCTTTTAGTTCGTACTCATTGCCATTATGGTTATATTTTTCGCTATCAGCACCTTGGTATTCTAGCTCAACACCGACGTTTTGGTCGAAGTTATAACCACCATATACGCCATAAGCAGTCAAGTCACCTTTATGACCACGAGCGTTATCAACGTCAAATTGACCTACTTTTACGCCCACATAAGGCTGACCCACACTATTTGCACCGTAGCTTACAGCAGCAGTGGCACTCATTGCCAATAGTGATGACGCACCAAGAGCTAGTAGGGCTTTGTTTAATGTTTTCATGGTTTCTCTCCAATTATGGTGCAAGCACCGAGTTTGTTTATTATGTCGCCATCTGACGAATTCATCATCAGTGCCGATGTGTGTATAGTAACAAAATATTTCTAAAAAACTGTGCGTATTTGTGGTGTTAAATGTAAAGTTTTGCAAAATTTACCCCCACCCCCTTTTACATTGGATGTCTTTTGCAATATTTTGTTACTTTTATCACAATCCATGCTCAAATATTGCGTTATTTTGCCAAAATTATCCCAAAACTCAGCTTATTTATCCCATTTCACAGCCAAAAATCCCAAAATACCGCCATTTTTTAAAATTTTTTGATAAATTTTAAAAAAATTGCCCAGCCTTTTGACAAAGCACGCCATTAAAACAGTCAAATTTGGGCAAAATCGGCAAGTTTTACATAAATTGTTACAATTTACGCCCATTTTCGCCAGTTTTTTGGTCAATGTTACAGGGCGTGCCTGCCTTTGGTATTTGCAATGAAAAACAGGAAAAATCGCACGTTTTTCAAGGAAAGTTCGCAGTTGATATTGAAATATCGACAAGGATTTTGACTTCGAGCCACAATCCGACCACTTAAATTTAAAAAATTAAGTAAAAACCTTAAAAATTTACACGATTTAAGTGGTCAGATAGCCATTTTTCCTGCAAAAATGGATTGAAATCATCAAATTTTTACCATATCTTATGAGAATGCTATCAACGGTAGGCACGCCCTGATTTTTTAATAAAATTTAGGGTAAATTTTTTGGTAAATTTTAAAAAATAGGCAAATTTATGACAAAATCACTCATCATTTTTGATTTGGATGGCACGCTCATTGACAGTGTGCCTGATTTGGCGGACGGCGTGGATAAAATGCTTGCTCATTTTGACAAGCCCCCTGCTGGCACCGACAACGTGCGAACATGGGTGGGCAACGGCTCCACCAAACTCGTAGAACGGGCATTGGTATGGGCGGGTTTATCACTTGATAATTTGCACCACGCCCATGAGCTGTTTTTGACAGAATATACCACTTGTCAAGGTAAGACAGTAGAGTATGACGGGGTAACAGACGGGCTAAATCGCCTTATCAAACAAGGCTTGACGCTTGCCCTGTGTACCAATAAGCCCGCCCAATTTTTGCCCGACATTTTGGCAAACATGGGCTGGACGGACAAATTCGCCTGCATCATCGGGGGCGACAGTTTGCCCACTAAAAAGCCTGACCCTGCTCCGCTTTTGCATATTTGCACCACGCTTGGCGTGGATAAATCGCAAGCGGTCATGGTGGGCGACTCCAAAAATGACATCACAGCAGGGCAAAATGCAGGGATAACCACGCTCGCCCTAACCTATGGTTATAACTATGGCGAGCCGATTGCGGACAGTCGCCCTGATGGGGTGTTTGATAATTTTGGCGATTTGGTTGCTTTTCTTTTATGACCTAAAAAACACACCCCAAAGACCTTGCTTTGGGGTGTGCTGCGGTTTATTTATCAGACATCTATCAAGCGTTTAGCCTGCCACCACAGGGATTTTACCGATTTTGGCTTGCCAAATTTTTGGGGCGGTGGCGTGTACCGATACACCATTGCTATCTACCGCCACCGTTACGGGCATGTCCTTGACTTCAAATTCATAAATCGCTTCCATGCCAAGCTCAGGGAAAGCAACCACTTTGGCGTTTTTGATGGCTTTTGAGACCAAATATGCCGAACCGCCCACCGCCATGAGATAGACTGCTTTGTTGTCGGCAATGGCTTCACAGGCGATTTTACCACGCTCGGATTTACCAATCATACCCAAAAGACCAGTTTGTTCTAGCATTTGACGGGTAAATTTATCCATACGAGTGGCAGTTGTCGGCCCTGCCGGCCCCACCACTTCATCACGCACAGGGTCCACAGGCCCAACGTAGTAGATGAGCTTGCCCGACAAGTCCACAGGCAAGGTTTCGCCATTATTTAGCATGTCAGTCATGCGTTTGTGAGCGGCATCTCGCCCTGTGTAGATTTTGCCGTTAAGCAGTAGCACATCGCCTGTTTGCCATGTCGCCACTTCTTCTTTGGTTAGGGTGTCCACATTGACACGCTTGCCGCTATCAGGGCTATAAGTAATGTCAGGATACACGTCCATGCTTGGTGGTTCTAGGTTTACCGCCCCTGTACCGTCAAGCTCAAATTCCACATGGCGAGTGGCAGCACAGTTAGGAATCATCGCCACAGGCTTAGACGCTGCGTGCGTTGGGTAGTCTAGGATTTTGACATCAAGCACGGTAGTAAGACCACCCAAGCCCTGAGCCCCAATGCCAAGTGCGTTTACCTTTTCAAAGAGTTCAAGGCGTAGGCTCTCTGTGGTAGATAGCTCTGCTCCGCTTTCGGCTTTGGCTTTTAGCTCATGAATGTCAATGTGGCTCATAAGACTTTCTTTGGCCAAAAGGGTTGCTTTTTCTGGCGTGCCACCAATACCAATACCCAAAATACCCGGGGGACACCAGCCTGCACCCATTTCAGGAATGCTCTTTAACACCCAGTCCACAATGCTGTCAGACGGATTTAGCATGGCAAGTTTGGATTTGTTCTCGCTACCACCCCCTTTGGCAGCACAGGTAACTTCCACCTTGTCGCCTGCCACGATTTCCATGTGAATGACGGCAGGGGTGTTGTCTTTGGTGTTCACTCGTTTGCCCGCAGGGTCGGCAAGTACAGACGCTCGCAGGGTATTATCAGGGTGATTGTAGGCACGGCGAACGCCTTCGTTTACCATATCCGCCACGCTCATATCAGACTCCCAAGTTACGTTCATGCCAACTTTTAGGAACACGGTCGCAATCCCTGTATCTTGGCAAATCGGGCGTTTGCCCTCGGCACACATACGGCTATTTACCAAAATTTGGGTCATGGCATCACGAGCAGCAGGGTTTTCTTCACGCTCTAAGGCTTCGGCTAGGGCTTGGATATAGTCGGTGGGGTGATAGTAGCTGATGTATTGAAATGCATCTGCAATGGACTGGATAAAGTCGTCTTTTTTGATGACAGTCATGTGAGTTCCTTGTGATTGGCTGGCTGTGGCGTGCCTAACTTTAATAACACTTTTGCATTTTTAAACACGTCAGAGATACAACTCTGTTTTTGCATAAAAAATGGCTAAATCTTGTTTTTCATCGTCAAAAGCTCGTTTGATAGAACGACTATCAAACTTCACTTTTTCCTTGAAAAACGTGCGATTTTTCTCATTTTTCATTGCAAATATATAAAGTCAGGCACGCCCCAAAGCTGGCTAGATTTTGCTAAAAAGCGGTGTTATTGTAGCATAGATTATCACTGCTTTAAAATGTTTTTCCCAATTACCGCACAGAGCAATCATACCACACCCCACCAAACAACAACTGTTCAAGATAAGACCCATTTTACAAAGTTCTCATTCTTATATTTAATAGAAAGTTTGACATGACCACTTACTAAAATTAAATTTAATACAGCACAAATTAACAAGACGCACTCACCATTGGTAACATTTTTCTAGACATGATAAAAATTTGATGATTCAATCAATTTTTGCATGGAAAATAGCAAAGGCAGACTCGTCCTAGTTTTAAAGTTTTCAACTATAATTTGACATCAATCGTCTTTTTATTTATCAAAAACACCAACAAACCAAAATCCATGCAATAAAAAAACCAAACCTTAAAAAGGTTTGGTTTTCGTAGAAATAGTGACTATTATGGACGGTCAACCAATTCCACATAAGCCATTGGTGCATTATCGCCATCACGATAACCGCATTTGATGATACGCAAATAACCACCTGGGCGAGTCTTGTAACGTGGTCCTAGCTCATTAAAAAGCTTACCAACGGTTGCCTTGTTACGAGTACGATTAAAAGCAAGACGGCGATTAGCAACGCTGTCTTCTTTTGCCAAAGTGATGAGTGGCTCTGCTACACGACGTAGCTCTTTTGCTTTTACCAACGTGGTTTTGATTAGCTCATGTTCAATCAATGAATTGGTCATGTTTTGGAACATAGCCTTACGATGGCTGCTGGTGCGACCCAGCTTGACTCCGCTATTACGATGTCGCATGGTCAGTATCCTTTAAAATTAACGGCTACGGTAAGAAAAACGGTCATCAACTCGCAAATCGCTTGGTGGCCAGGTCTCTAAACGCATGCCCAACTCCAAACCTTTTGACGCAAGTACGTCTTTGATTTCGGTTAATGATTTCTTACCTAAATTTGGTGTTTTTAGAAGTTCAGTCTCAGAACGTTGCACCAAATCACCGATGTAGTAAATGTTTTCAGCTTTCAAGCAGTTTGCTGAACGAACCGTTAGTTCAAGGTCGTCCACTGGGCGTAATAGCACAGGGTCAATCTCTTCTTTTTCTTTAACTGGCTCAGGGGCTTCCTCGGCTTCTAGATCAACGAATATTGCAATTTGTTGTTGCAAAATCGTAGCAGCCTTACGAATCGCCTCTTCAGGGTCAATCGTACCATTAGTTTCAAGCTCAATGATAAGCTTGTCAAGGTCAGTACGTTGCTCAACACGAGCATTCTCAACATCATAAGCCACACGCAATATAGGGCTAAAACTTGCATCAAGTTTCAAACGTCCAATCGCTTTAGAATTGGCATCTTCACGACGTTGATTGGCAGGCTCATAGCCACGACCTGTCACCACACGCAGACGCATTTTTAAATGTCCACGTTCACTTAACGTACCAAGCACCAATTCAGGATTGGCGATCTCAACATTATGTGGCAGTTCAAGGTCAGCAGCAGTTACAATGCCTGCACCCTTTTTATCCAATGTTAAATAAGCTTCGTTTTGGTCATGTAAAATGATTGCCAAGCCTTTTAGGTTCAAAAGCAAATCTAATACATCTTCTTGCAAACCTTCTAGTGTTGAATATTCATGATCAACGCCTTCAATTTCAGCTTCAATCACGGCAGCACCAGACAACGAAGATAAAAGAATGCGACGAAGAGCATTACCTAGTGTATGCCCAAAGCCACGTTCTAACGGCTCGAGCGTGACCTTAGCAGTCGTTTCATTAACCGTATCTACATTAATTGCAGACGGTGTTAGAAACTCAGTTACATTTGTCATAAGTCACCTCGATTAGTTCGGATTATTTAGAATATAGTTCTACAATCAAGCTTTCGTTAATTTCAGCAGGTAGGTCACTGCGATCTGGAGCAGTTTTAAACATACCTTGTAGTTTGCTGTGGTCAACTTCTAGCCATTCTGGAATGCCGCGTTGAGTCGCAAGCTCTACTGCGTTTTTGATACGAAGTTGTTCTTTTGACTTCTCATGTACAGCAATCACATCACCGTCTTGAACTTGGATTGAAGGAATGTTCACACGAACAAACTCATCACGACCTGCTTTTTTTAGCAGGATTGCACGGTGGCTCACCAACTGACGTGCTTCTGCACGAGTAGCACCAAAGCCCATACGATAAACAACGTTATCCAAACGGCGTTCTAGCATGCCAAGTAGGTTTTCACCAGTAGCGCCACGCATACGAGCAGCTTCTTTATAGTAGTTTGAGAATTGACGCTCAAGCACACCATACATACGTTTTACTTTTTGCTTCTCACGAAGTTGTAGAGCGTATTCAGAGGCTTTATTTTGGCTATTGCCATGCTGACCAGGTACACGACCTGATTTTTTTGTCTTAACGTCGTAAGCTTTTACACCTGATTTTAGTTGCAGGTCAGTACCTTCACGGCGAGACAATTTTAATTTTGGACCAATATAACGGGCCATGAGTTATCTCCTTAAACGCGGCGTTTCTTAGGCGGGCGGCAGCCGTTGTGTGGAATCGGGGTTACATCGCTAATGCTGTTAATTTTATAACCCAATGCACCTAATGCACGAACCGCAGACTCACGACCTGGTCCTGGACCTTTAACCAAGACATCAACGTTTTTAACACCATAGGTTTCTTGTGCTGTTTTACCAGCAACTTCAGCAGCAACCTGTGCGGCAAAAGGCGTTGATTTACGTGAACCACGGAAGCCTTGTCCACCTGAGGTGGCCCAAGCCAATGCATTACCTTGACGATCGGTAATGGTTACAATGGTGTTATTAAAAGACGCATGGATATGGGCGATACCTTCAGATACCGAACGACGTGCCACTTTTTTGCGGCTACGAGTGTCTTTTGCCATCTTTTAGCTTCCTAAATTAGTTACTTTTTAATTGCTTTGCGAGGACCTTTACGGGTACGCGCGTTAGTTTTAGTGCGTTGACCACGAACTGGAAGACCACGGCGGTGACGAAGACCACGGTAGCAACCCAAATCGACCAAACGCTTGATGTTCATTGAAATTTCGCGACGAAGGTCACCTTCAGTAGCGTAATTTGCAACTTCTGCACGAACAGCATCCAGTTGTGAATCATCTAACTGACCAATCTTGGTAGTCTCGCTAATACCTACAGTTGCTAAGATTTTCTTAGCGGTAGTGCGACCAATACCAAAAATGTAAGTTAGCGAAATCACAGCGTGTTTGTTGTCCGGAATGTTTACACCGGCAATACGAGCCATTGATTTCTCTCCGTTAGCACAAATGCTAGGCATTTGCTGTTTTACTCTACTGCTATCCTAGATAACAGCATGGCAAGTAGCGGATAATACAATATCCGCTACAAAATTGCAAGTATTAATTTGTAAAATTAACCTTGACGTTGCTTATGACGTGGCTCTGAACTGCAAATAACCAATACTTTACCTTTACGGCGTACGATTTTGCAACTGCCACAGATTTTTTTAACAGACGCTTGAACTTTCATGTCTACTCCTAATGTCATTTAGACTGGATTAAAGTTTGATCATGGTATTGATGGGTCATCAGATGTGCTTGCACCTGTGCGATGAAGTCCATAAGTACAACCACCATAATCAATAAAGATGCACCACCCAACTGAAAAGGCACGCCAAATGACGTTTGAATCACCATTGGCATTAGGCAAATGATTGCCATATACATCGCACCAATAAACGTTAGGCGATTTAGGACAAAATCCAAATATCGTTTCGTTTGCTGTCCTGGGCGTATGCCAGGAATATAAGCACCACTACGCTTTAAATTCTCTGCCACCTCACCTGGATTAAACATCAATGCTGTATAAAAATAACAGAAAAAGATGATTAGCACGCCAAACAGTAATAGATACAAAGGACTGCCTGGCTGCAAGATGAGTGAGATGTTCTGCATGATATTTTGCAGTGTGGTTGGATTCGCCGAAGAACCTGACCATTGCCCCAAACTTGCAGGCAGCATCAGCAATGAGCTGGCGAAAATTGCTGGAATCACCCCTGCCATATTGAGCTTTAATGGCAAATGTGATTGTTGCTGAGCATAAACTTTACGCCCTTCTTGCTGTTTTTGGGCGTAATTAACAGGCACACGACGTTGGGCACGTTCAATATAAACAATACCAGCCGTCACTGCTAAGCCGAGCAAAGCAAAGATAAGGACAACCATTAAGTTCATGTCCTGACTAAATGCACCTGCAATCATGCCAGGGGCACTTGATATGATACTGGCAAAAATAAGCATGGATATGCCGTTGCCAATGCCACGCTCAGTAATCTGCTCACCAAGCCACATCAAGAACATCGCTCCTGCAACCAATGAAGTTACCGCAGGAATCATAAAAGTCAAGCCAGAACTCAATGTCAAGCCACCAGCAACAAGACCTGCTGACATACCGACCGCTTGCACAAATGCCAAAGCCAGTGTACCTTGTCTGGTGTATTTATTCAAAATACGCCGACCTGATTCGCCTTCTTTTTTTAGGGCATCAAGCGAAGGTATCACCGCCGACATCATCTGCACCACAATGGATGCTGAGATATAAGGCATGATACCCAATGCCATGATGGACATGCGCTCCAAAGCACCACCTGAGAACATGTTAAACATGCCCAAAAAGGTGTTTTGACTGCCATCAAAAAATTGAGCAAGACGAATGGGATTCATGCCTGGCACAGGAATGTGCGAACCCAAACGATAGACAACCAACGCCCCAAGCAAAAATAACATGCGATGCCACAGCTCATCGTACTTACGAATAAAAGCCAATGGATTTAATGGAATGCCTGATTTAGGCGTTGATTTAGACATGGATTACTCCTCGACGCTACCGCCAGCGGCAACGATGGCTTTTTTTGCACCTTTAGTAACTTTTACGCCTTTAAAGGTTAAAGCACGGCTAATCTCGCCTGATAGGATAATACGAGCACGCTTCATGTCACCACGGATAATGTTGGCAGCTTTTAGCGTTTCAAGTGTTACCTCATTGCCTTCAATTTTGTTAAGCTCTGACAAACGCACTTCGGCAGTTGTCAAGGCTAACTGACTGGTAAAACCAAATTTTGGCAAACGGCGATAGATAGGCATTTGACCGCCTTCAAAGCCTGCTGGAATGCTTGAGCCTGAACGTGAAGTTTGACCCTTGATACCACGACCACCAGTCTTACCTAGACCTGAGCCAATACCACGACCACGACGTTGGGCAGTCTTTTTTGCACCCACTGCTGGGGCAAGTTCATTTAAACGAAGACCCATTACGCTTCCTCCACTTTAACCATGTAATGTACACGATTTACCATACCACGAGTAGATGGTGTATCTTCTACTTCTACGGTATGACCGATGCGACGTAGTCCCAAACCTTTTAGGCAGGCTTTATGGCTTGCCAAACGGTGTGAGCTAGACTTAGTTTGAGTAATTTTCATTGTTTTCATAACACTCACCTACTCTTAGCCCAAAATTTCTTCAACAGATTTGCCACGTTTAGCAGCAACTTGCTCTGGTGAAACCATGTCACGCAGACCTTTAAAGGTTGCATAGACCACGTTGGCAGCATTGGTAGAACCATAGCATTTTGCCAATACGTCTTGAACGCCAGCAACTTCTAGCACAGCACGCATTGCACCACCAGCAATAACGCCAGTACCTTCTGATGCAGGTTGCATGTATACTTTTGATGCGCCGTGACGAGCATTAATAGGGTGTTGTAGTGTTGTACCAGCAAGCTCAACAGTAATCATGTTACGCTTAGCAGCTTCTAGTGCTTTTTGGATGGCGGCAGGCACTTCACGAGCCTTACCACGACCAAAACCAACACGACCATTACCATCACCAACCACTGTCAATGCAGTGAAAGAGAAGATACGACCACCTTTTACAACTTTTGCCACACGGTCAACGGCAACCAATTTTTCTACCAAACCGTCAGTTTGTTCAACTTTTGCCATGATTAGAACTCCAATCCGTTTTCACGAGCAGCGTCAGCTAGTGCTTTAACACGGCCATGATATTTAAAACCACTACGGTCAAATGCAACCTTAGTGATGCCCGCAGCTTTTGCACGCTCTGCAATCAGTGCACCCACAGCTTTTGCTGCTTCAACATTACCAGTCGCACCTGAGCGAAGGGTTGAGTCAAGGGTTGATGCCTGAGCCAAAACCACACCACCTGTTGGGGCGATGATTTGGGCATAGATGTGACGTGGCGTGCGAGTAACGGTCAAACGGTTAGCACCTAATTGACGGATATGGGCACGGGTTTTTTTTGCTCGGCGAAGACGAGCTGATTTTTTATCCAACATGTTTGCTCACCTTACTTATTTTTTCTTAGCTTCTTTACGAAGAACCACTTCATCGCTATAACGAACACCTTTACCTTTATAAGGCTCTGGCGGACGGAAGCTACGAATCTTAGCTGCTGCTTGACCCAATTTTTGCTTGTCGTTTGATTTTAGAACGATTTCGGTTTGGCTTGGGCTTTCGGCAGTCACACCTTCAGGAAGATTGTAAGCAATCGGGTGAGAGAAACCTAAGTTAAGGTTTACTACGTTACCAGCAACTTGGGCACGGTAACCAACACCGATAAGTTGCAAACGACGTTCAAAACCTTCACTCACACCTTGAACCATGTTGTTCAACAATGCACGCACAGTACCTGTGTGCATCCACGCTTCTTTGGTGTCTTTGACAGGAGCAAGAGTAACCACGTTATCTTCTTGCTTTAGCTCGACCAAATCATGCAGGCGTAAAGACAAAGAACCATTCTTGCCTTTAACTTCAACCTGCTGACCGTTCAAAGTAACGCTGGTACCCGCAGGTAGCGTTACTGGGGCTTTAGCCACACGAGACATAGGAATTTCCTTTAATGATAAAAACAACCATCAATAATTGATGGCAACGAATAATAACCAACTCTCACCATCCAAGATAATTTAAATTGGTTAAAAAAGCAGGGTATTATAACACAAAAAATCCTTAGAGTAAACTAAGGATTTTTATTTTTTATCACTTTAAATAAAATAACAAGTAAAGTGATTAGGCAACCAAAGCGATAACTTCACCGCCAATGCCAGCTGCACGTGCTGCACGGTCGCTCATGATGCCTTTACTGGTAGAAATGATGGCAACACCCAAGCCTTTTTGAACGCTTGGTAGTTCATCTTTACCACGATATTGGCGTAGACCGGGACGGCTATAACGCTTAAGTTCAGCGATAACACCTTTGCCTTGGTAGTATTTTAGTTCAATGTTTAGAACTTTTTTGTTGTTTTCGCCGTCAACAACTTCAGCAGAAGTTAGATAGCCTTCAGCAACCAATAAATCAGCAATTGATTTACGTAGCTTAGAAGCAGGCATTTCTACACTTGGCTTATTTCTTGATTGTGCGTTGCGAATGCGGGTTAGCATATCAGCAACTGGATCTTGCATACTCATTGCGATACTCCTTACCAGCTAGCTTTACGAACGCCAGGTACATCACCTTGCATTACACGCTCACGCAGTTTGTTGCGTGATAGACCAAATTTACGGAAATAGCCGTGTGGACGACCAGTCAAGCCACAGCGATTACGCAAACGAACTGGTGATGAGTTACGTGGCAATGCTTGTAGAGCAAGCATTGCGTCTAAACGCTCTTCATCACTGGCATTCACATCGCTAATGACTGCTTTTAGCTGTGCACGCTTCTCGGCGTACTTAGCAACTGTTTTTTCGCGTTTTAATTCGCGATTAATCATGCTTTTCTTAGCCATAACGTTTACCTTATCTAAATGGGAAACCGAATGCTTTTAGTAATGCACGACCTTGGTCGTCATTAGCAGCAGTCGTTGTGATGGTGATGTCAAGACCACGAATACGGTCAATCTTATCAAAATCAACTTCAGGGAAAACGATTTGTTCTTTGATACCTAGCGAGTAGTTACCACGACCATCGAATGCTTTTGCAGAAAAACCACGGAAGTCACGAATACGAGGAATCGCAATGGCAATTAAGCGGTCTAAGAATTCGTACATTTGGTCGCCACGAAGGGTAACTTTACAGCCAATTGGCCATTCTTCACGAATTTTAAAGCCTGCCACTGATTTGCGTGCTTTGGTAACAACTGGTTTTTGACCAGCGATGACAGTCATGTCTGCCAAGGCACCTTCAAGTAGTTTTTTATCTTGTGCTGCACCACCAACACCCATATTTAGAGTGATTTTGGTGATTTTTGGCACTTGCATGACATTTTCTAAGCCAAGCTCATCTTTGATTTGTTGCTTTAGCTTATCATTGTATAAAGATTTTAATCTTGCCATTACTATATACCCTTAGTATCTTATGCAGTCGCCACTACTTCACCAGTAGAACGATAGATACGGACTTTTTTGCCCTCTTCGTTTACTTGGTAAGCAACACGATCTGCTTTTTGGGTTGCTGCGTTATAAATCGCAACGTTTGAAATGTGTAGAAATGCTTCTTGCTTAACGATGCCACCTTCTTTACCTAGCATTTGGTTAGGTTTTTGGTGTTTGGTTACAATGTTAATGCCTTCAACTTTTACACGGTCTGCTTTAACCGCCAAAATTGTGCCTTGCTTGCCTTTATCTTTGCCAGCAATCACAACCACGGTATCGCCTTTGCGTAACTTTGCCATAGGATAGCCTCTAAAAGTTTACAGTACTTCTGGTGCTAGTGAAACAATTTTCATGAATTGCTCACCACGTAGTTCACGAGTAACAGGTCCAAAAATACGAGTTGCGATAGGGGCTTTGTTATTGTTTAGAATAACTGCCGCATTATCATCAAAACGTAATACAGAACCATCTGGACGACGTACGCCTTTTTTGGTACGTACAACGACCGCATTCATCACGTCGCCTTTTTTAACACGACCACGAGGAATGGCTTCTTTTACTGTTACCTTAATAATATCGCCAACTGATGCATAACGACGATGCGAGCCACCCAGCACTTTAATGCACTGTACACGTCTTGCACCACTGTTATCTGCAACTTCCAGCATTGTTTCAGTCTGAATCATCGCATTACTCCATAAATAATAATACAATAAAAGCCACTCGCTCCAATTTATGCTATTTTGCACAAATTTGGTAGATGAACGCCAATAAAGACGTTCATTATACTAGCAAATGACTTTTAATGCAAATAACTTTAAATTTTTACCGCAGTTTCAACCACGTCCACCAAAGTCCAAGTTTTGGTCTTTGAGATAGGACGTGTTTCTTTGATACGAACGATATCACCTTCTTGACAAACGTTGTTCTCATCATGAGCTTTTAGCTTGGTAGAACGACGAACTTGCTTGCCATACATTGGGTGACGAATTTGGCGTTCAACAAGGACAGTGATAGACTTGTCCATTTTGTTGCTGATAACTTTACCAGTTACAACACCAACTTCTTGAGTTTTATTCTCGCTCATGCCTCACCTCTTTGTTTTTCGTTAAGCAAAGTCAAGATTTTTGCAATCGTGCGACGATTTGCTTTAACTTCGTGAGTATTACCTAGCTGACCGGTTGCCTTTGCCATACGTAGGCGAAATGCGTCAAGTTGCTTTTCGTCAAGCAATGTAGCCAGCTCTTCTACTGATTTTTCACGTAATTCGCTTGTTTTCATTACATTACCGTCCGTTTAACAATGGTGGTTTTGAAAGGAAGCTTAGCGGAAGCCAATGTTAGGGCTTCACGCGCAAGCTCTTCGCTCACACCTTGGATTTCGTATAGCATTTTGCCTGGCTTGATTTCGGCTACCCAGTACTCAACTGGACCTTTACCTTTACCCATACGAACTTCCAATGGTTTTTCGGTAATCGGCTTGTCTGGGAATACACGAATCCAAATTTTACCGCCACGCTTGATGCGACGAGTAATGGTACGACGAGCTGCTTCAATTTGACGAGCAGTCATGCGACCACGACCGATAGATTTTAGACCAATCTCACCAAATGCAACAGTGTTACCACGTTGGGCAAGGCCTGTGTTACGACCTTTGTGCATTTTGCGGAATTTGGTACGTTTTGGTTGTAACATGGCTTACCCCTTGTCTGAATTACGACGGTTGCTGGTACGACCACGGCGTTTTGGTGCGCGAGTCTTCTCTTCTGCAACTGGATTGTAAACGCTGTTCATGCCGTCTAGAATTTCACCACGGAAAATCCAAACTTTCACACCGATAGTACCGTAAGTGGTCTCTGCACGAACTTCTGCATAATCAATGTCAGCACGCAATGTGTGTAGTGGTACACGACCTTCGCGATACCACTCAGTACGAGCAATCTCAGCACCGCCTAGACGACCTGACAGCTCAACTTTGATACCGCCAGCACCAGCACGCATGCTGTTTTGCACGGCACGTTTCATCGCACGACGGAACATCACACGACCTTCAAGCTGTCTGGCAATACCAACAGCAACCAAACGCGCGTCTAGGTCAGGCTGAGTAATCTCTTGGATATTTACCTGAGCAGGAACGCCCATAAGCTTGGTTAGGTCTTTTTGAAGTGCTTCAATGTCAGCACCTTGTTTACCAATAATCACACCAGGACGTGCTGAGTGAATGGTAATCTTAGCGGCACCCGTAGGACGCTCGATGCTGATGTTGCTTACCATGGCTTCTTTTAGCTTATTGCGTAGAAAATCACGCACTTTGAAGTCATTTAGCAAGTATTCTGAATATTGTTTTGGGCTGGCATACCAGTTAGCGTTGTGCTTTTTGATAACGCCCAAACGAATACCAATTGGATGTACTTTTTGACCCATGATTATGCTCCTACTTTAACAGTGATATGGCAAGTGCGTTTGCTGATACGGTCAGCACGACCCTTGGCACGGGGCATAATACGCTTCAAAGTAATACCTTCATCCACATAAATGGTAGAAACACGCAGTGTGTCAATGTCTAGACCATTGTTGTGTTCAGCGTTTGCAATTGCTGATTGTAGGCATTTTTTAACAAGTTTAGCACCTTTTTTGTTGCTAAATGTCAAAATGTCTAAAGCACGCTCGATTGATTTACCACGAACTTCGTCCGCAACCAATCTTACTTTTTGTGCCGAAATAGCGGCACCACGTAATTTTGCAGTTACTTCCATGGTACACCTTATCTCTTAGATTTCTTGTCAACGCCATGACCACGATATGAACGGGTTGGGGCGAATTCACCAAGTTTATGACCAACCATTTGCTCACTCACGATAACAGGTACATGGGTACGACCGTTGTGAACAGAAATGGTCAAACCGACCATTTGTGGTAGAATCATGGAACGACGAGACCAAGTTTTGATTGGCTTACGGCTGTTTGTTTCTAGGGCGTTTTCCACCTTAGCAAACAGATGTGCGTCAATAAACGGGCCTTTTTTTAACGAACGAGGCATAAAACTCTTCCTTTATTTCTTGGCACGACGGCGACGGATAATCATACTGTCAGTACGCTTGTTAGAACGAGTCTTAAGACCCTTAGCTTTCTGACCCCAAGGACTGGTTGGGTGTTTACCAAAGTTACGTCCTTCACCACCACCGTGTGGGTGATCAATCGGGTTCATTGCCGTACCACGAACGGTAGGACGAACGCCACGCCAGCGCGCTGCACCTGCTTTACCAAGTGATTTTAGGTTATTTTCAGTGTTAGACACTTCACCAATAACCGCACGGCAATTTGCGTGAATACGACGGGTCTCACCCGAACGTAAACGAACAATCACATAAGCACCGTCACGACCAAGCAGTTGAACTGCTGCACCAGCAGAACGTGCAAGTTGTGCACCTTTGCCGATTTTTAGTTCGATGTTGTGAATAACGGTACCCACTGGGATATTTTTAAGTGGCAAGCAGTTACCTGGACGGATAGGAGAACCTTCGCCAGATTGAACCTGATCGCCTACTGCCAATTTTTTAGGTGCGATGATATAACGACGCTCACCGTCTGCATATTTTAGTAGAGCAATGTGTGCAGTACGGTTAGGGTCATATTCAATACGCTCAACAGTTGCAATGATGCCGTCTTTGTTGCGTTTGAAGTCAATTAGACGATAATGTTGCTTGTGACCACCACCGATATGACGGGTAGTGATACGACCGTTGTTATTACGACCACCAGTTTTTGCTTTTGATTCAACAAGCGGTGCATAAGGACGACCTTTATAAAGGTGTGGATGCACAACTTTTTCAACAAAGCGGCGACCTGGTGAGGTTGGTTTTGCTTTTACGATAGGCATGATTATAATCCTTATTCGTTAGTCGCTGTTTCGCCAGTGGCTTCTTCACCAGCACCGATTTGTACGTCTGAACCTGCTTTTAGTGTTACATACGCTTTTTTAACGTCAGAACGCTTGCCAACAACACGGCCAAAACGCTTGGTTTTACCTTTGGTATTTAGCGTGTTTACTTTGACAACTTCAACGCCTTCAAACATAAGCTCAACAGCTTGTTTGATTTCACGCTTGGTTGCACTGCTGTCCACTTTGAAAACTTGAACACCTAGGCTGTCACCCAAACGTTGAGATTTTTCAGAAAAAACAGGGGCTTTTAGTACTTGATATAGTCTTGCGTTACTCATGCTAGTGTCTCCTCAAATTGCTTGGCGGCTTCAACCGTCATGATAACTTTGTCGAAAGAAACCAAGCTAACTGGGTCAACTTCACGAGTACCTAGTACATTCACGTATGGAATGTTGCGAGCTGCCAAGTATAGATTTTCATCAACTTCGTGAGTAACAATCAATGCACGTGGGGCATTTAGCTCGGCAAGTTTAGCAACCAAACCTTTGGTTTTTGGGCTATCAACACTGATAGAGTCCACCAAAACCAAACGCTCTTGGCGTACAAGCTCTGCTAGGATGCATTGCATGGCACCACGATACATTTTGCGGTTTACTTTTTGAGACCAGTCTTGTGGTTTGGCAGCAAATGCACGACCACCACCTACCCAAATTGGTCCACGGATAGAACCCGCACGGGCACGACCAGTACCTTTTTGACGCCATGGTTTTTTACCGCCACCAGATACTTCGCCACGAGTTTTTTGTGCACGAGTACCTTGACGAGCACCAGCTAGGTAAGCAGTTACGACTTGGTGTACTAGGGCTTCATTGAACTCACGACCAAATGTCGTCTCTGATAGTTCAACCGCCGCACCTGTAACAGTTTTTAAATTCACGTTAATCCCCTCAACTAGGCTTTGACTGACGGACGTACGATAACATCGCCACCATTAGCACCAGGCAAGGCACCTTTGATGACCAGTACACCTTTTTCGGTATCAATAGACACAATTTCAAGGCCTTGAACAGTAACACGTTTGTTACCCATTTGACCTGGCATTTTTTTGCCTTTGAATACTTTACCTGGTGTTTGGTTCTGACCGGTAGAACCAAGTACACGATGCGACACAGAGTTACCGTGTGTTGCGTCCTGAGTGCGGAAATTATGACGTTTTACGCCACCTTGGAAGCCTTTACCCTTAGACTGACCAGTGACATCAACCAACTGACCAACTTCAAATAAATCCACCAAAATATCGCCACCAACTTCACGACCTTCAAGTTCGCTTGCGTCAGCTCTAAATTCCCAAACACCACGACCAGCGGCAACGCCAGCTTTTGCGAAGTGTCCTTTTTGTGCAGCAGTTACACGGCTTTCACGACGCTCACCTGTGGTGACTTGAATTGCGTCATAACCGTCAGTGTCTACTGTCTTGATTTGTGAGATACGGTTTGCGTTAACCTCAACCACTGTTACAGGAATAGATGCACCTGCCTCAGTGAAGATTCGGGTCATACCACGCTTAATACCGACTAAACCAATCGCCATTTTAGACCTCTTACTTATAATCGTTTATATTAAACCAGTTGTTCTTAGCCTAGGGCGATTTGAACATCAACACCGGCCGCCAAATCTAACTTCATCAATGCGTCTACTGTTTTGTCAGTAGGTTGAACGATGTCAATCATGCGTTTGTGGGTGCGAATTTCATACTGGTCACGAGCGTCTTTGTTGACGTGTGGTGATGTCAATACGTTGAACCGCTCAATACGAGTCGGCAAGGGAACAGGACCACAAACTTGTGCACCTGTACGCTTTGCGGTATCGACAATCTCTTGTGCCGACTGGTCAATCAGACGATGGTCGAAAGATTTTAGTCGGATACGGATTCTCTGGTTAGCCATGCCAACAAGCTCCTAAATTAAGTGCTTTATAAAACTTCCATCGCTTGGATTTCAGTCATGTTATTTTGATTAAATTTTGTCCTAGAACCGCTTTGGACAAAATAATACAATCCCTGTCCGCCAGACATGAATGTTGGCAACAGAGCTGTTGTTTATAGTGCCAAAATCGATGCTTCGGCTGTGGCGTTGATTCGCTTTGGGGCAAGCCCTACTCACTACTTGTAATATATCCGAAGATAATCACTCATCTAAGCCAAATGTAGTCAAAAACAGACTTTTGCTTAAATGCAACGCTAAACAAGAAAAGTGTGCGTATTATACACGAAAAATCAGATAAAGCAAGAGCCATGCTTTATTTTTGGATAAAAAAGTGGCTAAATTTGCCTGTCTTTGCCTTAAAATTCATCAAATTTACAAAATGTTACAATTTTAATAAATTGATTGATTTTTAGGCAGATTTATTGGCAAAAAACCATTTTTACTCCACCAAAATCGCATATTGCTCTTGATGATAAGATGTATTTATGGATAGATGAATGGATGTATTTGTTAATTTTTGTAAATTTAATAAATCCTGATGTGATGACAAATAGTCCGCCACCAGCTGACTGACCTTTATCGTCACGTTGGGTTTTTTAAAAGAAGTGCTGTTTGCCAACTGACCCATGAGTGACCTTAGAATCTCAAATGCCACCGTCTGCACGCTTTTGATTTTGCCCGTGCCATGACAGGCAGGGCAAGGCTCACACAGCTCATCAGATAGACTGGGACGGGTGCGTTTGCGAGTCATCTCAACCAAGCCCAACTCGCTGATTTGGGTGATGTTGGTCGTGGCAGGGTCGGCTTTTAATGCATGGGCGAGCATGTCTAGCACTGCTTGTTGATGGGCGGATTTGTCCATGTCGATAAAATCTAGAATGATAATACCGCCAATGTTACGCACTTTTAACTCACGAGCGATGGCGGTCACCGCTTCTTTGTTGGTCTCATACACCACGTCCACGCCTGCCCTGCCCTGCCCCACATACGAGCCTGTATTGACATCGATGGTCGTCATCGCTTCGGTATACTCAATGATGAGATAACCACCCGATGGCAACGGGCAATGCCGTGACAAGGCGTGTGTCAGCTGAGTCTCAATGTCAGGCTTAGGCGAGCGACACTCATCAGGCACAGACTGGGCAAACAGTGGGGTCGGCTTATCATGATGATAAATGGCAGATGTGATGGACGGCATGAGCATGCAACTGGCATGCCGTACTCGCTCATAAGTCGCCCTATCGTCAATCCACACGCTTTGGATGTCGTCAGTGATGATGTCACGCAAGGCACGCTCGGCCAAAGGTAGCTCTTGGTAGAGTAAGGCATGCTTGGCTTTGTGCAGGCTCGCCTGTGTGCGTGCTTGGCTAATATCCACCCACAATGCACCCAGATGGTCAAGCTCTGCCTGCATACGCTCGCCCATGTCTGCCAATGTCTCATCACCGCCAAGTGCCTGCTCACACGCACTACGAGCGATGAGCCCACCTGCGTGCGATGATTGGCTAAGCAAGGTTGTCAAATGGGCTTTTAGCTTGGTGCGATAAGCCTTGGTACCGATACGAGTGGATACACCGACCGACTGTGGCGACGTGGGCAGATAGACCAAATATCGCCCTGCCAATGCGATGTGCATGGTCACACGCACCCCTTTGGTGCCAAACTCATCTTTGGTGACTTGGATGACAACTCGCTCGCCAACTTTGGGTAGGAGCTTGGGCAAAAGTTTGGGGTCAAGTTTGGGCTTGGCAGGCTTAGGCTTGGGTCTAGGCTGGGACTGCGTGGGGCTTTTATCTCCTACCTGATGAGCCATGGGCAATGTCGTGATGGGTGTGGGCGTGGCAACATCATCTTGGGATGACGGGCGAGTCGGTAGCATGATGTCGCTTTGGTGCAAAAATGCCGAACGCTCACGCCCGATGTCAATAAATACCGACCCCATGGCAGGCAGTACCCGCACCACCGTCCCCAAATAGACATCTCCCACCAAACTACGTGCCTGTACCCGCTCAATAAACACTTCATCAAGCCTGCCGTCATCAACGATGACAAGGCGAGTCTCAAAGGGCGTGGCGTTGATTAGGGCGTGTTTTGACATAAAGATGGTGTGGGATTGGATGATTTGGTTTGTGGATTGAATAACAACTTATTGAGTTAATAACTATTTTTGGATTGTAGGGGCAAATTGCAATTTGCCCTTGATGAATCAATCACTGATTGAAAGCTGATTGGGCAAATTAGAAGTCAATCGCTTGGCTATGATAATGGGCTAATTTTATCATCATTTAATACGCCATCACTCCGCCAATATTTGCATACAGTCATCAATCAGCTCTGCCGTCTGGGCAAGGGGCAAGCCCACCACGTTGGTATAACTGCCATTGATAGACCGCACCCACGCCATTGCTCCGCCTTGAATGGCATACGCCCCTGCTTTGTCGGCAGGTTCGCCCGTTGCCCAGTATCGCTCTTTTTGGTGGGCGGTGAGTTTGATGAAGGTGACTTGGGTGGTGACTTTGATGATTTTTTGAAAAATGACTTGCCTATCTTTGACAGTGCTGGCACACACCGCCGTCCAAATCTCGTGTGTGCCACCTGATAATTTGTCCCACATGGCAAAAGCATGAGCCTTATCGGCAGGTTTGGTTAAAATCTCATCATCTGCCACACCAATGGTATCTGCCGTGATAACAATCGCCGATGACACATCCGCACACGCTTTGTCCGCTTTGGTCTTCACCATACGCATGATATAGTCGTGGGGATTTTCGTGGGAATAAAAACGCTCGTCAATCTGGACTGACTTGACTGTAAAGGGAATATGCAACTGTGTCAATAACTCATGCCGTCTGGGCGATGTGGACGCTAGGATAAGGGGTATCATCAATAGGCTCGCTCTTTTAATTGGCGGTTTATCCAATATAGCGGATACCACATCACAGGAAACAGCACAACACTACTCATGAGCGACCCCATGCCTGTCCACACAAACTGAGCATGAGAAAATGCCTGTAATATCCACAGCGACACCTGATAGACACTTAGGGCAATCGCCCCCAATACCCACGCCTGCGACAGGGCAAGCTCTTTGGCATACAGCAGTAACACCCGTATGACAAACGCCATAAGCACCGCACTAAATGCCTGATGCCCCAAATGCGTACCCAACAACAAATCCGAGACCAGTCCCACCAAAAACACCACCCACACCCCCATCATGGGCGAGCGATACATCACCCAAAAGGCAAGCACCATCGCCAAAAACATGGGGCGAACGCTTGCCATGTCATGCCCCAAAGGGTAGACATTGAGCATGGATGCCACCACGAAGCTGATGATGATACCGATGACTAAAAAGGGTTTTGAGTTCATAAGTGGGTTTTATGAGTCCTATATGGCGTGATTTAGCTGTTCTTTTTTGGGGCAGGGCTATCTTTGGGCTGTAAAATCAGCACATAACTGCTGTTTAGAAAATCAGCGGCAGGATTGACACGAATGTCGGCAAAATTATCGGTGCGAGTGGTGTCAATGTCTGAGACTTCTCCCACTTTATAACCCGCAGGAAAACGCTCACCAAGCCCTGACGAGATAAGCTCATCGCCCACTTTGACGTCAGCGGTCTTAAAGATATAATCTAGGCTTAGACTATCAGGCTTGCCCCCACCTGAGACCATCGCACGCTGTCCTGTGCGTGCCACCACGACCGCCACCGACTGCTGTTCATCGGTAATGAGTAGCAAGCGAGATGTATTTGGGTAGGCGTTTAGCACCTGTCCGATGATGCCATGCTCATCGATGACTGTCTGCCCGATTTGCACGCCATCATTGGTGCCTTTGTTAAGCACCACCACTTGCTTTAAGGGGTTGGAATCCGTGCCGATAATGCGTGCCAGCAGTAGATGATGTTCGCTGGACTGCGTGGTGCTGAGTACGCCTTTTAGGCGGGCGTTTTGGGCAAGTAGATAATCTTGGGTTTGGAGTTTGGCACGGGCTTGGAGCAGCTCGGTTTGCAAGCGGATATTCTCACGACGCAAGGCTTCTTTGGTATGGACGGCATGACTGGCATATTCCATGGCATAAGACGGCCCTAGGGACGCTTGATAAATGGGTTGCATGGATGCATGGCTTAGGCGGCGAATACCATCAAACCACTGGGGGTTTTTGCTGTCAAGCAACATAAAAATCAAGGCAAGCACCAAAAACGCAACCGTCATGCGTGCAAATACAGGTTTTTGTGAAAATATACTTGGGAGCATTGCCAGACCTTTTTATGTACTTATGAATATTCACAAGCCCAAAACACAAAAAGCGGTGCGTGAACACCGCTCATGATTTCATGGATTTAGACAAAAATCATCGAGAGCGACTTATCATGGATAAAGTCAAGTGCCTTACCACCGCCACGAGACACGCAGGTCAATGGGTCTTCGGCGACAAACACAGGCAGTCCTGTCTCTTTGGAGATGAGCTTATCTAGGTTACGCAGTAACGCCCCACCCCCTGTCAGTACCACGCCATGCTCGGCGATGTCCGATGACAGCTCTGGCGGGGTCTGCTCCAAGGCAAGTTTGACCGCATCGACAATACCCGAGACAGGCTCAGCAAGTGCTTCTTGGATTTCTTTGGAATTGACGGTAAAGGTCTTTGGCACGCCTTCTGCCATCGAGCGTCCACGCACTTCGACTTCTAGGTTCTCTTTGTCATCAAAAACCGCCGTACCCACTTCTTTTTTGATACGCTCAGCGGTCGTCTCACCGATAAAACAGCCGTGGGTCTTTTTGACGTGATTGATGATGGCATCATCAAATTTATCACCACCGATGGTAATAGAATCTGAATACACACAGCCCGACAGCGAAATCACAGCAATCTCGGTCGTGCCACCGCCGATGTCCACCACCATCGAACCACTGGCTTCATGTACAGGCAGACCCGCTCCAATCGCTGCTGCCATCGGCTCTTCTAGGATATGCACGCTGTTCGCCCCTGCCGAACGCACCGCTTCTTCGATGGCACGTCGCTCCACCAGCGTGGATTTGCATGGCACACACACGACCACATTCGGGTCTGCCAAAAAGCGTTTGACCTTAACCTTTTTAATAAAGTGCTTTAACATCTGCTGGGTGACTTCAAAGTCAGCAATCACGCCATCTTTTAGGGGGCGAATGGCGGTGATGTTATCAGGGGTACGCCCAAGCATCTGCTTGGCATCGATACCTACCGCCGCCACCGTTGGGTTTTGGGTGCGGTTAGAACGCAGTGCCACCACCGTTGGCTCATCAAGCACAATGCCCTTACCAGGGGCATAAATCAAGGTGTTGGCAGTACCCAAGTCAATGGCAATGTTGGTCGATAAAAATCCCAGCAGGTTCATAACGCATGATTCCAAAAAATAAGAGTGGCAAGGCATCGCTCATCTTAATCCATGAGCAAAAATATGATTAAAAATTAGCCAAATGCCAAATAGTTAAAAATTGTGGTAAATTATACCGATTTACGACAAAAAAATCATGATGATTTATGAAAAATTTTGCCTAATTTGCAAGAAATTTTTGCAAAACGGGTTAAATTTGCCAATTTTAAACCAAAGTTACCAAAATTTACCAATAATTAAGGTAAATGTAAGAATGTATAAGAATATATTTGTATAAATTTAATTTTTTGAAATTACTAAGTTTGTGATAAAATGAACCAAAAAATTCACTGTTATTTTAGGAGCATTCATGACCATCACCACCGAAGACATTTTGGACTGTGCAAATTTATCACGCCTTGCTCTTGATGAAAAAACCGCCCAAAACTATGCAGGCAATTTGGATAAAATCCTAGCCATGATGGACATATTAGATGGCGTAAACACTGATAATATCAAGCCTTTGGCAAATATCCACGAAGCTTGTAATGAGCTGCGTGCCGACATTGCCAATTCTGACATTGACCGAGACGGTTTTCAAGCGGTTGCCCCTATGGTGCAAGATGGGTTGTATTTGGTGCCACAGGTGATTGAATAACAAGGTATGGTCTAAAAAATGGCAGTATGTGTTTAGACCCCATCTGGATTTAACATTCAAATAAAACAAAATTCAACATAAAAAAGGCATTTTATTTTATGACAGATTTACACCACCTATCCGTCCATGAATTAGCAGACGGTCTAAAAAACAAACAATTTAGCAGTCATGAACTGGTAGAGCATTTTGCCAATCGCATTAACCGCTTAGATGTTCAAATCAACAGCTTCATCACCAAAGATTTTGACAACGCCCTAGCCCAAGCCAAACTTGCCGATAAACTGCGTAAAAAAGGTGACAACCGTCCACTTTTGGGCATGCCAATGGCTCATAAAGACAACCTATGTACCAAAGGGGTTTTGACCACTGCTGGCTCAAAAATGCTCTATAACTTCATCTCGCCTTATGATGCAACGGTCGTTGATAGCATCGCAAACAGTGGCTTTGTGAGTCTTGGCAAACTTAACATGGACGAATTTGCCATGGGTTCAGACAACGAAAGTTCATATTTTGGGGCAGTGCATAACCCTTGGGATGTCCAGCGTGTGCCAGGTGGGTCGTCAGGGGGTTCAGCGGCGGCGGTGGCATCAGGTTTTGTGCCTGTGGCGACAGGCTCAGATACAGGCGGTTCTATTCGCCAGCCTGCCAGCTTTTGTGGCATCACAGGCATCAAGCCCACTTATGGGCGTGTGTCTCGCTATGGCATGATTGCTTATGCTTCAAGCCTTGACCAAGCAGGCACTTTTGGCAAATCTGCCCTAGACTGTGCCTACCTGCTTTCCCCGATGACAGGGCATGACCCCAAAGACGCCACATCCATCAATCGCCCCAGTGAGGATTATGTGGCGGACATTTTGGCAACAGCCACAGACGGCAAACCTTTGGCAGGCAAAAAAATCGGCATAGCAAAAGCGTATTTTGGAGCAGGGCTTGACGATGAAGTAGAAAAATCCATTCGTGCTGCCCTAGCCACATATGAAGAGCTGGGGGCTCAGATTGTAGAAGTGGACATTACCGACCCTGCCATCACGCTTGCCACCTATTATCTGCTCGCCCCCGCTGAGGCCAGCTCAAACCTATCTCGCTATGATGGCGTGCGTTTTGGTTATCGCTGTGAAAATCCCAAAGATTTGCATGACCTATACACCCGTTCACGCTCCGAAGGTTTTGGGGCGGAAGTGCAACGCCGTATTATCATGGGTACTTATGCCCTATCGGCAGGGTATTTTGACGCTTATTATACCAAAGCCCAAAAGGTACGCCGTCTTATCGTGGACGACTTTAAAAAGGCATTTGAAAAATGCGACATCATCGCAAGCCCCACCGCCCCAACGGTTGCCTATAAACTGGGTGAAAGCCTTGACCCTGCCAGTATTTACCTTGGCGATGTCTACACCATTGGTGTGAACTTAGCAGGTCTGCCCGCCCTATCTCACCCTGTGGGACAAGCAAGCGGCTTACCTGTGGGCTTACAGCTCATCGGCAAACATTGGGCGGAAAGCGAGCTGTTAAAAACCGCTCACATTTACCAAAGCCATACCGATTTTCATCAGGCAAAGGCGGATTTGGTGAAGTGATTTTTGGATTGGGGTGAATGATAAACTTATCCCAAACAATAATAAATTTATCCCAAACAATAAAAGGAGATAATGATGCAACGCCGTCATTTTTTACAAAAAACCTTATTGGCACTACCTATTATTTTTTCTGGCAATTTATTAACTGGATGTAAAACGAATTTATCTGATGATTATTTGCCCGATGATAAGATAACAAACAATCCAAATTTATTACAAAATAAATTAAAAGAGATATTGCCAATTTGGGAAAATAAATTTAATGCCAAAATTGGTATGACGATTATTGCTGACAATGGTGAACTATCCAGTCATCGTGGTAATGAATATTTTCCTGTTAATAGTACCATTAAAGCCTTTATTGCAAGTCATATATTATTACTTGTAGATAAAGAAAAATTGGATTTAAACGAAAAAATCATCATTAAAGAAAGCGATTTGATAGAATATTCTCCTGTCTGTAAAAAATACTTTGATGAGAATAAACCAATTTCTATTAGTGAATTGTGCGAAGCTACCATAACACTGAGTGATAATGGTTCTGCTAATATCTTGTTGGATAAAATTGGGGGTTTGACTGCATTCAATCAATTTTTGAAAGAGATTGGGGCGGATATGGTGCTGGCAAATAATGAGCCTTTATTAAATCGCTCACATTATGGTGAAACCAGTGATACCGCAAAACCAATTCCTTACACAAAAAGCCTAAAAGCACTGATTGTAGGCAATATCCTATCCAATCAAAGCAAAGAACAGTTGATAACTTGGCTTATCAATGATAAAGTTGCTGATAATTTATTGAGAAAATATTTACCAAAAAATTGGCGAATTGGCGACAAAACAGGCACAGGTAGTGAATCAAAAAATATCATTGCTGTGATTTGGAATGAAAATAATAAACCTTATTTTATCAGCCTATTTATCACCCAGCCCCATGATGGTAAATCCCTTGATTTTAAAAATCAAAAAGATGAAATAATGGCACAAATTGGTAAAGAAATTTATCCATTTTTATAATCCATTAAATTTTTATAGTGAATAGAAAAATTTATGACCCAACAAGCCCCCCTAATTGACGGCTATGAAGTCGTGATTGGCATTGAAATCCATTGCCAATTAAACACCGACAGCAAAATTTTTTCAAACGCCCCCACCGCCTTTGGGCAAGAACCAAACACCCAAGCCACCATTGTGGATTTGGGCTTTCCTGGGGCGTTGCCTGTCTTAAATGCAGGCGTGATTGAACGTGCCTTAAAATTTGGCATGGGTGTCAATGCCAAACTTGGCACTTATAACACTTTTGACCGCAAAAATTACTTTTATCCTGACCTGCCCAAAGGCTATCAAATCACGCAAATGGCAAATCCCATTGTGGGCGAGGGTTATATTGACATTTTGGTCAATGCAGGGCAAAAGGATGAATACACCAAACGCATTGGTATCACACGAGCTCACCTAGAAGAAGACGCTGGCAAATCGGTGCATGATGCTGTACCGCAGATGACGGGTGTGGATTTGAACCGTGCAGGCACCCCGCTCATTGAGATTGTCTCTGAACCTGACATGCGTTCGGTTGATGAGGCGGTTGCTTATGTCAAGACCATTCACGAACTGGTTACATGGCTGGGTATCAGTGATGCCATCATGGCAGAGGGTTCATTTCGGGCAGACATTAATGTGTCGGTACACAAGCCAAACACGCCCTTTGGTACTCGCTGTGAGCTTAAAAACCTAAACTCATTTCGCTTTATTCACCGTGCTATTAAGTCTGAGATTGAACGCCAAATTGATGTCATCGAAGACGGTGGCAAAGTCGTGCAAGCCACACGCCTATATGACCCTGAGCGTGATGAAACTCGTGCCATGCGTACCAAAGAAGAAGCCAACGATTACCGCTACTTTCCAGACCCTGACCTGTTGCCTGTCATCATATCAGATGAGGCACTTGCCAAGGTGCGTGCCGATATGCCAGAGCTGCCAAGCGTACGCAAAGAGCGATTTGTGAGTGAATTTGGCTTGACCGCCTATGATGCCAATGTACTAAATGGCAGTCGTGAACTGTCAGATTATTTCTTGCAAGTACTTGATATCATTGGCAAAAATAACGCCAAAATCGCAGCCAACTGGGTCATGGGCGAGCTGTCAGGCTCACTGAACAAAAATGAGCTGACCATTGACCAATCACCCATCAGTGCCAAGCGTTTGGCAGGGCTGATTGTGCGAATTTTGGATGATACCATCAGCGGTAAAATCGCCAAAGAGGTGTTTGGCTATCTGTGGGAGTCCGACAAAAGTGCTGATGAAATTATCAGCGAATATGGACTAAAACAAGAGACCGACACAGGGGCAATTCAAGCCATCATCGCCGATGTGCTTGCCAATAACCAAACCATGGTGGATGAATACAAAGGCGGAAAAGAAAAAGCCTTTAATGGACTGGTCGGACAAGTGATGAAAGCCAGCCGTGGCAAGGCAAACCCCGCTCAGGTCAATGCGTTGTTAAAACAGATGATTAGCTAAGCAAACGACTGTTTCATCTTAAAAAGCCAAGTCCTTATAAACCCAACCTTGTATGTTGGGTTTTGTTAATTTATGTCCCAATCTGTCCATGCCCAAACACCACCCATTTTTGATTTAAAATGGGTAATTGATTGCCATACTTGAAAATTAAATGATAATGATGTATATTATCGCCTTTTACATTTTGACAAACTTTTTAACAAATTCTGCCTGATTTTGTGATGATTGGTAATAAAAGCAGGCGCAATGTGATGGCGTTTGCCATTGTTAAAATGATTAACTCAGTCAGTCAGCAAAAGCAATGACAATAGGTAACACTCATGAACCAAATCTTTCATTTAACGACACAAACCAAGCATAAAAATCACACCAAAAAGGCGCTAAAACTTAGCATGCTGTCCTTGTGTTTGCTACACATCACCCAAACTGCCATGGCAGAGGATACCCCTAAGACCACACCAAAGACAACGGATTTTTCTGTTGTTTTAGATGAGGTTGTTGTAACAGCAACCCACGGCACCAAAAAATCCCAAAAACCCTTTACCAAAGCATCAGCCACCAGTGTGCGAGAAAATGTATTTAATGCCAGTGAGAATGTTGATGCCATTGTGCGCAGTATGCCAGGGGCGTTCACTCAGCAGGATAAATCCTCTGGGCTGGTATCATTAAATGTACGAGGCGATAGCGGATTTGGGCGTGCCAACAGCATGGTTGATGGTGTAACCCAAACCTTTTACAGCACCTCAACCGATGCTGGGCGTGGGGGTGGTACCTCACAGTTTGGTGCGGTGATTGACCAAAATTTCATCGCAGGCGTTGAATTAAACAAAGGCAGTTTTAATGGCAAAGGTGGTCTAAATACCTTAACAGGTTCGGCCAATTTTCGTACGCTAAATGCTGATGATGTGATTAAAGATGACAAAAATTTTGGCGTCATTGCCAAGGGTCTGACAGGTAAAAATGTGACGGATAAAAATTTTATGCTGGCAGCTGGTGTTCGTGGGTGGCTTGATAATGGCAGTATCAGTGCTTTATATGCTTATAGCCACAAAGACATTAGCCAAAATTATAAAGTTGGCGGTGGTGGGACACACATTGGCAATGTTGGTGATGATTTGCTACTTAGTAAACAAAAACAAGTTTTTGCCAAAGAGCATGCACTCACTTACGATGAAGCCAGCCGTTCCTGGCAAAAAGATTTGACCAAATTAGATGAAGAAACAGGCAAGCCTTTATGGGACAGAAAATATCGATTTGGCGGTAAGTGCTATGGGCTGGGCTGTATTGATACAAAAGAAAAATTTGATGACTATGTTGCTGATAAGCAGAAACAATGGCAAGATTATGGTGCAAAAGAATACAGCATCGCCCCCATTGATATAACCGCCTTAAACCAAACCTCAAAAAGCCATTTGGCAAAAATTAACTATAACAATGACACCAGCGATGTTGGTCTACAACTGCGTAAAATGGACACCACGATAGGCAGTCGCCGTATCAGCAATGATAATTATCAACTTGATGTTGCTTATAATCCAAATGAGATCATTGATTTAAAAGTGTTGGCAGCTCATAATGTGGGCGTACAAAAATATCCCAAAGGTTCAACTTTTACAGGCTGGAAATTGGATAAAGATTTTGAAGCCAAAAACACTGCCAATCTTTTTGACCTAAACAACACTCACACCTTTAATTTGCCAAAGCAAATGGATTTGACCACAACCATTGGGCTTAACATATTGCATAATGAATATTCAAAAAATCGCTTCCCAGATGAGCTTGGGCTATTTTATACCAATGATTTATTATGTGGCGGCGGTTATGATGCCTGTGGTGGTCGTTTTCAGGGGACAAGCAGCACATTGCCAAAAAAATCGGTGATTGTACAGCCCTCAGGCAAACAGCGTTTTCATTCTATTTATTTGGACACATCATTACAAAAAGACAAATATCAGTTAGATTATAGCGTTAATGCCAGTCAGTATCGTTTTAGTGGTGAGCATGCCAGTTATTATAGTAGCCAAAAAGAGTTTAAAGATAAGTTTGGTGAAGATTCGCAAATTTATAAACAGCACTGCTCACCAAGTTGTGATGTGTATGAGCCTTTGGTAACCACTTCTGGTAAAAAACACGCCGTCAATCATTCTGTTACTTTAAGTGCCAAATATGACACAGGTTTTATGCCTTTTGTCAGCTTTGCACGCACGCACAGAATGCCCAACATTCAAGAAATGTTCTTTTCTCAAATTGGTGATGTTGGTGTCAATACCGCATTAAAACCAGAACAAGCCAATACATATCAGTTGGGTTTTAATATTTTTAAGCACAATCTATTGACAGACAACGATACTTTGGGGCTAAAAGTATTGGGTTATGAAAGCCGTATCAACAATTACATTCATAATGTTTATGGCAAATGGTATGACACAAAAAATCCACCCAGTTGGGTTGCCAGTGGTGCATTAAAAGGCAATACCATACAACATCGCAACTGGCAAATGCCTGTGCATAAACAGGGCTTAGAGCTTGAAATAAACTATGATGCTGGGCGATATTTTACCAATTTGTCTTATGCCAGACAAAAGACCGACCAGCCAACCAATTATAGCGATGCCAGCGAGTCCCCACTAAATAGCTCAAAAGAAGACCAATTAACCCAAGGCTATGGGCTAAGCAAAGTGTCAATGTTGCCCAAAGATTATGGACGATTTGAGTTTGGTGTGCGTGCATTTGATAATAAACTCACCGTGGGCAGTATGGTGCGTTATTATGGACAAAGCCCACGAGCGACCATTGAACCCAGATACATTGATGGCACGCATGGCGGTAATACATCGCACTCAGATGATAAAGGCGCCCATGTCATCAAACAAATTGAGATGCTAAAAAGACAACCTTTGGTGCATGATTTTTATGTTGCTTATGAGCCGATGAAAGATTTGGTGATGCGTCTTGATGTGCAAAATGCGTTTGATAAACTTTATCTTGACCCCTTAGATGCCAACAATGATGCCGCCACTCAGCGTTATTATCATTCATATTATAATGATGCAGATGAAGGTGCACCTTGTGCAGCGGGGCAGTTGTGTAAGCCTGATGCAAAATACGGCGGTACTACTCGCTCGGTATTGACCAATTTTGCCAAAGGGCGTTCTTTATTATTTTCAATGACTTATAAGTGGTAGTTGTTTGATTGATGAGTAAGCTTAAATAATTGGTGTTAATTGCTTTTGTGTGATATAACAAAGCAATTAACATAAAACAAAAATGACGACTCAAAGCCGTCATTTTTGTTTTATTTTAGCTTAGCACGATATTTGACAACACTTGTACCGCCAATACCAATGTCCTCCAATGTCCATCTTAGGGCTTTATAGTCAGACAAGGGCAATTCTTGAACTTGTCCACCAATATTAGCACGAATCGGTGAACGAATAAAACGGCTGCCATCAATGGTTGCATGGGGGAATTTGGGATGAATGCCACCAACCAACACCAAACCATCAGCGATGCTTAGGGTAACCTCCATTGAACGCACACGCTCTGGGCTGTTGTTGGTGAATAGACCTTGATACTCTAAGGTATCGCCTGATTTGACAGTAGTGTCAGCATTGATGGGCGTGAGCGTCTCTTGACCGTTGATATTTTGCACGACAAACGCATTAACCACGCTCCAAATGCCTGCTGATGAGCCTTGTTGGGGGGTTTGGGGGGGACTGACCGTCATGGGCGTAACGGTAGGAGTGGGGCTTTGACCCAGTGGATTTTGGATGAAGATACTTTGTGGAGCGACTGCTGCCATTTTGCCTGTCATTGAGACATTTGATTTGGCTTGGGGGTTGGCAGTCTTATCGCACGGACGAGCAAGAGACACGCCTGCACGAGTTTTTGACGACCCACCAAAACCCTGTCGTCATCGAGATTGGGGCAGGGACGGCAATACCAACCGTAAGGCGGTTTGGCGATGGCTTTGCCCCACGCCTGATTCGTATTAACCTGCGAGAGCCTACCACGCCCCAAGGCGGTATTGAGCTTGGTATGACGGGCATGAATGGATTAGATGAGATTTGGCGGGCGTTGTGTGAGTGACTGGTGCAATAGACAATGACTGATGGGTAATAATGACAACAAAGGCGTTTCTACACACCTTTGTTATTCATGGCTTGCCTTACTTGCCTTTATCAAAAACGCTTTTCGTCCATACCACCTTCAAAGATTTGAAACGCCGAGTTTGCCCCCGTGCTGACCTGTTTGCCTTCAATGGTTGCTGTGGCGGTAAAGTCAATGCCCCCGCCTGCATTTTCGCCCGTGGCTAGGTTTGGCAGAGTAAATGAACGTACCACGACTTTTTTGTCATTGACAGGCACGTCTTTTTTGGTAAGTTTTTCGCCACGGGGCTTAAATGCTTGACCTTCAGCAAGGGGTGCATTTGGGTCGTCATAGATAATGTCTAAATCCAGTAGTACCGCCTTATCCAACGCCACTTTACCACCCACCACAGGAATGCCGATACGGGCTTTTGAACCACGATGAATCATGCGGTTATCAATGACCTTACCATCTTTTAGGTGCGTCCTTCCACCACCACCGATGACGCACGGTTCATCACCATGATACGATAGCCTGCCACAGGGGTGTCCGCCTTACCGTCAAAAATATCGTCCACGAGCAAGGGCTGACCATCCGCCCCTACCAAAATGCGTGCGGACGTTTCGCTAACAGGAAAAGATACGCCGTCAATGGTCATGTGGCGTTCGTTTTTGTAGCTGGTGTTGGTGGTGGCAAGGGCGGTGGCGGTGGGCTTGATTTGGGCTTGTGCGGTGTGATGACAAGCAGTCATGCCAAACGTGGCAAGGCTTAGGGCGGAGATTGCGATAAGTTTTTTCATGATAATTCCTTATAAAAATGAAAGGGCGAAATTACCCAAATGAGCAATTCCACCGCACACTATATCCCAAAAAGTAATAATTATCAATCAATATTTAACATGATTATCAAATACGCACTTCCCCATGCCCAAACACCACCCATTTTTGGGAAGTCAGCCCATGCAGTCCCACAGGCCCACGGGCGTGGATTTTGTCCGTTGAGATACCAATCTCCGCCCCCAGTCCATACTCAAACCCGTCCGCAAAACGGCTAGACGCATTGACCATGACCGAGCTTGAATCCACTTCACGGATAAATCGCCCACTGTTCTCATAGCTGTTTGTGATAATCACGTCCGTATGGTGCGAGCCGTAGTGATTGATATGGGCGATGGCGTGGTCTAGGTCGTCCACGACTTTGACGGCGAGCATAGGGGCAAGATATTCGGTGTACCAGTCGTCATCGGTGGCAGGCTCTGTATTTACGCCAGTATTTGCCAAAATCTCTTTGGATTTGTCGCACACTCTAAACGTCATGGCGTTATCCACGTCATGCATGGCTTGGGCAATCCGTGGCAAGGCGGTATCGGCAATGTCCGCATGAACAAGCAAGGTTTCCATGACGTTGCACGGCGAGTAGCGAGACGTTTTGGCATTGACGCATACCTTGACCGCCATGTCCATGTCCGCCAGACTGTCCACATAAGTATGACAGTTGCCGTCTAGGTGCTTGATGACTGGCACACGGGCGTTATTGGCGATACGCTCTATCAGCCCCCGTCCGCCCCGTGGGATAATCACGTCCACCACGCCCACCATAGTGATGAGCTTATCCACCGCATTACGGTCGGTGGTGGTCAGTACTTGCACGCAGTCGGTCGGTAGTCCTGTCTGCTGTAAGCCTGTATGCACCGCATGGGCTAGGGCTTGGTTGGAGTGAAAGGCTTCTGAACCGCCACGCAGGATAATGGCGTTGCCTGATTTTATGGCAAGGCTCCCTGCTTCTATGGTAACGTTGGGACGGCTTTCATAAATCATGCCAATCACGCCAAGCGGTACTCGCATTTTGCCAAGCTGTATGCCACTCGGGCGGTAGGTCATCTCGCTCATCTCGCCAATGGGGTCGGCAAGGGCTATCACGTCATCAAGCGAGCTTAATATGCCATTAAACACCTTATCACTGATGATAAGGCGGTCAAGTAAGGCAGTATCTAGCCCCTTATCCTTGCCGTTTTGTACATCTAGCTCATTGGCGGATAAAATCCCATCTTTTTGGGCGATAAGAGCCGATTTGATACAGGCTAAGGCGTGGTTTTTGGTGGCAGTGTCGGCTCGGGCAAGCGTGGCGGATGCGGTCTTGGCACGCACTCCCACGTCATTCATGTAGGTCGTTAGGTCGGTCATGATAATCCTTGATGTGAGTGATGGGCTTATATTAAAGGCATTTTTTATAAAAAGCAACTTTTATAAAAACACCCGTAAAAACAGCCTTATCTCGCTGGCATGTCATGACTTTTTAAAAACATCTTTTCACACCACACTTTTAAACCATGATTTTTAAAAACAAACACACAAAAAATGACGACCCAAAGCCGTCATTTTAAAGTTTTAAAACCATATTTGTTTGGTTTTATTGTGGTTTATTTTACCTTGGCACGATATTTAACCACACTCGTACCACCAAGACCGATGTCTTCTAGCGTCCATCTTAGGGCTTTATAATTCGACAGGGGTAACTCTTGGACTTGTCCGCCCACGTTGGCACGAATGGGCGAGCGGACAAAGCGACTGCCATCAATGGTCGCATGGGGAAATCTGGGGTGGATACCGCCAACCAACTCCAAACCATCGGCAATGCTTAGGGTAACATCCATCGAACGCACCCGCTCCGAGCTGTTGTTGGTGAACAAACCTTGATATTCTAAGATGTCGCCTGACTTGACGGGCGTACCAGCATTAATGGGGGTTAGCGTCTCCTGACCATTGATGTTTTGCACGATGAACGCATTCACCACGCTTTGAATCCCTACTGATGAGCCTTGACGTTGGGGGGTTTGGGTTTGAGCAAGGTTTTGGGTTTGAGTGGGGACTTGTTGGGCTGGGTTCTGAATGCCAGTTGCATAAGCTGTCGAAGCAGTCGCAGGTGTGGCAGGACTGGCAGGGATATTGGGTGCAGGAAATGCCACAGGGGCTTGCAAGGGACTGACCGCCATCGGGGTGGCGGCAGGGGTAGGATTTTGAGCCAATGGATTGTGAATGGGGGTGCTGTGCGGTGTGACCGTGACCACCCTGCCTGCCGTTGGGGTGTTTAGCGTTGGGGCATTCGGATTGGCTTGGGGGTTGGCAGTATAGCTAATCTCGCCCCCTGCATTTGTCTGATTTAGGGCGGGGGTCTCGGTCGGGGTGGGTAGCATGGCATGAGCCGACATGGCAACTGACAAGGCAGTCAAGGACAACACAGCAACACCGCCACGCAACATTTGGATAGTCATAAGCATTCCTTCATCACAATAAATGACACAAATAATAAACGTTGCTCATGATAACACGAAAAGCTGTTACATGCGTTAAGCGTGCGTTTATTTATGGTAACTTTTGCCATGATTGGGCATATCACACATCACTTGTTTTTGTTTTTATGGCATGGCAAAAACAGCAAAAGGCAAAGATAAAAAATGAGCGATAATAATTTGACAGTTTTGATGTGATTTTATGGTAAAATTTGCCAAACACATCATAACAGCACGCCATGACCCACCCAAATCCCATCCACTGGTTTCGCCACTCTCTGCCCTACATCAACACCCACAGGGGCAAGACCTTTGTCGTCATGATGACCAGTGAAGCGGTCGCCCATGACAGCTTTGCCACGTTGGTGCAGGATTTGGCACTACTGCACAGCTTGGGCATTCGCTTGGTGCTGGTACATGGGGCAAGGGTGCAGATAAATGATGCCCTAGCACAGGCGGGACTCACCGATGACACACCCTTTTGTCATGGCGTGCGTGTTACTCCCACATCTGCCATGCCGACCATTTTGGCGGTGGTCGGACAGCTCACCCTAAAAATCCAAGGCGAGTTTTCCAAAGGGCTTGCCAACACCCCCCTATTTGGGGCAAAAATCAGCACAGTAACAGGCAACTTTGTCAATGCCAAACCCTTTGGCGTACGTCATGGCGTGGACTTTATGCAGACGGGCGAAGTCCGCCGTATCGACACCAAAGCCATCAAACACAGCCTTGACAATCATCACATCGTCATCGCCAACTCCATCGGCTTTTCGGCAACGGGCGATTTGTTTAACCTTGATGCCCTAGATGTCGCCACGCACATCGCCACATCGCTGGTGGCGGATAAGCTCATCATCTTAGGCAAAAGCCTGACCGACTCGCACGGCTCGCTCATCAAGGAGTTGACCGCCACAGAAGCCCACAAGCTCATCCCCACATCCACGCTCGCCCCCACACTCACGCACGCCATTCACGCCTGCCAGCATGGTGTGGGGCGTGTTCAGCTCATTGACTTTGACAAAGATGATGCCTTGCTGGGCGAGCTATTTACCACCGACGGGCGTGGCACGATGATAAGCCAAAGCGACTACGACCATATCAGGCAAGCCACCGCCCTTGACATCATTGGTATCATGGCAATCATTCGCCCCCTAGAAGAGCAAGGCATTTTGGTTGCTCGCAGTCGTGAACGCCTAGAAGAGATGATAGATGAATTTAGCGTCATGGAGCGAGACGGCAAAATCATCGGCTGTATCGCCATGCATGAGCTAGACGATGAGAGCGTGGAGATTGCCAGCGTTGCCATGCATGGCGACTATCGCAGTGGCGAGCGTGGGGCAAACCTTTTAAAATTTGCCGAGCAAAGTTCCAAACACAAAGGCAAATCCCGCCTGTTTGCCCTGACCACACGCACCTTGCATTGGTTTATTGAACATGGATTTAGCGAAACCACCCCAAATGAGTTACCTTGTGAGCGGTTTAAACAATGGCAAAATGGGCGAAATTCTAAGGTACTGATTAAACACATTTAGCCTGATATTACCACCCCAACCGCTTTGCCACACCCTGTATCAACAAACAAATAATCCCCACCCAAATCAGCCCAAAAATTGTCAGCATTTGCCATTCAAACACCCCGCCCAGCACCGTAATGGCAAGGACAAACAGCAACGCAGGTTCAAGATAACCGAGCAATCCAAACAAAGACGTGGGCAGTAAGCGGTTGGCTTCTAGGTTCGCCTGTTGCGATAATACGCTAATGAGCCCCAAACCGATGACCTTGAATATCATCACAGGCGAGCCGATAACCGCCGACATTGCAGACTCATGAAAACACAACGCCACAAGGCAAATGGGGGCAATGATACTCAAATCCACAAACAGCCCCGTCAAGGCAGGGATATTTTGTCGCCGTCTCATCACATAAAAAATCGGATAAGCCAAACACACCCAAAACGTCGCCCAGCTGACCTGCCCCGTCCGCACAATCTCCATGCCCACACCCACACCTGCACACGCCACCGCCAGCCACTGCAAGCGAGTTAGTCTCTCGCCCATGACAAAGCCGACCAGCACCATGACAAGCGGGAACAAAAAATAGCCCATAGACACCGCCACACCATGACCGTTTAGGGGTGCATAGACAAACAGCCACAACTGACTGGCAAGAATGGGCGTGGGAGCAAGTAGCCACGCCCAGCCCCGAACCCCCTTGACCCGAGACAGCCCGCCCAACACAAATTCCCATTTGCCAAGCGTGCTGATGAGTATCACCAAACACCCCCACATCATGACCATCCGCCACAAAAACACCGCCGTCCCCGTCAAGGGCGGTAGCCACTTGCCATAGGCATAGACCATGGCAAACATGACATTGGATAAAATGGCAAGGGTTACGCCTAGGGCAAAGGTGTTTTTGGGTGGGATAAATTGGCGTGGCAGGGCAAAGCTCATGACTTGGTTGGTGTACTGGTAAAAGATGATGTATTATAAAAGGTTTTTTGATAAAGTTTTGAACTTTATCATCATGACTAATTTTTGCAAACATTGGTTGATTTTGATAAAATTTACCAAAAATTTTGCTTGCCGACCATGACCCAAGACCTAGATGACCCCGACAAAACCCTGCCAAACCCACTCCAAGACGACTGCACTCACCACTTAAAACCCTTGCCGAGCACACAGGCACATCGCCACCGTGGGCAGTTATATCAGTCAGCCCTGCCAAGACGTATCACGCTTTAACTCATAAGGATTATCATGAAATACATCCCCCTTTTGGTCGCCATGCTTGCCCTGTGTGCCTGCGACAAATCCGCCACCGAGCATAACTTTGCCCCTACCACAAGTCAGTCGCCTGCCGAGCAACCGAGCGAGCCGTCCGCTCCCGAGAACCCCCACGACTTACAAGCCCTTGCCAGTGAGCTTAGCACATCCGACCCGTCCGCCTTGCCTGATGTACAGCCACTAACCACCGCTGACGGCAAAATCGCCCTTGACAAGACCCACATTCTCACCGACACACCTGAGGCGGACACGGCAACGTATGACTACCCCATCGCCCTTGACAGCATGGCGGTAAAAAACTACGCCAAAGCCTATGACATCACGGACAAACAAGCCCAGCACAGCATGGTCATCGCCATGGCAAGCCCCGAAGTGCTAAGTAAAATCCTAGACCAATTAAGAGATGGCAGATACATCACTCATCAGCTCACCGACGGGGCAGACATGACGCTTGTTATCACGACCACTCCCGATGTCGTGGCGGATAAGTTTGATTATGTCTTTGCCGACGAGTTTGGGCGTGGTTTGGTGTTACCAGTGGTAATACAGCCCAAGGAATAATGTTAAAAGAAATAATGTTAAAAGAAATGATGTTAAAAGAAATGATGTTAAAGATGTTATTTTAAAGGCATTATTTTAAAGCATGGTTAGGACGGATAATAGCCCGCCCTGCCTGTGTGTTGTATTTAGATGAGTGTTTGCGTCAATTTATCATCACACATTATGCAGTCCAAACTGCGATTTAACTTCATGTTTAAAGCGTTTGACCACCGCCAACGCATCTTTTAACAAATCACGCTCCAAGGTAGAAAGTAGCTCGGTATCCACCTGATTGGGGCTAATCGGCTCGCCATTTCGCACATAAAATAGCCCTGCATTTAGGCGAATGTTCATCAGATACCCCAGAGCGTCTACCGTATCTTTGGCGAGCGTGTCACTGATAACGCCTTGATTTTTTAGGGCAATAAGTCGCTCAAAGGTGCTGGTCTCGTCTATCCTTGCCTTTAATGCCAACGCACGCACGCCATGCACGACAGGGAACAGCCCCATTTTTTTGATGTCCATTTTGTGATTGTCCGTCTTACCAAGCATTTTGGCAAAAAAGCCCCGATTATGCTCATCAAACTGCATAATCGCACGGGCAAAATTCATCTGCATACCCACGTCTTTATCCAAATGGGCGTTCAGATGGTGTTTGACTTCATCAAGTAAATCCGCCTTACCTGCCACCGTCCGTGCGTCCAAAAATATCGCCATGTCCATGAGACTCTCGCCATCGGCACTTTTGCACCAATGGGCGACCGTGCGTTTAAAGTCGCTGACCGTCTGACACCATTTGGGATTGGATACCATAATTCCGCCCATACATGGCGGATAGCCGAACTTATCAAGCGTATCGGAGAACTTCACCGCATATTCATGCAAGGCAGTCATGTCCACGTCATCATCGGCGATTAGGGCGTTGTCTTGGTCGGTCTTTAACACCTGCTCGCCACGCCCTTCCGACCCCATGACGACAAGGCACGTCTTGGCGACCATGTCAGGCGGTGCTATCATCTGCCATGCTTTTTCAAACAGTTGTCCGTTTAGCACTTGCATCAGGCGGGCAAGCTGAACGGCACTCATGCCACTGGCTTGCAAGGATGAGATGGACTGATTCATGCTGTGGGCAATTTTGGCAAGCTCGTCAAGGCTGTCCGCTCGGTGCAACCGCTCGGCAACCAAATGGCTATGGCTTGACAGATATGCCAAAATATCCATCTGCTCCAAAATCCCCACAATCTGCCCATCATCCTTGACCACAAGGCGTTGAATGCGGTGATTCATCATGGTAAGCAAGGCATTGAACAAAAAGTCATCTCCGCCAATCCCAACAAGCCCAAAGTTGGCATGAGTAAAAATCGCCCCACCTGTGTCCGCCCCATTTGCCACGACATCACGAAATACCGATTCGGTAATCAGCCCCACCTTGTCATCATGGCGTACCAGCACCGATTTGGCTTTGTGTTCACGCATCAGGCGAGCAAGCTCGGCAAGGCTCATGCCCCCATCTGCCCACAACGTGTCATGATGAAAAGCGTCCGATACCTTGGCATGAAAAAGCTGAGATAGCTCATGCCCTTCGTGCCAAGTGATGCTGGATAACCGCTCGGCAATGCCTGTATAAAAATACGCCCCAAAACGCACGTTTGAGCTTATTAGATTTAAAATCAAGGACTTAGGCAAGGCATAGACAAGGCATTGCTCGGCACAAATAAAGCTGTGCGGACTGACATTTTCAAACAACGCCCGTGTCTCAAAACTGTCATTGGTGCGGTACAACGCCACCACGTCGCCATCATCGCCAAGCTCTTTGACCACGCCTTTGATGACGACATACAGAGCGTCCATCGGCTCGCCTGCGGTAATGATGGGAGCATTGTCATCAAAAAAGACGATTTGGACTTGTTTTTGCAGTTGTTTTTGTTCGGTGGGGGTTAGGGTGTTGTAGGGGGCAAAATTGAAATTAAATCTGTCCATGATGGCTGTCCGTGCTTTTTGGTTGATAAGCATTATAGCACAAAATAACCACAGGACAAGGCGTCAGGCGTGCTAAGCGTCAGGCAGGCGATACATCCAAATGGCAGTCACCAGACAAATCCCACTTGTCAGCACCGCCACCCACAGCTTATCCGCAGGCAGTCGCCAAAACAAAAACACACTGGATATCGTCATCATGCTCCACGCCAGATATTTGGCAAAGCGTGGCATGGCACGTCGCTCTTCCCAGTCGATGAGCATTTTGCCAAAAATCTTATGTCGCATTAGCCAGCCATGAAACCGCCGAGAGCTTTTCGCCCAGCAGTAACCTGCCAGCAGGATAAATACCGTGGTCGGCATACCGGGCAGTATCGCCCCCAAAATCCCAAGTCCCACAAAAATAAACCCCATGATAAAAAACGCCCAACGTAACAAGACATTCTGATGTATGTCGTGTTTGGACGGTCGTGATGATGGGGTATGGTCGGGGTCGGTATAATCAGGGTCGATGTGGTCGGACATGGCAATACAACAATCAAGGCAGGCTGATACCTGCTATCGGCAAGACGGCAGGCAGGCTCATCTTGTCATAAAAGCCCTATTATAGCACTTTGGCAATCAGTGCGAGATTTAAAATATTGAAAATAAAAATCACCCACCTTATAGAGCGATACAGCATAGCACAAATAAGGTATGTTTGTAAACATGAATGATTATTATTTTTTTATTTACAAATTGATAAAAATAGGTTATTTTATATCGGTTTTTAATATGCGTTTCACACAGGTGATTTATGAGCGAACTTACCCTAACCGAAGCCCTAAAAGAGCATTCACGCACCACCCACGATGCCGTGGACAACCTTGTCATGAGCATGCAACCCTTTGCCAGTCATGACAACTACCGCAAATTTTTGCAAGCCCAATATGAGTTTCATAGCACCGTAAACCCCATTTATCACAATGAAAAGCTAGCCAGTCAGCTTGACGGCTTGGCAGAGCTTGCCCGTCTTGACCGTGTCAAATCCGACATGAAAGACCTAGAAGTTGAGCCTTTTGGTAAGGACGTAGAAACGCCCACTTTTACCGATAGCGAAGCGATTGGCTGGCTGTACTGCGTGGAAGGCTCAAACGTGGGGGCGGCGATTTTGTACAAAGAAGCGGGTAAAATTGACCTAAAAGATGAGTTTGGTGCGTCTCATCTGGCGGCCCATGCAGACGGACGTATGCCCCACTGGCGTGCAGTCAAAGCCAAAATAGATGCCCTGCCTATATCAGATGACGAGCGAGCAGCCGCCATGAAAGGAGCGGATGATGCCTTTGCTTACTTTAAGCGAGTGATTCGTAAGATTTATGATGTGGCGTAATGCTAAAAAGACCAGTGATGAGCTGGTCTTTCCATTTAAAAGCCGTACAAAACCACAAAAAAACAAAAAAGTCTTACCTACTCCATTATGGTGTGTGTGCCAAAGCACTCCTGTAGAAATGTCATATCCATTTCTTAGATAAATTTGAAGAAATGGATATTTTCATCAATACAAGTATTGCCAAGATAAATTGACATCGAATATCTGTAGGTAAGACATCTGTATTATAACATTTCAGTAAGCACTTCTCAATTGCTTTTTCTTTAAATATCTTAAAAAATCAATATTCTTCCAATCAACAAACCAATTGTATTTCTCCAGTCCCATCACAACTTTTTGTGCATTATCATTACGATTTACTTCTGGTAAAACGACTTTTGTTATTTCTATTTTTTCATTGTTGGTCAAATAAGGGCAACTCATACAATCAAGGTATAAATGAAAAGTTTCAGAGTGTGTATGGATTGGATTTTCAGAAATTCTTTCTTTAATCTTATTAATGATTTCATTTTTTAATAAAATGTAGTTATTTTTAAATATAAATAATGCAACAATTAGGCTAAAATAATTATATTCATCACCATTGACACCAAACAAATACTTCTTAACATCACCATGCTCAATTTCAATTTCTGATATTTCACAGTAAGTCAATAAAATATTTAATCTTTCTATCAATGTTGTTTTTTGCCCAGATAACTCATTATCCAAGATTTCTAGCAATGAATTTCTAGCATTATATCTAAATCGCTCTTGATAATCAAATAGAAGTTTATTATTTCCAATAAACCTATCAATGAAAATAACAATTTTTGAAAACTCAATTGAATTACTGACATTTGGCTCTATCGTAAAGCAATATAACGATACTTCAAAAATAAATAAGAAAAAGTTTATAACAGGATTGCAATTATCTTTCTCATCATTTAAAACCCTATCACTATGGCTTATAAATTTCAAAGTTTGAGATAAAAATGCTTTTATGACGTACCCGGAAAATCCTGAATTCAAATCATCATTAACATTCCAATAGCTTTTTATTTCTCCAATAAATTCATTAGCTCTATACTGTGGGTTTTTTAACTTATTCCCATCTAGGAAATAATACTGACCATTTTCATCATTTTTAAATAAAAAATTTCACTCATTTTTGATAATAAAAAACGGCGAATCTCTGTAATATTACGACTTCTTTGAGTGATAAACGGTCTTTGAAAATACCTTGTCTTAGCCATATTTAAAGATAAATTATAAGACTTTAATTTATCCGATATCGTCTCCAAAATTTTATCCTCATCTCCCCTTTCTTTCAGAAACACGCAATAATCATCAACATACCTTCTTATGGCATAATGTTTATTATGTTTTAATTGATACTTTTTCTCTATCTCTTTTTGAATCTCAAAATCAATTCTCTGAAAAATTAATTCGGCAAAGATTCTAGAAAACTCGGCACCTATCACAATACCGTTTGTTTCATTGTAATTAATAGATTGCATTAATTTATCAAAACCATCCTCAAAAGAATTATTTTCACTTAAACTTTTCAAATTATCTTTAATATATTTTTTGCCTTTAATTGCCCAAGTCACACTATGTGTGTAAATAGAATCAAAACAATGAGCAACATCCAGCATAGTTAAATAAATAAACTTTTTCTCTAGTCGTAAAAATTCTACAGAGTCATAGAATTTATAATTAAACTCAAATTTTCTGTATGAAAAAAAAGATGATGCAAATTCTTGATTGTTATTTTCAATATCTACTTTATGCTCATTTGATTGGCATTCGTACAAATCACCATCGTTCATTAAGTTTTGATATATATTATCATTTTTTAATCGAAAAACTGTACTATTTACCCTACTTGGATAACGCAAGGAATACTCGCTACGACTACAATTATACAAAATGATAGTATAAAATTTTTTATAAAAATCAACAAACCTAAGTTGGTAAAGTGGATGAACCAGTTTTAACGAGCGAAATGAATGTATGTTTTTTGAGATTTGATATTCAAATGGTATGGTGTATCTATCATTAATAAAACAATTTTTTAAACTAGAAATATTCAAAGGTTCAATGAAATTTTCATAAAAATCAATTGATTTTTTATTTTTATCTATTGCATTGTAAAATCCATAGTTATTGAAAATTATAGGCATATGGTAAGGTTGAGTATCTGTAATCAGAACTCTATAAAAATCATCCGAAGAAAGTAATATTTTACCATTTTTTGACTTACGCATATTAATAACTCCAACAACGATTGATTCGTTTGAATTCTTTTGGATTTCGGGATAATTTTTGAATTTTCTTAAATTTAAAACCATTAATAAATTTATATTTAGATAATTTGTCCTTTTCATCATTAGATAGCCAATGCTCACAACCAAGAATATCTTTTTGTACTTTTATATTAAAAATTATCGATTGTAGAAGTTTATCTAAACTATAAAGGCTTAATTGATATTTATCTATTTTTTCAATGGTTATATATTTATAATTGTAGTAAATACCACTTTTGATTTTGGTATCACGATTTTTATTATAAATAAAATAATTACTTGTTAAAAACTTTATTCTTTTTAGCAATAAATCGAAATTTTTATTCTTATTATAATCCAAAAAAGATTTAATAATTCTTGTTTTTATTTTCTTGATTTTTTCTGGTGCAATATCAATATAAGAATTAATTTTATTCTTCTTGCAATCAATAGTAAATTGATAACCTAAATATGAGAATGATTCTTTGATAGGTGTGGAACTTCTATCAAAAAGAAATTTAATTATTTTGCTTTTTTGGGTATTAAATTGCAAGCCTTCAGGCAGTTTATCTTCTAAGTCACTCTCTCTCACTTCTTGATTTGTGGTAAAAATAATAATATCATCAACAAATCTAGCATAAAAAAACACATCATCCATTCTCTTGCACGCTTTATCAAAACTCCTCATATAATATTCTGCTAAAATAGCACTCATCGGCAAACCTCTTGGCAATCCAAGAATGCCTTCCCTTTCAAAACACTCAAAAAATCTTTCTAAAATCTTTACCGTATCAACAGAGTAAATTTTATCTCGTTTGATTTTTTCTAATAAATCAGTCCTGTCTATTGACTCATAAAAACTCTTAATATCCAATCTTAGAATACTATAAGGCTTATGTTCTTGTATTAATGCTATAATAGATAACACAATCTCATTACGATTCTGTTGAGTTACTTTATTGATAGATTTAAAAGAAGTTATAAATCTTTTTTGAAATAGATATTCTCGCAAGTCACAGTAACTATAAACAGATTTTCCCTTTAAACTTCCTTTCATTGGTGCTCTTATTGGTTTATTTTTTCTGTAATCATTGATTAATTCCAATAATATCTCGTCTTCACCATGCTGAAAATAGTCATTAAATAAGAAGTTTTTCTCATAATCATTTAATGCAAACTTTAAGCTGTCAAGATTAATTGATTGATCTAACACTGTAAACTCCGATTATTCCTTAAGAGCACTCTGTGCATTCAACATTAATAAAAGTTTTATAATTTTTTCTAACCAAGAGAGTTTATTTACAAAAACCGCCCCCTATGGAGCGGTTTTTGTATCAATCAAGCAATTACTGCTCAATGCCTTTCATGGTTAGCTTAATGCGTCCACGATTGTCAATGTCTTGCACTTGAACTTTGACGGTTTGACCCTCGGCTAGGTAGTCGGTTACATTCTCAACACGCTCATCAGAGATTTGGCTGATATGCACCAAGCCGTCCGTACCTGGTAAAATGGTAACAAAAGCCCCAAACTCCACAATGCGAGCCACTGTACCTGTATAGACCGCACCCACTTCCACTTCGGCGGTAATCGCTTCAATCTTGGCAATGGCGGCACGGGTAGACGCTTTTGACTCGCCAAAGATACGGATTGTACCGTTGTCATCAATATCCACAGTCGCCCCTGTCTCTTCGGTCAAGGCACGAATGGTCGCCCCACCCTTACCAATCACATCACGGATTTTTTCAGGGTTAATCTCAATGGTGGCATAGTTTGGAGCGTGAGCGTTAATCTCGGTGCGAGACGTGGCGATGACTTCGTTCATGGCATTTAGGATATGGATACGCCCTGCGTGAGCTTGTTTTAGGGCTTGCTCCATGATGTCGGCAGTAATACCCTCAATCTTAATGTCCATTTGTAGGGCGGTGATACCATTGACCGAACCTGCCACTTTAAAGTCCATATCGCCCAAGTGGTCTTCATCACCCAAAATATCGGACAATACGGCAAAACGCTCGCCTTCTTTGACCAGACCCATGGCGATACCTGCCACAGGGGCTTTTAGTGGCACGCCTGCGTCCATAAGCGACAATGACGCACCGCACACGCTCGCCATAGATGACGAACCGTTAGATTCGGTAATGTCCGACACCACACGAATGGTATAAGGGAAACGCTCCGCCTTAGGCAGTACCGCTTGTACGCCACGGCGAGCCAGACGACCATGCCCGATTTCACGGCGTTTTGGGCCACCCTCACGACCTGTCTCGCCCACCGAATAATGTGGGAAATTATAATGTAGCATAAAGTGGTCTTGCTTGGTGCCTGACAATGTATCCACAAGGTTCACATCACGGCTTGTGCCTAGCGTTGTCGTTACAAGGGCTTGGGTTTCGCCACGGGTAAACAAGGCAGAACCATGCGTATAAGGCAACACGCCCACTTGAATGTCCAACGCACGCACGGTCTCTAAATCACGTCCGTCAATACGGGGTTTGCCTGATAGGATATTATCACGCACGGTGCGGTATTTTAGGGTTTCAAACAACTCTTTGATTTGAGCGACTTTATCGGCATAGTCTTCTGCACTCTCATCGCCAGCCAGTGCCAACGCTTCTGTGGCAAGCTCATCTAAGCGAGCATAGCGGTCTTGCTTGACGGTAATGGTGTAGGCTTCGCTGACTTTGGCAGTGAACTGCTCTTTTAGTTGGGCGTTTAGCTCTTCATTGATAGCAGGGGCGACAAACTCGGCTTTGGCATTACCTACCGCTTGGGCAAAGGCGTTGATGTTGTCAATGACAATCTGCTGTTGGGCGTGTCCGTATAGCACCGCACCGAGCATTTGGTCTTCGGAGAGTTCGTCCGCTTCTGACTCAACCATAAGCACGGCAGATTTGGTGCCTGCCACAACTAGGTCAAGCGAGCTGTCTTTCATCTGGGCAAGGCTTGGGTTTAGGATATATTCGTTGCCAATAAAGCCCACTCGAGCCGCCCCGATTGGACCGCTAAATGGAGCAGGAGAGATTGCCAATGCCGCAGACGCACCAATCATCGCAGCAATGTCGGCATCTTGGGTTTTGCCTGATGAGATGACGGTTGCCGTTACTTGGATTTCGTTGTAATACCCTTCTGGGAACAAGGGACGGATTGGGCGGTCAATCAAACGAGAAGTCAAAGTTTCAAATTCTGACGCACGACCTTCACGTTTGCCATAACCCCCCGGGATTTTGCCCGAAGCGTACATTTTTTCTTGGTAGTTTACGGTCAATGGGAAAAAGTTTTGCCCTGCCACGGCTTCTGGGCGTACCACAACTGCCACCAGCACCGACACATCGCCCATATGCACAAGCACGCTGTTGGCTTGGCGAGCGACACGCCCTGTTTCTAGGACAACTTGCTGATTGCCATATTGAAATTCTTGACGAATGATATTAAACATAGGTTTTCCTTAAATGATTGGGTTTTTCATTGATAAGATGATTTAAAGCCCTAAGAGATATTTTTTGGTATTTAAAAAATTGTAAAATTGTACGGGAAAATTTATTTACCCAAAATCAATATTTTATCATAGGGCAAATTGCAATTTGCCCCTACAAATGTGTCAAAAAAACATCTCTTAGAGTTCTAAATCTCAACCTTATCAAAATGATTTTAACTACCCCAATTTATTGTAATTTATTGATAAATTTGGAATTATCCAAAATTGTACGGGCGAATTGCAATTCGCCCCTACCACCAATCAATAATCTACTTTTAAGATAAATTGTGGGTATTTTACACGTTTAAAACAACAAAAACGGCACGCAAACGCACACCGTTTTTGACAAAATTAGACAGCCTAATTTGAAATTAACGGCGTAGTCCAAGCTCACCGATAAGAGCGGTGTAGCGACCGGCGTCTTTGCCTTTTAGGTAGTCTAGTAGCTTACGGCGTTGGTTTACCATGCGGATAAGACCACGACGGCTGTGATGGTCAGCTTTGTGGGCTTTAAAGTGGTCTTGTAGGTCGTTGATACGAGCGGTCAATAGAGCCACTTGCACTTCTGGGCTACCAGTGTCGTTTTCGCCACGTTTGAATTTGGCGATAATCTCTTCACGTTGTTGGTTGGTTAGCATAACTAATCCTTAAAATACGCAATGCGGATACATACAGGCAAACATTGCATTGCTAAGGTTTGCCTAAGCCCTACCCCCATAGATAAGGCAATTTTGCCATTATAGCATAAAAATTTTAAAAAAGCATTAGGACACACCCCAAAAATCAAAATCCCCTGCGTGGAGAACAAGGGATTTTGCCAATATTTAACCCTGCATCACTTTGACAGGTTGCAGTCGCCCACTCATCGCCACTTGCCCAAGCCCCACAAAATCATCATCATGATATAGCCGAATCTGTGCGATGTCATCGGTAAAGTGTAAATCATCAAGGCGGTCTTTGATGTTTAGCCGTTGCCCCAGTTTAATGCGTGCCGTTTCGTCTGTTGTCAATTTGATAACAGGCAAATGATTAAGCAGGACATCAATGGGCAACAGTTTGCCAAATCGCTCATCAAATGACAACTCCGCCAAATCATTGAGATTTACGGCATTTGCCACGTCAAATCCGCCCGTACTGGTGCGGTGCAAAGCGGTCAAATGCCCCACCGTGCCAAGACGCTTAGCAATCGTCTCGCCAAGCACTCGCACATAAGTGCCTTTGGAGCAGATGACATCAAGGGCGACTTCATCATCGCTTAATTTGGTCAAAGCCAAATGATGAATGACAATGGGGCGTGGCTCTCGTTCTATCTCGATACCGTCTCGGGCGTATTCGTAGAGTTTTTTGCCGTCTTTTTTTAGGGCGGAGTACATGGGCGGAGTTTGTAATTGCTCGCCCATTAAACTACCTGCAAGCTCATCAAGCCCCTGCTCGTCAAAGGGCAAAATGTCCTGTTGGGCGATGACTTGCCCTTCTTTGTCGCCTGTGTCGGTCTGCTCGCCAAGTTTGATAATGGCGGTATAGCCCTTATCAGCGTCCAGCCCAAAACTGCTAAATTTTGTCGCATCACCCAAACAAATCGGCAAAAGCCCTGTCGCCATGGGGTCAAGCGTGCCTGTATGCCCTGCTTTTTTACTGTCAAAGTCTGATGACATAAACAGGCGTTTGGCTTGAGCAAGAGCCGAATGCGAGCTGATACCGCTTGGCTTATCCAAGAGTAGCACCCCAGAGACGATTTGTTTTGCCATTAGCTGTTATCCACTTCATCGGCACTGCTCTCGCCTGTTTTTTTCATGGCTTCATTAACCAAATTCATCATGTGGTTGCCGTGAGCGGTAACTTCATCATAGTGAAAGCGTAGGCGTGGCGTGGTACGGGTTTTCATGGTTGCTGACAGCTCGGTACGCAAAAAGCCCGAGGCGTTTTTTAAAACTTCTAAGCTTTCACGATGAGCTTCGATGTTCATGCCACCGTCCGTGTCGCCGTTTTTGGACGGCTCCAAAATGGTTACATAAACATCGGCATAACCCAAATCGGGGCTGACTTTTACACTAGAAATGGTAACAAACCCCGTCAGACGTGGGTCGTTAATCTCATCACGGATAAGCACCGATAAGGTACGCTGAATCTGGTCGGCTAGGCGTTGTAAACGTTGGCTCATGGTTTTTCTCTCTTGTATTTACTTGGTGTTGGTATATTTGGGTTTCCTAATCTGTGATGTTAGGCAAATTAATATGGCGGTTAGTATAGCCGATTTTTGGGATTTTGGCGATTTTTAATGTCAATGCACTCATCATTGGCATTTTTATTTATACCATTAATTATTTTATTTTTATAAAAATCAATGGGTTATGATAATTTTTATCCAATCATGCTTATTTTATTAAGTTAATTTAATAAAATTATAAAGATAAATTTAAAATAACCTGCCATTTTTTCATGAAAATTTGATGACCATTTGATGAAAAATTACCCAGCCATAACACAATCCAACACAATTTTTCACAGTTTACATGAAGTTACCAAGTCTTACATTTGACGAACCAAACACCCGTGAAAAACCCCTATTTTTTACCAACTTATCCTATTTTTCGTCTCAAAATCCTCCTACAATACACTCATCAAGTCAAGCACATTAAGCACTTGTAAGTTGCCATAAGGCATTTATTAACATGATTTAGGAGAAATATATGAGCCGTTTAGTTCGTTTACAAGACATTGAAGCCACCGAGCGTGAAGTATTGGGTACAGACTACTACAACCCAGCAGGGAAAACCGCTTATGGCATTGGCGAAGAGAAAATCGGTAAAGTAGAAGATGCCCTTGTAGAAGTAGAAACAGGACGTGTGCGTTATCTTATCGTTGATGTAGGCGGTTGGTTCAGCTCAAAAGAAGTGCTTATCCCAGCAGGTCTATCTCGCATTGTTGGCGATGACGTGTACTTTGACAGCCTAACCAAAGACCAAGCGGAAGCAATGGAAGCCTATGACCGTGATTATGTCTATAACTACCAAGAGCAATATGCCAAAGACCGTGAGTTTTTCGCTGCCGAAACACTACCTGCCGAGAGCCGTGTTGAGCTGACCGAAAACCACTACACCGCACCCAACACCCTAGAACTACTCGAAGAGCGTCTGTCTGTGAACAAAGACCGTATCGTCTCTGGCGTGGCAAGTATCGGCAAACGTGTGGTGAGCGAAGAGCAACGTGTTGAAGTTGAACTACAAGAAGAGCACGCCCACATCGAGCGTACTGCCGTAAACCGCCCAACTGACCGCCGTATCGGTGATGATGCTGGGGCTGCCACGGTGAGTGTTGAACTAGAAGCAGAGCGTGCCAACGTGAGCAAAGACACCTTTGTTACCGAAGAAGTAACGCTAGGCAAAACCACTGGCACTCGCACCGAGACCATTTTGGAAACCATTCAGCGTGAAGAGCTAAACGTGGACGACCTAGGTAACGTGGTTGACCGTGAAGGCAACGTGGTTAGCTATGAAGGCATTACCGCCGATGAAGTTCGCCGTGCTCGTGGTCTATAATCCGACCACCACCAAAAAGTCAGGGCAATGCTCTGGCTTTTTTGGGTTTTGGCGGTGGCGGTTGGTATGTTAAGATGATTGGTTAGATTTATTTTGCTGGATTTATTTTTTTAATGAATTTTTTAAATTAATTTTTAGCAAATTATTTCTACCAAATTAGGGCGTGTTGAACTTTGGTATTTGCAATGAAAAATGAGAAAAGTCGCACGTTTTTCAAGGAAAAAACTTGAGATTGATAGTTATTCTATCAAGCAAGTTTTTGACGATGAAAAACAATCCGACCACTTAATCGTGTAAATTTTAAGATTTTTAACTTAATTTTTTAAATTAAGTGGTCGGATAGCCATTTTTCATGCAAAAATTGATAAAAGTGTTAAATTTTCATCTTATTTTATAAAAATGTTATCAATGTTCAACACGCCCTAGTAAATTCATGCCAATCCCACATTTTTTAGGGTTGCGTACCGTCAATGGGCGTGTTTTGAAGTTGAATGCTTGTAATTTGTTCACTCAACCGCCTGACCCAAATTCATTTAAAATTGCCATTTAAAATTTGTAAAATTAAGGACAATATATGTCAAACCCCCACCATGAGCGTGATGACATCACCACATTTAGCAATCCACAGACCTTAGAATTACTCGCTGAGCGGTTGGTTGTTGATACCCAAAAAGTGCAAGCGGGCAAGGTTATCCTTGAAAAAGTCGTCCGCACCAAGACGGTCAATGTCCCTGTGGAGCTGACCGAAGAGTATCTGAGCATTCGGATTGTCAATGACAACTTAATGGCAATGGCGGACACAGTCATGGCAGATGATGCCATGCCTGCCACCGTACTCATCAATGGCACGCCCATGAGCGAGCCTGTGGAGATTTTAATCAGCAAAGAAGTGGTAAGACTCAGCAAAGAGACCCATGTCGCCGAAGAGATAAACCTGCACAAATACAGCCAAAACATCAGCAAAACCGTCAGCGACACCGTACGACACGAAGAGCTTGTGGTAACGGGCGATGAGTTTTTGGACAAGTCATCTTAGGGGATGTCGCCATTTGATGATTGATTTGCAATAAAAATCGGACAAATGTGTCCGATTTTTATGTTTTAATTTTTATGCCTAACTTAGCAGTCAAATCAATATTTCCACTTGACCATCACAACCGCACCATGGTCTTTGGCACCGCTACGGAACTCGCCTGCATACTGGCCTGTAATTTCTGTATTCATGCCCATCTGATAACGCAATCCTATGCCCGTGCCAACAGAGAATTTCTTTTTCTGGCTGCCTGTCTCGGTAAAGGACACGCTTGGTATGGTCGCAAAGCTGGTATTAACCGCCAAGTCATCGGCATTTTCAACATGCCCTGCCAAATGTCCAACCACACCCAGACGATCAGACAGCGGTTGGGCAAAATGCACCCCCAACGTCGCTTTTAGGCTGTCATAAGTTTGCTTATCCACGGCAAAATTGAGCTGAGCCAGTCCGCCTTGTTCGATGTATCCGTCATTTTTGATGCGAGTGTAGCGAAGCTGGGCATAGGGCGAGACGTGTTTGTCATGCAAGCCAATACGATGATCAATACCAACACCTGCCTGCAAAATATTGGCATCATACTCCCCTTTGGCAATGTCAGAAATCCCCGCCAATGACAGTCGTCGCTCGGTTTTGACATCGCTACGCCCATAGCTAACAAAGCCATTATAATGCGTCTCATCCGTTGCAGCGTAGTCGCCATAGATAAAGGCTTGGATGTTGTCCGATTTTAGGTTCTGATGATTAACAGTGCCTACAGAATCAACATCACTGTCTGAGTAGGATAACGCCGCCCCCAGTCTTAGACCATCACCCACCAAACTGTCTGCACCCACAATCAGACCATACGAGTTGCCATCATAGCCTGCAAATGAATTTTTGGCATCCATCTTGTGCTTGATGCCCAAGCCTTGTACCCACACTTGACTGCCCACGTCATCGCCACGTCTAAACGGACGATGGTCGTTATCCGAGCCTTGGGTCATGTCCAGTCTCGCTCCAAAGACACGGTCTATCACTGCTTGTGTGGCGATATTTTGTTGTTCGCTGACCACATGGGTAGCTTGGGCGTTAATAGCAGGTTGTAGGCTCTGGACAAGCTCGGTTAGGGCTTGACTGTCATCTTGGATATGTAGGTCTTGGATATGCATGCCCAAGGCTGTACCCAAGCCATTACCACTTGCCAAGACTTTATCCAATGCCGATGCGATGGCAAGCGATGATGTCTGATTTGTATGTTTGGTCGCTTCGGCAAATGTCCCTACGCTTGTTACAGGCGGGACTAGAATGGGCGGATTGGTAGGCGGGGTTGGGTTTACAGGCGGAGCAACAGGTGGGACAACAGGATTGGTCGGGGGCGTGCTGGGCGTGCTTGCCCCTTCTACTTTTAGGTGTACTGCCGTAGTGTCAGAGTAATCCGCCACTAGGTTGTGCGTTGTCATTTTATTGTGATTTTTATCAAGCAAATTCACCGCAGATAGCTCACCAACACGACTTGTCCCTTTGATGACATCTCTCCATGATGCTGATGGGTCTTTGCTTGTGATTAAGGCACGCACCACATCGCTGGCTGCCACATCAAGGTCAGCATCACGGACATCCACTTTGCCATTGACATGTAATTTACCATAGTCGCTTAGGCTATTTAGTGATATGCTCAGTTTATCTCCTACCAGTTTATAGTCGCCATCCACTCGCAATGTGCCACTCTCCACACGGCTTTCACGCCAATGCTTGTCGCCTGCTTTGACATTTACTGTACCGCCATTTGTGATGGTAACATAATCCACGCCCTGCTTGATGGCACTGCCAGTTAGGTTAATGACTTGCCCTTTGGTGTCAATGACTGTGCCGTTTTCGCCATTGACAGGATATTGGTCTGAGTCATCAGTCTTGCCCATTTTTAGATGGACGCTGTTGTTTTCATACACAGGAGCGAGTGTGGTTGTGATGGCATTGCCTTGACGGTCAAGCACAGCGTAGTCCTTGAACTGCCCGATGAGCTTGCCTGCCTTGACGACATCGGTGTACTCGGCAGTAGGATTGGTGCTGGTGATGAGTGCTTTGACAACATCTGCGGCTATCACATTTAGCTTACCTTCGCTGATGCTGGCATTGCCAGAGACATGAAATTTGCCGTAGTCGTTACGGTCGTTGATGCCCACCACCAGCAAGTCGCCTGCTTTCATGGTGTGATTGCCATTGATTTGTAGTGTACCACCACCGATGGCAAAATCGCCACCGACATTTTTAATGGTATTTTCGGCAATGGTTAGTTTACCCTTACCTGTCTTTTCAAGCCCACCCAAAGAGCGATTGTTTTGTTTTAAATTATCAAGATCGACTCGTCCAAAATTGCCCGTGATAACCGCATTGGGGTTGATGGTAACATCAAAGTTTTGCGTATTAAACTCCAAACCGTTGGTTACACGAATGGTGTCTGCTGATGTAAATCCCCCGAAGAAATCACTTTCATGGCGATGTGCCTTGATGTCGCCTTCATTAAAAGATAGCGTCGCCCCCGAGCCATTGCCTGAGCGGACGATATTACCCACGTTTAGATTACCACCTTGGATGGCATTGATGGTGCTGTCTTTGTTAATCAAAATAATGTCAGCAGCAATCGTGCCATCTTCTCTAACCGTGATGTCCGCCCTGCCTTCATCGCCTGCAACCAAGTTGCCAGTGGTGTAGATGCCTGTTTTGGTGTCGCCACTTGCCAATTTTGTGCCAATGATGTCCACTTTGGCGGTTGTGTCTGCCAGATGAGCCATCGAAACCGACCCTGCATAGATGGTAGCACCCGTTTGCATGTTTAGGTTGGCATTGCCACCATCAGCGACAATTAAGCTGTTGGTCACATCAATCCGACCGCCATTTTTTAGATTCACTTCGCCTAGGCTGTATTTTGTGCCAACAAAGGCATTGCTGTCTGTTTTTTGTTTTACACCGAGAATCACGCTATCAGATGAGTTGACACGACCGCCATCAACATTTAGAACGCCATGTCCACGTTCACCCACCCCAATCCAATTTTCATGCAAGCTCCCAGCATCCATGCTCAACATGGCATCCTTGCCCGTAACATTAACAATCGTTTTGCCATCGACTTGCGATGCGATATTTACCGTCTCACCATACGAGACACTGCCTGTGATGTTTTGATTGTTGTCAATGGCGACATCTGCCCATGCCATGCCACCGACCGTCATGCTTGCCCCCAGTAGCAGGGCTTTTGCTGTTTTTGATGATTTAGATTTGCCCTTGGCACGAGCAATCTCAGAGACACACTGCCACACACCAAGTGCGGTATTGAAAATAACACGATAAATATGGTTCATATCAAACTCCATGAATAAAAAGTCAAACCAATGATAAGGCGAAAATAAAGTAAAAATCCTCACCCTTGACATGGCAATAACATTTATACCACAAAAGTTTACCCAAAATCGTTCAAATTTCCGACGTTTTTATGGGTGATTGGTTGTGAAGAATGAGCGACCATCCAGCAGTTAATCACACCAAGTCTCTACGCACTTCTACCCCCATGCTTCATTCTCAACTTAAAATGGCAACTCGTTGATTGCTCAATAACTATTTTTTGGAGTTGTAGAGATGAATTGCAATTTACCTTTGATAAATCAATTACTTATATAAAGTTGAGAATGGAGCATTCCTATTTTATTTTATAAATTAAATAATAGAACTAATAAGAATATAAACACTATTGATAATTATTCAATATAATGTATAATCTTTGTGGTTTTATTGTAAAAATTTTCATAGGAGCAACGCATGACCATTCGACACTCATCTTTATACCAAGCCATCTCATTGGCACTCATCGGCATGTTGTCAGGCTGTACAGGGGGTGATTTTGGCACGACCTCCGTTTCCACACCCTTAGTCAGCCCAACCAAACCTGTCCCCACCCCGCCTACTACCCCAATCCACCACGAAGCCACTGACACCCTGCACAAGCCTGCCTTAGGATACCTAATGAAAGGAGCGGTGCGTAGCGATGATGGTGAGATTAAAGCCCTACACATCCATGAGTTACAAAGTCTGGGTAATAAACCTGACCTAGACCACAGTTTATTTAGCAACAATGATGCCGTAAGTTTGACAGGTCTTGGAGATTTGAGTGTCATCAACCCTAAAAAGACATTTTCCCTTTCACAGACCAACTATGGCGATTATCAGCACGTTCGCTTTGGGCATTTGATACACCGCACCCACCTTGCCCCCAATGGCAAACCCATCCCCCAAGTTTATACCTTTTATCATGGCGATAAGCCCACCAACAGTCTGCCCATCGCCAATCAAATTCATTATAAAGGGCACTGGACATACATGAGCGATGCTCGTGCCAAAAAAGCAGAAGAAGACAAAAACATCAATGTAGACATTCACGGAGCGGACAACAGTCAGTATTTTCATGATTTGATTGATTTTAACGATACCACAGGTAACGCCAAGTTTGCCAGTGCCACACATGCATCCCGCACCGATTTGTCACCCCTTAATGGTGCCAACCGCTACGATAACATGATTGCCGACTTTACTGTTGATTTTGCTGACAAAAAACTCACGGGCACACTAGCCTACGAAAACCCCTATGGCAAACCTCATAAAATTGACATTCGTGATGATGACATAGAAGATGTCAAAAAACAAAAAATTGGCAAAATGCGTCAGCCTTACACACCCCTATATCACATCAATGCCAACATCAACCAAAACCGCTTTACAGGCACAGCAAAAAGCCAAGTGCAAAACACCCCACGCACCATCAATCATTATGGCATTAGCTACACACATAATGATACTCGTATTGACAAGGCGTTATTTGGCACAGATGGCGTGGTGGAAGGTGGGTTTTATGGCGAACACGGTGCCGAGCTTGTCGGTAAATTCATCACCAACAATAACGACCTGATGGGCGTATTTGGGGCAAAAAAGACCACTGCCACCAAAGACCACGTCACACTATTCGACAACATCCAATTTGACCCTACGCACGACCAAATCATCAAAAACAGTGACCTAGCCAACAACGAATCGCTCGCTCTAAATCTGCCCGAAGATTTGATAACCGCCCTTGACGATGGCTAGCTAGCCAAAGCCAAAGTGCAATCGGGGGTATTTTGGCAGGCATTTAGTCACGGAGCGACAGACTTTGATGAAACACTGACAAAATACAGCGAATTTGAGTTGGATGATGACGAGCTACTCGCCCTAGAAGAAGCCTACACCAATGCTCGCCATGAGTATCTAGCTACTGTGCGTGGGCAAGTATCCAGTCTTGTTACGCCAAAAGATGGCATAGGATTTGGCGACCCTAATGTACTTCGCATCAATGGCAAGGCATATAATTTAAACGCCAAAACCACCGATGACGTACTTGCCAACGCCAAAGCCATCAAAATCACCCAAAACGGCACAACTCGCACACTCGTTCTCGCTCAAACCCCTGATGGCAAAACATCCAGTCATTACATCAACGTGTGCTGTGATGATTTTAGCCACGTCAAATTTGGGCAGTTTCAAGTGGATGAAATGACAACGCCACGCTATTTTGTACAAGGCACTCGTGCCACGTCCATTCCCACCGAAGGTCAGGCGACTTATTCAGGGCATTGGACGGGCTTTATTGACAGCACTCGCCCAAGAAAAGACACGGATGCCGCCTATGATGACAGCCCATTTGTCAAACATTCCTTTTCAGACGATGCCAATAATAATACCGCCAACTTTACCGCAGATTTTGGCAAAAAGACTTTAACGGGACGGCTTTTGACAGGCACACAGCCCGTGCTGGACGTTCATGCCAACATCACAGGCACAGGGTTTGACGGCACGGCAAAAACCGAAAGTGCAGGCTTTACCTTTAACCGTTTTAGCACGGGGGCAAAAGAAACCATCCACATCAATGACGCCATCGTCAAAGGCGGATTTTATGGCGACAACGGCAAAGAGATTGGCGGTGTGATTTGGCACAACAACAATGACGGTAAAGCAGAACATTTTGACAAACCAAACGTGCGATTGGGCATGGTATTTGGGGCGAGTAAAAAGTAAAGGGGCGACATTATGAAAGATTTTAAACACAAACCATTAACTCAGAGCATTTGTCGTGCTTGTTATGCCCTGCCATTGATTTGTCTTGGGCATACTAGCTTTGCCCAAACCAGCACCCCCACGGTCGACCTTGGACATGAAGTCATTACCATTACCAAGAAACCCACTCGTTTTAAAAAAGACATCAGTGGCTTATCTCGTATTACCAAGACTGCCGACGACCTAAAAAAAGAGCAGGTCATGGGCATCAGAGACATGGTCAAATACGACTCAGGCGTATCCGTGGTAGAACAAGGGCGTGGTGGCAGTAGCGGTTATGCTATTTATGGTGTGGACAAAAACCGTGTCGCCGTAACGGTGGACGGCGTGGCTCAGTCCCAATCCTATGTGGACGAAACCACCAACTCGGGCAATACAGGCTCTATGAATGAAGTGGAGATTGCCAACGTCTATGCAGTGTACATCGCTAAGGGCAGTAATGGGTCGTTTGTCGGTAGTGGGGCATTGGGTGGCTCGGTAGAATTTACCACCAAAAAAGCCAGCCACATCATACCAACAGGTCAAGACCACGTCATCAAAAGCCACACCACTTACACCAGCAAAGACAAGCGACTGGCTCAGACGGTGGCAGGGGCATTTGATGATGGCACGTTTAGCGGGCTTTTACAATACACCAAACGAAAAGGCGAAGGCGTACACGCTCACAAAGATGCAGGACGTGGCACGCATACCTTTACCCGACTTGGCTCTTTTGAAGAAAAATACGACCTGCGTTCACCAAACACACTCTACAATCCTTACCGCTTTTCTGACTGTGTGGGCGATGACTGTATCATGTATCGGCTCTCGCCCACATCTGACAAACTCACGCTCGGCAACCGCTCGCCTGCTGATTTGTCCGCTGACGAAACCACACAATACCAAAACAGCCAACACATTACCGAAACCATCTTGGCAAAAGACTATGCAGGTTATGAGCGACTGCTTCCCAACCCTATGGATTATGAGTCGGATTCGTATTTGGGTAATTTTAGCTACACGCCTAACGACCATCATCATTTTGGGCTCATCCTAGAAGACACTCGCCAACGCTATGACAGTCGTGATATGACTTATTGTAGCTATCTGCCATTGGATAAAAAAAGTCGTTGTGATACCAACATGGCATTTTTATCCACTTATGGGCGTTCTGGCGTACACCTAAAAGAGAACACATCCGCCAGTGAGCTGACAGGCATTCACAAAAAAGGTGAAACAGTATTGCCATCTTTGCGTTACACACGCATCAGATTGCTGGATGAATTTCATAAAAAACAACGGCTTGGCGTGTCGCATGAATATACCAACGCCCCGTTTTTTGATAAAATCAGCACCAGCATCACTCATCAAAAAATCAACCAAGACACCGCTTCCACCAAAAAAGGGTGTAGCATCTATCCCACCGTGGATGAAAATTGTGAAGTTGGTACTGATAAAGCAGGGTCGTTTTCTATCAACGAATCGGCTTATTATGGCGAGCGGGCATGGCATGGCATGGTTAATCTTGATAAAGCATGGTCAGCGTTTGGTGCCAACCACCGCTCTCAACTAACAACAGGCATAAGCAAAACCCAAGCCACCTACCATCGCACCAATATCAACACACACGCACGCCATTTGGCATCTCACGTTGGACGTGAAGATGGCGTGGACGTTTATCAAGATTTGGGCGTGAAGATTTTTCGTGATGACGTGTGTTTTGACAAAGCCAACTGCACTCGCCTGCCCATTGACATGACCAACACCTTTATCGGTGCATCTTATGTGGCTCATTTTGACAAATTGGCGTTGAGCGGTTCGGTGCGTTTTGACCATAGTAACGTACGCTCTGATGATAAGGCGGTACGAAACAACACCTATCGTAATCACTCGTGGGGTGTAGGGGCAACCTATGACATCAATGATAATATTACCTTACTTGCCAAATCGTCCACAGGCTTTCGTGTGCCCAGCTTTCAAGAATTATATGGCTTTGACGGCATTGACGGCAATGAACGTGGGGGCGAATTTCACTTCATCCAAAACCTAAAACCCGAAACATCACTAAGTCACGAAGCGGGCATACGTTTTAATAATGGCGTGTGGGATTTAGAAGGCAGTATCTTTAAAAGTCGCTATCAAGACCTTATTGCCAAAGGCACATTGTGCATCCCAAACGCCAACTGCAACCTACCAAAAAACCAACAAACAGGCTATCACAACGCCCAAAATGCTGATTTAAAAGGCTTTAATTTGCGTGGACGGGTGGACTTAAATGCCGTGTATGACAAAATCCCAGAAGGATTGGTGGCATTTGGCTCGTACAATCAAATCCGTGCTGACCGCTTGTATCTTAATGACGGCGACTGGCATACGGTAGAATCCTACCCCCTAGAAGCAGTGCAACCGGGTCGGTTTGTCTATGGATTGTCCTACGACAACCCCAATGACAAATGGGGTGCAAGTGCCACATGGATTTATTCAAAAGCCAAAAATCCCGATGAGCTTGCCTTTCATCGCCAAAGTTTTGGCAATGGCTATGATAAAGCCACCACCGCCCTAACCACAAAGTCATGGGTAACACTGGATTTGGCAGGATACTATCACATCAACAAAAACATCAGCGTGCGAGCAGGCATCAACAACGCACTTGACTATCGCTACACTACATGGGAAAGTGCCAGACAATCATCAATCAAAGGAAGTGATTTGCTCGGTCATCAAAACCTAAGCCCGAGCAGATATGCAGCCGCAGGACGGAATTACACATTAGGAGTGGAGCTGACATTCTAGGGCGTGTTGAGCATTAATAACATTTTTACAAAATACGATAAAGATTAAACACTTTCATTAATTTTTGCATGAAAAATGGCTATCCGACCACTTAATTCAATTTAAAAAGTTAAGTAAAAAATCTTAAATTTCCACGGTTAAGTGGTTGGATTGTGGCTCGAAGTCAAAATCCTTGAAAAACGTGCGATTTTTCTCTTTTTTCATTGCGAATGCAAGTCGTAAAAATGGCGATGTTTTCAACACAAAATACCCCATCAAAGACACAAACACGTCCCAGTTACCAAAAAGCACTTTTTTATCATGGCAAAATCAGCTATGATATACCAATATCGTGTTATTTTTATTTTCAATTGGTTTTTTAAATAGTTTCTAAACCCAAACTTTATCGGATGCTCCCATGACTTATTTTAAGCCCCTAGCACTTGGTATCATTGCCTTGACTGCCATCGGCACCGCGCATGCCAACGACCTGCCCAATCTATCCCAAAGTCATTTTGACCAATGCCTAAACACCCTAAGAAATAGCAATAATTTTCGTGGCTTATCCAGCACCTTTGACCGTTACAGACCCAGCAGTCCTGACCCAACGGTGATTCGCTCACTCAACTATCAGCCTGAATTTAAAAAAGACCCGTGGGATTACCACGCATCATTGGTTGATAGTGAACGTGTGGCGGATGGTCTGCATGCCAAACACGAGATGGCAGACGTACTAAGACGCATTGAAAACCGCTACGGGGTCAAGCCCGCACATGTGCTTGGCGTGTGGGGTGTTGAGAGTAATTTTGGACAGACCCTTGGTAAAAAGGAATTATTTACCAGTCTTGCCACGCTGTCTTGCTTTGACCGTCGCCAATCATATTTCCGTGGCGAATACGCCAGTGCCTTACGCATCGTCCAAAACGGCGACATCCGACCACAGGACATGACAGGCTCATGGGCAGGAGCATTTGGCCAGACTCAGTTCATGCCCAGCACCTTTTTAGAATTGGCGGTGGACTTTGACAATGACGGACGTAAAGACCTTGTTAATTCTAAGGCGGATGCTTTGGCAAGTACCGCCAACTTCCTTGCCAAACGGGGATATCGCAGTGGCGAGCCTTGGGGTTATGAAGTCAAGCTAAACGGCTACTCGGGGTCAAGTGGTCGCACCAACAAAAAATCCATCAGTCACTGGCAAAACATGGGTATTACCCTACCTGACGGTCGCCCCCTACCGAACAACATGACATCAGCAGGGCTACTGCTACCTGCTGGGCGGCAAGGGCCGGCTTTCTTGGTAGGTAAGAACTTTGACACGTTCTATTCTTATAATGCATCCGAAAGCTATGCCCTTGCCATCGCCCATCTATCCACTTTGATCGAAAATAACGATACCAATGTTAATTTTGCCACCCCTTGGCCAACCGATGACCCTGGCATCAGCCGTCGTGAAGCCAAAGAAATTCAGCAGGCACTCATTAATAACGGCTACAATATCGGTAATGTTGATGGCATCATCGGTGACAACACTCGCATTGCCATCAGAGAATATCAACGTAAAATGGGCGTGCCTGCTGACGGACGTGCAGGACAAAAATTCTACCGTCTCATCATGGGCAATGCTGGCAATGTCAGCCCAACCTATCAGCCCGTGTCCAGCCCCATACAAAGTGTGAATTATGGCAATCAGACGGGCGTGATACACATTCGCCAAGATAACCAAAACCCATCCCAAAGCCCAAGCTCATCATTTAGCATCTCTCGGGGGTCGGTTAGTCAAAGCCACTCTGATCATATTTCTTATGGTGGCATCGTTTATCGCCGCATACAAAATCCTGATGGGACGACGAGCTTAGTGCCCGCCAACACTCATTGATGAACAATAAACCACAAAGGGGATGATATCATCCCCTTTTTTATTCAAAGTAGGGCGTGCCTGTCTTTGATATTTGCCATAAAAAACGCTCGTCTAAAAAAGCAGGGGAGTCGCCCGTTTTTCAAGGAAAAATAATCCGATCACTTATACTGGGTAAATTTTTAAAATTTTTCTTAATTTTTAAATTAAGTAATCGGATAGCCATTTTTCATGCAAAAATTGATAAAAGCGTTAAATTTTCATCATATTTTGTGAAAATATCATCAATGGCAGATATGTCCTATAAACACTCTAAAATGTAAATTGTGTTATAAAGGGTCGGCACGCCCTAGTACATAAACCTACTTTCAACCTTATATAAGTGATTGATTTATCAAAGGTAAATTAATTCGCCCCCATGGTTCAGAAAAAATCACCCAGCAATCAATAAGTTACCATGTTAAATGGGAGTGAAATAAATAATCAACCCCATAACCCATCTGATAATTTTTAAAAACAAGCCAATCATCCACATTGCCCCGAATGCGTTTACCTGTGGGTGTGGCATGAATGACCTTTGGCGGGAGATAACCGTAGTTTCGGCACAAAAATCTTATCACTTCAAGACTGGTGACAGGCTCACAATCACTTACCAAATACACAGACTTAGAAGCAGGCAAAGTTAATACCTGAGAAATCACTTGTATCAAATCATCACGATGAATGCGATTGGTGTAATGGGAGAGCGGCACGCCATCTATGTGGGCAGTTTGAGCCATTCTTTTCATCCGTGTACTGCCACCATGATAAATACCAGATGGTCTAACTATCACGCATCGCTCACCAAAGGCTTTTTGCAATACCTGCTCAGATTTTAACAGTATCTTGGCTGTATCTGTGGCAGGACATGCTATCGTATCAATATCCACCCACTCGCCCCCGCTCTCGCCATATACAGATGTGGATGAGACAAATAGTACGCGGTGCAGATTTGGCAAATCAAGGCTTGCGATATGCTCACACACCGCCAAATAACTCTCACGATAGGCTTGTACCCTATTGGTCATCTCATGGTTTGGCGTGATAATAATGGCGACATGACTAAATGGAGCAAGCTCATCTTGGGCGAGTGTCCTAGCATCTCTTTGCCAAAAATGTACAGGCTCATCATAGCTCTTGGCGGTGCGTGCCAACCCTGTGACATCATGCCCTGCCTGAGATAACATCTGGGCAACTGCCTTGCCAACAAAACCCTGCCCAATAATCAGATACTTATTTTTTTGCCCACCCATAACCATCAACTCCATAAAAACCCATCCATCTATCATCATTTA
>ERZ1023440.34-NODE-34-length-67367-cov-11.005749_pt1 | contig 67367 bp, 66 predicted proteins | sample MGYA00380520_ERZ1023440 | MGnify/ENA primary metagenome ERZ1023440 (study PRJEB33173, sample SAMEA4830335) | metagenome | study: EMG produced TPA metagenomics assembly of the PRJEB25223 data set...
ATTTGAGAGACCTTTTCTTTTGTCTCTCATCAGACACACTTTATGGGGCGGTATCCCGACTTTTGCATTGCTTCGACCATATCGGCGAAAAAAAAGCCCAAGCACAGGGCTTGGGCGCTAGGCTATTCAGCCAATTCGGCATGGATTTCCTGTAAGGAGCGGACTTGTTCCTCGCTTTGCTCGCGCGCCAGCGCGGTAGCGATAGCCATACCGCCCGCCATTGTGGTGGTGTAATGCACTTTGTGCATCAGGGCTTGGCGGCGGATGTCGTAGGAATCGGCAATCGACTGCTTGCCCTCGGTCGTGTTGATGATGAGGTCAATCTCGCCGTTGATGATGTGGTCAACGATATGCGGCCTGCCTTGGGCGACTTTATTCACGCGTTCGCAGGCAATGCCTTGGGCTTGCAGGGCGGCGGCGGTGCCGTCTGTAGCGACTAATTGATAGCCCGCCCCCAAGAGCAGACGCGCGGCTTCGGCGGCTTTGTTCTTATCTTTGTTTTTCACAGAGATAAAGACGCGTCCGCCTTGTTTGGGCATGCGTTCGCCCGCGCCGCGCTGCGCTTTTTGGAAGGCTTCGGCAAAGCTCTCGCCCACGCCCATGACTTCGCCGGTGGATTTCATTTCCGGCCCGAGAATGGGATCGACGTTTTGGAATTTGGCAAAGGGGAAGACGGCTTCTTTGACGGCATATTTTTTCACGGCAATCGGTGCGTGAATGCCTTGCTCCGACAAGCTTTGCCCCGCCATGCAGCGGGCGGCGATTTTCGCCAGCGAACGCCCCGTTACTTTCGAGACGAAAGGCACGGTGCGCGAAGCACGCGGATTGACTTCCAAGACGAAAATGTCTTCGCCCTGCACGGCAAATTGCGTATTCATCAGCCCGACGACGTTCAACGCCAATGCCATTTCTTTGGCTTGATGCGCAATTTCATCGGCGATATGGGCGGGCAGGCGATAGGGCGGCAAAGAGCAGGCGGAATCGCCGGAATGTACGCCGGCTTCTTCGATATGCTCCATGATGCCGCCGACAACTACCTGTTTGCCGTCGCTGATGACATCGATATCGACTTCTATCGCATCGTTTAAGAAGCGGTCGAGCAAAATCGGCGCATCGGGGGAAACATGGATGGCTTCCTGCATATAATGCTCAAGGTCTTGGTCGTTATAGATAATTTCCATAGCACGACCGCCCAAAACATAGGACGGACGCACCACCAAGGGATAGCCGATTTCTTGGGCTTTTTGCAGAGCGGTCGCGGTGTCGCTGGCGGTACGGTTCGGCGGCTGGCGCAGATTCAGGGTTTGCAGCAATTGCTGGAAGCGTTCGCGGTCTTCGGCGCGATCGATAGCATCGGGGGAGGTGCCGATGATGTTTACGCCTTCGGCTTCCAAAGCACGCGCCAATTTCAGCGGCGTTTGTCCGCCGTATTGCACGATGACGCCGTCGGGCTGCTCCACACGCACGATTTCCAGCACGTCTTCTAAAGTCAGCGGCTCGAAATAAAGGCGGTCGGCGGTGTCGAAATCGGTGGAAACGGTTTCGGGGTTGCAGTTCACCATAATGGTTTCGATACCGTCTTCTTTGAGGGCTAAAGCGGCATGCACGCAGCAATAGTCGAATTCAATTCCTTGTCCGATGCGATTCGGACCGCCGCCTAAAATCATGATTTTGCGCTTATCGCTCGGCTCGGCTTCGCAGAATTCCTCATAGCTGGAATAGAGATAGGCGGTGCTGCTGGCAAATTCCGCCGCACAAGAATCCACGCGCTTATACACCGGAAGCACGTTTAAGGCACGGCGCAATTCCCGAATCTCTTTTTCGCTTTTGCCTGTGCATTGCGCCAAAGTCGCATCGGAAAATCCCGCACGTTTATAGGTATACAGATTGCCGGCATCTTGCAAATCGACATCGCCGTCGCATAATGCCATTTCCATATCCATCATTTCCGCCATTTGCGCCAAGAACCAAGGATCTATCGCCGTGCTTTGATAGAGCTGCTCCACGCTCCAGCCTTGGCGCAACGCCTCCGCCACATGGAAAATCCGCTCGGGAGTCGGCGTAGAGACCAAACCTTGCAAGTCTTCCCCCGCCGTATCCATACGGCTGAAGCCCAAATGCCCTTCTTCCATAGAACGAATCGCTTTATGCAGCGATTCTTTAAAGGTGCGCCCAATCGCCATCACTTCGCCCACCGCTCGCATCTGCGTATTTAAGCGGCGGTTGGTCTGTTTGAATTTCACAAAATCAAAACGCGGAATTTTAACTACCACGTAGTCAATCGCCGGTTCAAATGAAGCAGGCGTAACGCCGCCGGTGATTTCGTTTTTCAGCTCGTCGAGGGTGTAGCCCACCGCCAAACGCGCCGCCACCGAAGCAATCGGGAAGCCGGTGGCTTTTGATGCCAAGGCGGAAGAACGGCTGACGCGCGGATTCATCTCAATCACAATCACGCGACCGTCTTTGGGATTGACCGCAAATTGCACATTAGAACCGCCGGTTTCCACGCCGATTTTGCGCAAAATGGCTATCGAAGCATCGCGCAGGGCTTGGTATTCCTTATCGGTCAAAGTTTGGGCGGGGGCGACGGTAATCGAATCGCCGGTATGCACGCCCATCGGATCGAAATTCTCAATCGAGCAGACGATAATCGCATTGTCGTTTTTATCACGCACCACTTCCATTTCAAACTCTTTCCAGCCCAGCAAAGATTCTTCGAGCAAGACTTCATTGGTCGGCGAAAGCTCCAAGCCGTAAGCGGTAATCTCTTCAAATTCATCTTTATTGTAAGCAATGCCGCCGCCCGAGCCGCCTAATGTAAAAGAGGGGCGGATAATCACGGGAAAGCCCAATTGCGCCTGCGCCGCACGCGCTTCTTCCATCGTATGCACGGCAAAAGATTTGGCGCTTCCCAAGCCGATTTCATCCATCGCCTGCTTGAACAAATCGCGGTCTTCGGCGGTTTCAATCGCCTTCACCGAAGCCCCGATCAATTCCACGCCGTATTTCGCCAATACGCCATGCTTTGCCAAATCCAAGGCGCAATTAAGCGCGGTTTGCCCGCCCATGGTCGGCAAAATGGCATCAGGACGTTCTTTTTCAATGATTTTTTCAATCGTCTGCCATTGAATCGGTTCGATATAAGTCGCATCCGCCATTTCAGGATCGGTCATAATCGTGGCAGGATTGGAATTGACCAAAATAATGCGAAAACCTTCGCGCTTAAGCGCCTTGCAAGCCTGCGCGCCGGAATAGTCGAATTCGCAGGCCTGACCAATCACGATTGGTCCGGCACCGATGATAAGGATGGATTGAATATCGCTTCTTTTAGGCATAATGTTTCTCGTTTTGGGTTAATTTCATTAGATATTTGTATCTCATTCTATCGAGCTCATCCAGAGTTTGAGTGCAAATCCGATAAATAACACGCCGACTGCACCCATGCCCAGTGCGGCAAGTTTGCGCCTTGTGCGAAAGGCTTGTACCAAGCGGTCGCCGGTAAAGGCTAATACGTTGAGATAGGCAAAGCTAATCAGCTGCAACAGTATCGCCAGCACCAAAAAGCTCAATGCCGGATGTGGATAAGTCGGATCAACAAATTGCACGAAAAATGAGAGGAAAAATAAAATCGCTTTGGGATTGGTCAGGCTCAAGGCAAGGGCGCGTTTGAAGACGTGTTTGGGCGGCGTGCGCTCGCCCGCCTCCCTCTGTTCCCGCAAGTGGTTTTTCCACGTCTGTGCCGTACCTTTGAGCAATTGCCAGCCGATATAGGCGAGATATAGACCGCCTAAGAGTTGCACGCCGTGAAAAAGCACAGGGTAGAGTTTCAGCAATGTACCTGCGCCTAAGACGGTCGCCAACATGAGCAGGCTGTCGCCCAATAAAATGCCGAAAATGCTGCGGTAGGCGGTTTTCACACCGTATTGTCCCGCCACGCTCAGGCAATACATGGAATTTGGCCCCGGAACCAAGATAATCGCGGTCGTGCCAATCAGATAGGCGGCGAGGTCGGTAATCCCAAACATGATGCACTAGATGTTTTTGAACATATCAATGCTGGCGCGCATATTGACGCATGGCATTGGTAAAGCGCGAGAAGAGGATTTCCGCATCGCGCGGACCGGGACCGGCTTCGGGGTGTCCTTGGAAGGCAAATACGGGTTTGTCCGTCCAAGCCAGCCCCTGCAATGTGCCATCGAATAAAGAGCGGTGCGTGGCAATCACATTGGCGGGCAGGCTGTTTTCGTCAACAGCAAAGCCGTGGTTTTGCGAGGTAATCATGACGCGTCCTGTCTGCGTATCCGCTACAGGATGATTGGCGCCGTGGTGTCCGTGCTTCATTTTGAGGGTTGTGGCACCGCCCGCCAAGCCCAGCAATTGATGTCCCAAACAAATGCCGAAAATCGGTATATTTTTCTCTAAAAAGACTTGAATGGCGGCGATTTGCGCTTTCAGCGGTTCGGGGTCCCCCGGCCCGTTGGATAGAAAAATGCCATGCGGATTCAGCGCCAGCGCTTCTTGTGCGGAGCAATCGGCAGGCACAAGCGTAATGCGGCAGCCGGCATGTGCCAATAGGCGCAGAATATTGCGTTTAATGCCGAAATCGTAGGCGACGACATGCAAATCGCCCGATTGTTCGGGATAGCTGTCGCTTGCCACCTCCCAAATACTTTCTTGGCTGTAGGGGCTGATGTCCTGTACGGAAACCTGCGTGGCAAGCGCCTGTCCTGTCATGCTCGGATGATTGCGGGCGGCGGCAACTGCGGCGGCTTCATCGATGTTATCGCCGCACATCAAGCAGGCATTTTGCGCACCTTGCGTGCGCAGACGGCGCGTCAGCTCGCGCGTATCGATATCCGAAATGGCGACAATGCCTTGTTCTTTCAAATAATCCGACAACGAGCCTTCGGCACGCCAAGAGCTGTAAAAACTCGGCGCATCGCGCACCACCAATCCCGCCGCTTGGATTTTGCCCGATTCCACATCTAAGCCGTTCACGCCCGTATTACCGATATGCGGATAGGTTAAGGTCACGATTTGCCCTAAATAAGAAGGATCGGTTAGGATTTCTTGATAACCCGTCATAGAGGTATTAAACACCAACTCGCCGCATTGCTGCCCTTCAGCACCAATCGCCCGCCCATGAAAAATGCTGCCGTCAGCCAGTGCAAGGATTGCTTTCTGCATGATATCTCCGCCGAATTTTTGATAAACCTGCTTATTTTAGCGGAAGCCTTTCGGCTTTGCCGAAAATTATTAGTTTATTTCCGATTTCTTATGTTTACCCGGCAAGGAAGCGTCGGCTGCAGAAGACAAAAAAATAGTTTTATGTGAACTTATCGTTAATGCTTATAAAAAATTAGAGATATAAAAGTTTTCTTTTGTTGTTTTTCTGTGAAAAAAATAAATTTTGAATGGGGTGTTTCTTGTTATAAACAATAGTGCTAAAATTATGATAAGGTAATACATGAGAAAGATGGAGGCATCTAATGAGCGTTTTGACACAGAAATCCTTTTCCCTCACACAATATGGCATTACACAAACAGCATTTCGTAATTTGCCGCCGGCTGCTTTATACCAACAAGCGCTGCAGCATGATTCGAAAGCCGCAATAACTTCTAATGGCGCTTTAGTCGCTTATTCAGGCGAAAAAACAGGTCGTTCGCCTAAGGATAAACGAATTGTAGAACATACTGATTCTTCACAGAATATTTGGTGGGGAGATATCAACATCAAATTAAGCGATGCTTCTTTTATGGCAAACCGCGATATCGCAACCAAATTTTTAAGCAATGCCGAAACGCTCTACATATTAGACGGTTTTGCCGGTTGGGATGCGCGTTATCGCCGTAAAATCCGCGTTATAACCACGCGTCCTTACCACGCGCTCTTCATGCACAATATGCTTATCCGCCCGACTGAAGCGGAATTAGCCGAATTCGGCGAGCCGGATTACGTTATCTTTAATGCTGGACAATGTCCTGCAGATGAAAGCGTCGAAGGTGTCAGCAGCAAAACCAGCGTTGCGCTTTCTTTCGAACGCAAAGAAATGGTAATTCTAGGTACGGAATACGCCGGTGAAATGAAAAAAGGCGTATTCACCATTATGAATTATCTCATGCCTTTAGAGGGAGAATTCCCTATGCATTGCTCCGCAACTGTTGAGCGCGGCGGCGAAACCTCCACCATACTTTTCGGCTTATCCGGTACAGGTAAAACCACCTTATCCGCCGACCCAAACCGCGATTTGATCGGCGATGACGAGCATGTTTGGACAAATGACGGCGTATTTAATATTGAAGGCGGATGCTATGCCAAAGCCATTGACTTATCGGCAGAAAAAGAGCCTGATATTTACGGCGCAATTAAATTCGGCGCAGTATTAGAAAATGTAGTGCTTGATGAAAACCATCATGTGGATTTTAGCGATACCAGTATCACGCAAAATACTCGCGTCAGCTATCCGATTGAATTTATAAGTAATGCACGCATTCCTTGTGTTGCAGGACAGCCTAAAAACGTTATATTCCTGACTTGCGACGCCTTTGGTGTTCTGCCTCCTGTGGCAAAACTCAATCCGGCACAAGCGATGTATCACTTCATTTCAGGCTATACCGCCAAAGTTGCCGGAACAGAAATGGGAGTAACTGAGCCGCAAGCAACCTTCTCCGCCTGTTTCGGTGCGCCCTTTATGGTTTGGCATCCTGCAAAATATGCGGAACTGTTAGCGGAAAAAATTCGGGAGCATCAAGTGGATGTTTGGTTGGTGAATACCGGCTGGGCCGGCGGCGCTTACGGTAGCGGTGAAAGAATCAAATTAAAATATTCTCGCGCCATTGTCGATGCCATCAATACAGGCAAGCTCAAAGATGCTCCAAGTATTACTGATCCGCGTTTTGGTTTTGAAATTATTACCCAATGTCCTGATGTACCTTCCGATATTTTGCAGCCGCAAAATGCTTGGTCAAATCAGGAAGATTATGTCAAACAAGCAAACGATCTCGTCGAACGATTTGAGAATAATTTCAATAAAAACTATATCAATCAAGCGAATGACGAATTGAAATCGGCAATGCCGAAAAAAATCGTCTAAGGCGAACAGGATGAAGATAGTCTGCAAAAGCGAATTTTGCAGACTATCTCACTGCTAACAATAGAAAAATTACAGAAGCATAAGCAAAAGTTATCACGACTGAGATTGAACATTGCTATAATGCGTCTCCCTTATTTGTGAATTAGGACATTAAAGCCATGTTAATACTGACGCGAAGGATTGGTGAAACTATCATCATTGATGATGAGATCCAAGTGACAGTACTAGCGGTTAAAGGCAATCAAGTTCGTTTAGGAATTGAAGCACCAAATCATATTGCTGTTCATCGAGAGGAAATCTATCAGCGGCTTTTACAAGAAAATACTGAAGAGATCGCAAAAGATTAAGATAATATGAAGCCGCAAGTACAAAAAGAAAGTTGCCACTTTACGGCAGCTTTTTTTTTGTATATAATTAGCCACCTCATTACGGAGAGGTGGCCGAGTGGCTGAAGGCGCTCCCCTGCTAAGGGAGTATAGGGCTTATACCCCTATCGAGAGTTCGAATCTCTTCCTCTCCGCCATACCTATTGAAACCGCTTAGTTTTAAGCGGTTTTTTTACGTCTGAACAAGTCTAAAGTTTAGAATAAAAGAATACAAAATCAAATTCTTGCTAAAATTTAATTGTCTTAAGTTATCTTAAGCAATCTTAAGAAAAACAAGGCAAGCAAAGGTATTGTGGGGGTAGTTGAGGGGGTAAAATTTCTAGCGTAAATTCCGCAGAAAATGCAGGAATGAACGATGAGATTAACCGATAAAGCCATTAAACATGCCGACACCGCAGGCAAAAAGCGTTTGAAACTCTTTGACGGCGGCGGTCTGCATCTGATGATTACGGAAACAGGCGGCAAATACTGGCGCTTTCGCTACCGTTATCAAGGTAAAGATTGCACCTTGTCATTAGGCTGTTACCCGCATATCAGCTTAAAACAGGCGAGACAGCTGCACCGTGATGCGCAAACCCTGCTGCATCAGGGCATAGACCCGCATCAACAAAAAATGCAGCAAAAGCGGCAACAGCAAGACAGCATACGCCAAGCGCAGAGCTTCGAGCATATCGCATGCCAATGGTATGAACGCAGAAAGCCAAGCTATAGCAATGCCAAAGCAGCCAACAAGTCATAAACACTTTGAAGCAATACGTCTTTCCTGTGATTGGCAAACAGCCCATTAATACGATTAGCGTCGCCGACATCATGCGCATCATTGACCCTATCGCAGAAAGCAAACCTGAAACAGCCAGCCGCGTAAAATAGCGCATTAATGCGGTATTTGAGTTTGCCATACAGAAGCAACTGGCCGGCTACAATCCAAGCAGCCATTTGCCTAAAATCATGCGCAGCGCAGATAAGCGCGTCAAACACCATCCCGCCCGAGCGTATCGGCGAATTTTTTCAACGCTTGGCGCAATACCCTAAGCGCAAGACTCAATTAGCCCTAACGCTGTTAATCATCAGCATGACGCGCAGCGCAGAATTACGCTATGGGCAATGGGATGAAATTATTGATACGGAATGGCATATACCGGCCGAACGCATGAAAATGAAACGCCCGCATATCGTTCCCTTATCTGATTGGGCATTGGCGATATTAGCCGAATTACGCCAACTTAACCGCTATCACAGCCCTTATTTTCTGACAGGCAACCGCAATAAGCCAATCAGCGATATTACCCTATCCAAAGCAATGAAAAGAATGGGCTATGATGGATTGCCGTAGCTTATCGGTTTAAGCAATGATTATTAAAGTATTAATTGAATCAGCATGCTGTAGATGCTGTTTCATTACATGGTCATGGTCGGCAAGCCGGTATTGAGCATTTTACCAAGTGCGTTTTCAATGGCTTCACGAATTTTTGGGGCTTCTTTTCCACGCAGTTGGACGCCGATGCCCGGAACGCGTTTGACGGCGGCTTTAGGCGGGTTCAGCCATACGATGCGTCCGGAGGCGGCGAATTTGCCAAATTCTTCGGGCAGTTTGAGAAAGACGAAGACTTCTTGTTCTAGGCTGAAGTTTTCTTCGGTGGGATAGAATAGTCCGCAGCCGTCCACATAGGGCATGTAGGATTGATAGAGGCTGCGAGTGTCTTCGAAATCTAGGCGGATGACACCTTTTTTCAGTTTGGATTGGGCTTGTTGCTGTTCACTCATAGGATGGGATTCCTTGTTTCCATGTGATGTAAAAGTAGGGTTTTGCTTTGTAATGACCAGTTTAGCGGCTGGCGCTTGCTGCGGCGCAGTTTGCACAGCGCGGCATAGAGGTGGTGTATACGGTGGATGTCAATCTGCGCGAGTTGCTCTATGTGTTGGGCGGAATTTTGCCAATTTTGCGGGGTGCTGTCTAGTTGTATCCACGCGATGAGGCGTTCGCATTGGTAGCAGAGGAGGTCTAATTGTTCTTCCTGCGGATAGTTGTCCAGCATTTGCAGGAATTGCCGCTGTTGTTTCGGCTGTGCGCAGTAGCGGATAAAGTCGGCAAAGAGCGCAAGGGGATTGGCTTGTTCGCGTTGTGCGTAGGCAAGGAAGGGGTTGTTGCGATAGAGGGCTAAGAGTTGTTCGGCTTCTGCGCTGTCTATGCCTTGCGTGATGAGCCAGTCTCGAGCTTGCGCAAGGTCGGCTTGGGGTACTTGGTAGCTTTGCGAGCGGCTTAAGATGGTGGCTTTTACGGCGCGACGCGAGGGGGCGCTGAGGATAAAGTGGTTATGCGGACTGGGTTCTTCTAGGGTTTTGAGCAGGGAGTTGAGGGCGCTTTCAAAGTATTTGTCGATATTTTTTAGGTAGATGAAGCGGTGTTTGCCGATACTGGGGGTGTTGCTGAGTTTGGCGATGAGTTCGCGCACGGCTTCTATGTTAAGGGTGTCGTGGGCGATGATGATGTCCGGATGGGTGTTTGCTTGGCGCAGGCGGCAGGGATGGCATTGTCCGCAGGCTTTGCCTTGGCTTCTGTTTTCGCAGAGGCTGGCGGCGATGAGTTGTCGGGCTAGGGCATCGGCATTGTCTTGCTGTGGGTCGATGAGCAGCAGACAGGCGGTGGGTTGCTCAATGGCTTGTTGCAGTTGTGGGGCGGCGAGGCTTGTCCAAGGGTAGTGCGTCATGAGCGGCAGAGTTCTTGCAGCAGGGGACTGATGCGAGCAAAGACTTGCTCGGGGCTGCCGCCGGCATCGATGAGTTGCACATGGGATTGGGTTTGGGCACGTTGGCGGTAGCCTGCGTCTATGCGTTGGAAGAATGCGCGGTTTTCTTGTTCGAGGCGGTCGGGGGCTTGATTGCGTTTGGCAAGGCGTTCGGCAGCTTTATCCGGCTCAATCATGAGTATGAGGGATAAATCGGGCTGAAATTCGCCTTGTATGTATTGTTCCAATTGGCGGATGAGAGCGCTGTCGATGCCGCGTCCTGCACCTTGATAGGCATAGGTGGCGTCATTGAAGCGGTCGCTGAGTACCCATTCGCCGCGTGCAAGTCGCGGGAAGATTTCCGTTTCCAGGTGTTGGCGGCGAGCGGCAAAGATGAGGAGGAGTTCGGTTAATTGGGTGGGGTGTAGTTCGGGGTCGAGAAAGATGGCGCGGATTTTTTCGCCGACGGCGGTGCCGCCCGGTTCACGAGTGGTGTAGAGTGTTTTGCCTTGGGCTTGCAAATAGTCGCGGATATGGGCGATTTGCGTGGTTTTGCCCGCGCCTTCGTTGCCGTCGATAGTGATGAATTTACCTTGCATTAGGGGCTTTCCTTTTGGCTGCGGCGGTAGGTTTGCACGGCTTTTTGATGTTCTTGGTAGGTAGCGCTGAAGGTGTGTCCGCCTGTGCCGTTGGCGACAAAGTATAGGCTGTCGCCGGTTTGCGGATTCAGGGCGGCTTTGATGGAAGCGGCACTCGCGAGCGCAATGGGGGTAGGGGGGAGTCCGTAACGGGTATAGGTGTTATAGGGGGTGTCGGTTTGTAGGTCACGGCGCGTGAGGTTGCCTTGATACTGTTCGCCTATGCCGTAGATGACGGTCGGGTCGGTTTGCAGGCGCATGTTTTGCTGCAAGCGGCGATGGAATACGCCGCTGATTTGGGCGCGTTCGCCGGCTATGCCGGTTTCTTTTTCAATGATGGAGGCGAGAATGAGGGCTTCATAGGGGCTGTTGAGAGTGTCTTTTGCCGCTCGTGTTTCCCAAGCCTGCGCAAGGGTATTTTGCAAGGCTTGGTGCATGTGCTTGAGGAGATCGATGTCGCTGTCGCCGTAGTGGAAATGGTAGGTGTCGGGGAGAAATTGTCCTTCCAGACTGCCGTTGATGCCTAGTATGTCGGCGATCTCCGCTTCGCTTTTGCCGCTGAGTTCGTGTTTGAGTTCTGTGGTGGCGGCGATTTGTCGCAGCAGGTCGGCACTGCGTTTGCCTTCAATGATTTGGAATTGTAAGACAATGACTTTGCCTGTTTGCAGATTGTTCAGCAGGTCTAGGGTGCTCATATTCGGCTCGATGCGATAGTCGCCGGCTTTGATTTGCGCCGCGCCGCCGTTTAAACGCGCATGCAGTATCAATGCCCAAGGATGCTGCAGTCCGTGGGCTTGCAAATCATGGGCAATGCGGTTGATATTGCTACCTTTCGCAACATGCAGTATGGCTGCGCCGCTTGCTTGCAAGGGCGCATTCAAGCTTTGCTGATAGAGTTTGTAGCCGTAAATTGCTGCGCCTATGCCTAGCAGGAAGAGCAGGAGGAATAGGCGGCGTAACAGGCGGATAATCATGTTTAGACGCGGCGGAAAATGAGGGTGGCATTGGTGCCGCCAAAGCCGAAGGAGTTCGACATGGCGATATTGAGCGCGGCGTCGCGTGCCGTATGCGGACAGTAGTCTAAATTGCAACCTTCGCCGGGATTGTCTAAATTTATGGTGGGCGGAATTTTGCCGTCTCGCAGTGCAAGAAGAGTAAAGACGGCTTCAAGTCCGCCGGCAGCGCCAAGCGCGTGTCCCGTCATGGATTTAGTACTGCTGACGACGGTACGGTAGGCGGCATCGCCCATGGCTTGTTTGATTGCTTGGGTTTCCGCTAAATCGCCAATCGGCGTGGAAGTGCCGTGTGCATTGATGTAGTCGATTTGTTCAGAATTGATTTGGGCATCGCGTAGGGCATTGCGGATGCAACGTGCCGCACCGTTGCCTTCGGGGTGGGTAGCGGTAATATGATAGGCATCGCCGCTCATACCCATACCGATAATTTCGCCGTAAATTTTGGCTCCGCGTGCTTGCGCGCTGTGCAAGGATTCCAATACCAGTACGCCGGCGCCGTCGCCAAGTACAAAGCCGTCGCGGTCTTTGTCCCAAGGGCGGGAGGCTGCTTGCGGGTCGTCATTGCGGGCAGAGAGGGCTTTGGCAGCGGCAAAGCCGGCGATTCCCATATCGTTGCCCGCCATTTCCGCGCCACCGGCAACCATGACATCGGCATCGCCTAATTGGATCATACGGTAGGCTTGCGCAATCGAATGGGTGGCGCTGGCACAGGCGGTTGCGGTTGCGAGGGCAGGACCTTTTAAACCGAATCGGATGGACAAATTGCCGGAAATCATGTTGATAATGTTAGCAGGAACATAAAATGGAGAAACGCGTCTGGCACCGCCGTCAAGGAAATCTTTATAGCCAGAGAGCATGCCGGGCAAGCCGCCGATGCCGGAGCCGATAATAATGCCGCTGCGTTCGGCAAGGGCTTCGTTATGGGCAAAGTCTATGCCGCTATCTTGAATGGCTTGAATTCCTGCCGCCATGCCGTAATGCACGAAGGTATCCATTTTGCGCGCTTCTTTGGCAGAGAAATATTCGTCGCTGTTAAAATCAATGACATTCGCACGGAAGCGTACAGGTAATGCCGAAGCGTCGTAATCGCTGATGGGGCGTACGCCGCTTTTGCCTGCCAAAATATTGGCCCAAGCGCTGTTCACGCTGCTACCCACAGGGCTGATAATCCCCATGCCTGTTACTACTACCCGATTCAGGGCGCGTGAAGTCATTTCATTCATCAAAAATATTCCTTAACTGATTCGTGCCTTGCTATTGAAGGAGATACCGCGCTAAGAGCGCAAATGCTTAACTGTCGGATATATTGTTATATTACCGTACAGTAGCGCTAAATAAAAAAAGCCACGGCATGAAGGACACTTCCGTGGCTTTTGAATTCGGATAATGCCCGAGATTAAGCCTGATTGGCTTTGACGTAGTCAATCGCTGTTTGTACAGTCGTAATTTTTTCTGCGTCTTCATCGGGAATTTCGCAGTCAAACTCTTTTTCAAGGGTCATGACTAATTCCACTAAATCTAAAGAATCGGCGCCCAAATCATCAATAAAATGGGCTGCCGGTTTTACTTGTGCTTCGTCAACGCTTAATTGTTCAGCGATAACTTTAATGACACGTTCTTCAATGTTGCTCATGTTTTTTCCTATTGGATTGATAAAAATTTTCCGCATTATACCGAAATAATGCGTCGGTGTCAGAGCCTTTTGCATGAAAGGCATTACAGCATGTACAGCCCGCCGTTCACATGCAATGTTTCGCCTGTGATGTAATTCGCGCCGGCTAAAAATACTGCTGCTTGGGCAATATCTTCCGTCTGTCCGAGTTTTTCTAAAGGCACTGAAGCCAATAAGGCTTGGCGTTGCGCTTCGGGCAGGATGTCGGTCATATCGGTGGCGATAAAACCGGGGGCAATGACGTTTACCGTAATGCCACGGGAACCTAATTCGCGCGCTAAGGATTTGGAGAATCCGATAATGCCCGCTTTGGCGGCGGCATAATTGGTTTGCCCAGCATTGCCCATCACGCCAACCACGGAGGCAATGTTGATGATGCGTCCGAAACGCGCTTTCATCATATCGCGGCTTGCCGCCTTGCTCATACGGTAGATACTGCCCAAATTGGTGTTAATGACATTATCCCATTGCTCTTGCTTCATACGCATCAATAAGCCGTCGTCCGTAATACCGGCATTGTTGACCAAAATTTCCACGCTGCCGAATGCTTGTTTAATCTCGGCAAAGATTTGCTCAATTGCCGCTTCGTCATTGACATTTAATGCCATGCCTTTGCCTTTAAGGCCTGCGGCTTGAATGGCGTCCGTGATTTTTGCCGCGCCGCTGTCTGTAGTGGCGGTGCCGATGACGGTTGCGCCCGCCTGACCCAAGGCGAGTAGGGTAGCTTTGCCGATACCGCGGCTTGCGCCGCTGACTAAGGCGATTTTTCCTGTTAATACATTCATTTATTTATTGCTCCAAAAAGCTGCGCAGACCTTCTAATTGGTCCGGGCTGTCAAAATTGCCGGCACTGATACGGTTGTCGATACGTTTTGCCAATCCGCTCAATACTTTGCCGGGACCGACTTCAATCACTTTATTAACGCCGGCCTCGCCGAGCGCCGTAATACAATCCGTCCATAAAACGGGTTCATATAATTGTGCGCCTAATGCGGCTTGGATGCCGTAGCGGTCTTTGTGTTGTTTGGCATCGACGTTGAAAATCACAGGGATTTTCGGTTCCTGCCAATGAATTTGGTCTAAGAAGAGGCTGAATTTTGCAGCAGCGGAACGCATCAGTGGTGTATGGGACGGTACGCTGACCGGCAATAAGACCGCGCGTTTGGCGCCTGCGGCTTTGGCAGCGACAATTGCTGCATCAACAGCTGCTTTTTTACCGCCGATGACGACTTGACCGGGAGAGTTGTAGTTTGCCGGATAGACTTCTCCGCCTTCGATACCGCTGCATACTTCGCGTACCACTTTGTCTTCCAAACCTAAAATTGCCGCCATTGCGCCTTCGCCGAAGGGAACGGCTTCTTGCATAATGCTGCCGCGTTGATGAACCAAAGCGACGGCTTCGGCAAAAGGTAGGGCTCCGGCAACTGTTAAGGCGCTGTATTCGCCGAGAGAATGTCCGACTAAAAATTGCGGGCTAATCGCTAATTCTTGTTGCAGCACTTCATAGGCGGCATAGCTGGCGGTCAGCAGAATCGGTTGGGTGTAAATGGTGTGATTGAGTTGGTCATCAGGGTTTTCCTGCACGATGGTCCATAAATCTTTGCCGATAATATCGCTGGCTTCTTGAAAGCGTTGCAGGACTTGCGGAAATTGCTCGCTGAGCGCTTTAAGCATACCGAGGGATTGCGAACCTTGTCCCGGGAAGATGAGGGCTAACATAGAATCTCCTTTTAGTAGCTGAGAATGCAACCGCCCCAAGTGAAGCCTGCACCGAATGCTTCAAGCAGCACTTTGTGCCCGCGCTGAATTTTTCCGCAACGAATGCCGTCGTCTAAGGCAAGTGGCACGGAAGCGGCAGAGGTATTGGCGTGTCGGTCAACCGTTACAATAACTTTCTCCATGGGCAAATTCAAGTGTTCTGCGGTGGCGGCAATGATGCGTAAATTCGCTTGATGCGGCACGAGAAAATCAATGTCTTGCGCTTGCATTTGGCATTGTTCGAGCAGTTCGCCGACTAAGCCGCTGAGGCTTTTTACCGCTACTTTAAAGACTTCGCGTCCTTGCATTTGCACATAAGGAGAGCGTTGCGCCAAATTTTCATTAGCAGCGCCGGCACCTTTGTCAATTAATAGCAGCGGACCGTGAGTGCCGTCGCTATGCAGGCTGAATCCGTAAATGCCGGGGGTTTCGCTAGCCTCGACAATAACGGCACCGGCACCATCGCCGAATAAGACCGCCGTATTACGGTCCTGCCAGTCCACATGACGACTCAGAACATCAACGCCAATGACTAAAGCGCGCTGCGCCATGCCGCTTTGGATGTAGGCATTTGCCGTAGCCAAAGCAAAAATAAAGCCGGAGCAGGCAGCGGAAACATCTAAGGCGGGAATCGGGCGGAAAGGCAGCCTTGCCTGTAATTGCGAGGCATTGCTGGGAAAAACATATTCCGGCGTGCTGGTGCCGATGATGATGAGATCGATGTCTTGCGCCTCATAAGGACTGGCGGCTAAAGCCTCTATCGCGGCTTGCTCGCACATATCGGTGCTGCTTTCATTATTCGCGGCAATATGACGTTGCTTAATGCCGGTACGGCTTTGTATCCACTCGTCAGAAGTATCCATCATGGCGGATAAATCGTGATTGCTAAGCACTTTTTGGGGCAAATAGCTGCCGGTGCTGACAATGCGGGTATAAATCATGCGGGTTTTTCTTCTTCTAGGGAAGGGAGGAGGGTTAATTGCGTACGGATGCGTTCTAAAATACCGTTGCTTGCCGCTAAATAGGCGCGGCTGATGGCATTGGCAAAAGCGAAAGCATCGGCATTGCCGTGGCTTTTGACAACAAGTCCTTGCAAGCCTAATAACATGGCGCCGTTATAAATACGCGGATCCATCGTGCCTTTGAGTTTTTTCAAGATGGGCAATGAGCAAAGTGCGGCTAATTTGGTCAACAGATTGCGTTTGTATTCGCGTTCCAGGCTTAATTGAATGAATTTGGCGATGCCTTCAACCGATTTCAGCGCCACATTGCCGACGAATCCGTCACAGACCACAACGTTCAGCCCTTGTTTGAGGAAAATGTCGTTACCTTCGATGTTGCCGATGTAGTTGATAGGCGCTTGGGCAAGCAGTTTGCCTGCTTCTTTAACCGTATCATTGCCCTTAATCGCTTCTTCGCCGATATTGAGCAAACCGACGGTAGGCTGCGGATTATTATCCAATGCTTTGGACAGCTCGGAACCCATGATGGCGAATTGTTCCAATTGCTCGGGTTTGACATCGACGTTGGCGCCGAGGTCTAAGCAATGGACGTGTCCGTGCATTGCCGGCAGGGTGGCGCAAATCGCCGGACGCGAAATACGGGGGAGCATTTTGAGGATGTAGCGCGCGCTTGCCATTAATGCGCCTGTGTTGCCCGCGCTGACGCAGGCTTGGGCACGACCGTCGCGCACCATTTCAATGGTGCGCCACATGGAAGAGTCGTTTTTATGCCGTAATACATTAGCCGGCAGTTCGTCCATCGCCACAATTTGCGAACTGTGCAAAATCTCACAGCGATTTTTGTCTAATTGGGCGAAAAGAGCGTGCGTTTGAATGGCTTGCTCGTCGCCAACCAAAAGCAAATGCAGCGCCGAATGCTGCTGTTGAGCAATTTGCGCTGCTGCCAGTGTGCTGTCTAAGCCAATATCGCCACCCATTGCATCGATGGCGATAGTGACTGTGTTTGTCTGTGTCATCGCGAAGACGCTGAGACTTATTCTTCGTCTTGGAAGTCGAGTGTATCAGCAGGTTTGACAATGGCTTGGCGGCCGCGGTAGAAGCCGTCTTTGCTTACATGATGGCGTAAGTGGCGTTCGCCGCTGGCGCTGTCGGTTGAAATGGTGGCGAAGCCTAAAGCATCGTGGCTGCGGCGCATGTCACGTTTTGAAGGGGTTTTGCGGTTTTGTTGAACTGCCATAGTTTACTCCTTGTTATTCATTAAATCTTTCAGTTGTGCAAAAGGACTTTGCGGCGCTTCAGCTTCAGTTTGAGCGATGCGGCTTTGTTCAATCGGCAACTGGCAATTGTCGTGCTTGGCAATCATGGGCATTGCCAATAGCACTTCTTCTTCTAAAAACCACGCCAAATCAATTTCTTCATCGGCGCAGACGAGTGTTTCTCTACCGTCTTCGATTTGCTCTTCTTGGGCTTCGGAGCGCAGAAGAAGGTAGTCGAAGGGCAAGTCCGCCTGCCACTGCATCGCTTGTAAACATCGTTGGCAAGTCAAACTAAGCGATACCTTAAGCTGACCTTTGAGGTATGCTTTGTTGTCATTATCGCAATAGCCTTCTATATAAACTTGCATCGGTTTGTCCGCTTCCGCCCAAGCTTTGAGCTCTTGGCTCTGATGAAGATCAAAAGCACCGGAAACGATTCTGCGGCTGCGGGCAAAAAGCCACGGTTCGATGAAACGAGGCAGGGACTGGTCGGCAGGATGGCGCATCATACATTCAACTCTTTGAAGTGTCAAAAATCTCTTAGCTGTGGACGTATTGGTCGATATAGACATAGGCAATATCGGAAATTTCCCGCATGCGGTTGCTGCGTTCGGTAATCCAGCGGCTGTAATTGCTGGCGGAATTGCTTTTCTCGATGATGCCTGTGAAGGTATAGGGGCGCAATTGTCCAAAGCGGTTACGGTAGGCAATGATACCGAAGTTTCCGCATAAACGCGAGGTCGAGCCGGTTTTGTCGTAAACGCTGAGAGTCTCGGGGATGTGTTGGGTGTTGACGCTGATGCGATCGTGGTTTTTGATGCCCATCATTTCTTTTAAGAGGCGGGCGCCCGGCATTTGCTCATGCCAAAGGGCGTATAAAAAGCGGCTGTAATCGGCGGCGGAGGCTTTGTTGCGATAGGCTTTGCCGCCGGCAGGAATATTTTCCACGATTTGGATGTCGCGGAAGATGTCGGGGGCGTGTTTGCGCAGCATCCATTGTACGCTCTTGGATCCGCCTACGCGGCTGAAGAAGTGGTTGGTGTATTCGTTGTTGCTGTCGACGATCATGGCGCGCATTTCATCGATAATGCGGCTGTTGAGCGGATAGGTGGCGGCATTTTTGAGGTAGTGGCAATAAAGATAGGCTTGGATGACCATAGGCTTGACCATGCTGGCACTTTGCATCGGGCGGTTTTCATTGATGCCTGCGTAGCTTTTTCCTGTGAGAATGTCGGTAATGTGCCAAGCGGTTTTTTCGTCTGCGTCGATCAGTCCGTTTTGGCGCATTTCGCTGACCGCCGCTTGGATTTGCGCATTTAAATCCGCCAGCAGGCTTTGCATGATGATTTGCGCGCGTGCAGGAATCAGCGGGCTTGCGGCAAGCAAGGCGGCGCTTTTGAGGAATTGTCTTTTGCTTAATGCCATGGTCTTGATAAAAAATGAAAGCGCGCAGTCTAGCAAATTTTTACTGCGTGGGGGAGTGTTGCTGTTTCAGTAGGTATTGCAGGTAGCTTTGCCGCCAAGCAGGTCCGGGGTCGCTTTTGCGTTGCGGGGCGATGTGGCTGTGGTGGGTAATGTGTTCTAGGCTGAATGTCGGGTGACGAGCGTGCAGGGCGGTGATGAGTTGCGCGCAGCTTTGGTATTGGCGTAGGGTGTAGGGGATATGGTCTGCACCGTTGAGTTCGATGCCGAGAGAGAAGTCGTTGCAGTTTTTTCGTCCTCGGTATTGCGATTGTCCGGCATGCCAAGCGCGTTTGAGGGTGGAGACGTATTGCGTGATTGCACCGTCGCGGGCGATGAAGAAGTGCGCGCTGACGCGCAAATCGGCAATGTCGTCAAAATAGGGATGTATGTGGCGCTCATCCGCGAGTTTGCCCAGAAAGAGGGCGTCAATGTATTGGCTGCCGAAATTAAGCGGCGGCAGGCTGATGTTGTGCAAAACGCAGAGGCTGATGTCTTGGCTGTCGGGGCGTTCATTGTAATGAGGAGAGGGAAGGTGGTGGCAGTCGGGGGTTTGCAACCAGCCTTGGGCGTCAATAAAAAACGGCTTCATGTTGAGAATTTGCTGTGGTTTTGCACAAATTTTATCCACAGGCGGAGATTTTTTAAGCATGGCGGCGGTTTATTCCAAAGCAAGAAATAAATTTGAAAGAATTACAATAGCCTGTTTCATACTATTGTTTTTAAATGGTTTATTTTTATCTGCGCAATTTTTGCGCAAGCACTTAAGCCTCGGTTGCCGTTTAAAAAAAATCGTGCTCGGGCGGAGTTGTCCAAGGTTATCCACAATTCGCGTGGATAAGTGAATAAGGCTTAATCTTAGAAAAAATACCCCGCATCGCGGGGCAAAGAAGAGGATTTTCATGTGAATTCGAAAAGGGCTTAGGGAAGCAGGTTGTCGTCCGAGCCTTCATTGATGCTCTCGAAAAGGAAGGTGGACATGTAGCGTTCTGAGCCGTCCGGCAGCATGACGAGCAAGACGGAGCCTTCTGCGGCTTTTTGCGCGAATTGCAGGGCAGCGTTAAAGGTTGCGCCGCCGGAGATGCCGGTTTGGATGCCTTCTTGAGTGGCAAGGGCTAGGGCGCTGTCGCGAGCTTCTTCGTCTCCGACAGGAATGAGGTGGTCATAGATATTTTGATTCATAGTTTCGGCAATGAAATCGGGCACCCAGCCTTGGATTTTATGCGGCGCCCATTCTTTGCCCGCGAGTAATTGGGCGTTGACGGGTTCGGTGGCGACGATTTCCAGTTGCGGACGCGCTGCTTTAAGGACTTCGCCCGTGCCTGAAATAGTACCGCCTGTGCCGTAGCCGCTGACGAAATAATCGAGGCGGCGGCCGGCGAAGTCGCGCAGGATTTCAGCGGCGGTGGTTTCGCGATGATATTGCGGGTTGGCGGGGTTGGCGAATTGATTGGCGAGGAACCAACCGTTTTTCTCGGCTAATTCTTTGGCGACGCGCACCATGCCTTGTCCGCGTTCGGCGGCAGGGGTTAAGATGACTTTGCCGCCGAAGCTGCGGATGAGTTTGCGCCGTTCAACCGAAAAGGTTTCTGTCATGACGGCGACGAAAGGATAGCCTTTTGCCGCGCAGACCATTGCCAAGGCAATGCCCGTATTGCCGGAGGTGGCTTCCACGACGGTTTGTCCCGGTTTTAAGAGTTCGCGGCGTTCTGCGTCGGTAATGACGGCATATGCCAAGCGGTCTTTGACCGAACCGCCGGGATTGCGCGATTCCAATTTGACGTACATTTCCACGTGTTTCGGTGCCAGACGGTTGATACGCACGATCGGCGTGTGCCCGATGGTATCGAGAATATTGTTGTAAATCATGGGAACTCCTGCTTGTTGATAAGTAGGCTTATGTTAGTGGATTTGCCGTGAAGGCGTAAAGAGTATTTATTTATAGTCTTATAGCGTCAGGTTATGGGCTTTATTATGCGATTTGGTTATGAAATCCTGTTGAGCGGAGAAAAATGGAGCTTGAATGCGCTTACAAATTTTTGATTGGGTATTGGATTTGCATGATTTTGCACATTGTTAACAGCGTATCTGTCAAATAAGCGAAAAGAATATGAAATTACGACAACTGCAATGTGTGTGGGCGGTAGTGCATAACGGCTACAATGTAACGGCCGCCTCGGAGGCTTTGCATATGTCGCAGCCGGCGGTCAGCAAGCAGATTAAGATGTTTGAAGATATGTTGGGTATGCAGGTCTTTAAACGCAATAGCAAAAGTTTTACCGGTTTGACGCCTTTGGGCGACGCTTTAATGCCGGAAATCGACCGCGTGTTATTGGGGATTGAAAATATTCGTCAGTTGGGCTTGCGCTCTCAGGAAGAGCGTTTTTCGCAACTGCACATCGCCACGACCAATACTTTGGCGCATTACCGCCTTTCTAGCACCATGCCTTATATGCAGCGGGCTTATCCGAATATTCCGCTCAATATCATGGAAGGAACCAATAGCCAGATTTTAGAGTGGGTACAAAATCAAGAGGCTGATTTCGCTTGGTTTTCTGCCTTATCTTTAGCTCCCTATGCCGGTGAGTTACGGCAATTGATTTATTTGCCGGCGATGAGTTGGAATTTAGTCTTAGTTGTGCCTAAAAATCATCCTTTGGCGGCAAAAGGTCCGCAATCTTTGGCGGATGTGGCGAAATATCCTTTGATTACTTATGTCACCTCGCATAAGGGTTCTTCGGGCTTAGCGAGCGTGATGGCGGAAGCCGGTTTGCAGCCGCGAATTATTGTTACCGCGCGCAGCGCGGATATGATGAAAAGTTATGCCCGCCGCGGCATGGGGGTTGCCGTGATTGCGGATATGGCATATGACCATGAATTGGATAAGGATTTGGTCATGTATCCGCTCTCGCCCTGGGTGGGGCAGTTCCAAACCTATCTGACTTGGCACGAAACCAAGCGTTTGCGCGCCGTACATTATGATTTTATTGAACAAATTGTGCCTGATGCAGATAAAAACGCCGTACAAAGCCATATTCGCCGCATTCAAATCGGTAAGGATCCTGAAGGTTGGGTAATTTAAACACAGTACGCAATGAGTTACGCAGACGACGGCAAGCGATTGCAGGTATGCTGCGTCAGCAAAAAAGCGCGGCGGCGGCGCAATATGCGCAGCAATTTTTGGCGCAATTGCCGCAGGCTCAGCATATCGGCGTGTTTTTATCTTTGCCGGAAGAAATCGATACTAGTGTCTTAGTAGATACTTTATGGCGGCAGAAGAAATCTCTGTATTTGCCCGTGGTTAAAGAAAAGCAGGCGGCGCTTGTTTGGCGGGAATATCGCCGCGATACAGTTTTGATAAAAGATATTTTCGGTATCGCGACGCCATCTGATGCAAGCGCTGAATGGCAGGGGGATTTTGATGTCGTCTTAGTGCCTTTGGTCGGCGTTGATGTAAAGGGCAATCGTCTTGGTATGGGCGGAGGCTTTTATGACCGCACATTTGCCGATAAAATACGTGGGCATCGTCCTTGGCTAATCGGCTTTGCTTACGAATGTCAGTTAATTGATCATATCCAGCGGCGAGACTGGGATGTGCCACTAGATGCTCTCGCCACCGACGCACAGTTGTTGCATTTTATTTAAGGAGTTTTTATGAGTCTTAAGCGTGATCTTACCCGTATCAGTCATCACACCAAAATCGTTGCCACTCTCGGACCTGCCAGTAGCGAAGTGGATATTCTCGAGCAGATGATTCGTGTGGGCTTGAATGTGGTGCGGTTTAATTTTAGTCACGGTACTGCCGCTTTCCATGAAGAAAATGCGCGCAAAGTCCGCGAAGCCTCAGAGCGCGCCGGTCGTCAAGTAGCCATTATTGCGGATCTGCAAGGCCCTAAAATCCGCGTCGGCAAAATTGAAAACGGCCGCATTGATTTGGTCGAAGGCGATACGTTTATTTTAGATGCTGCTTATAAAGGCGAAGGCAATCAGCAGCGCGTAGGCTTGGATTATGAAAATCTGCCCAATGATGTGGCGCCGGGCGATATTTTGCTGCTAGATGACGGCTTATTAACACTGACAGTGAAAAAAGTGGACGGCAGTCAAATTCATACCATCGTTGAAAACAGTGCGCCGCTGAAAAGCAATAAAGGCATCAATAAGCAAGGCGGCGGTTTGTCGGCACCGGCTTTGACCGAAAAAGACATGGAAGATTTGAAAACCGCATTAGCTATCGGCGTGGATTATGTGGCGATCAGCTTCGTAAAATCGGCTTCGGATATGGAATTGGCGCGTCAGTTGGTCATGCAAGGCAGCTCTTCTGCACATAATGTTCAGCCGGGTTTGATTGCAAAAATCGAACGTGTGGAAGCAATTCAAAACTTAGAAGAAATCATTAAAGCCAGTGACGGCATCATGGTAGCGCGCGGCGATTTGGCGGTTGAAGTCGGCAATGCCGCCGTACCTGCTCTGCAAAAACAAATGATTTCAATGGCTCGCAAATTACGCCGCTTTACCATTACCGCTACTCAGATGATGGAAAGCATGATTGTCAATCCGGTGCCGACCCGTGCGGAAGTGTCCGATGTGGCGAATGCCGTATTAGACGGTACTGATGCGGTCATGCTGTCTGCCGAATCGGCGGTGGGTAAATATCCTTTTGAAACCGTGCGTACTATGGCGATTATCTGTCAAGCGGCGGAAAAAGCGGAGTATCCTTTGGAAAACATTGATATGAATATCAATTCGGCCAACCGTATCGACCATGTGATTGCCGAAGGCGCAGTATATGCGGCGCGTAAAATCAATGCCAAAGCCATTGTGGCTTTGACTGAAAGCGGTACCACGCCTTTCCAAATGAGCCGCTACGGCGTGAATATTCCGATTTACGCACTGACTTCCAATGTTAACGTGCAGCGTAAAATGGCGATTTACCGCGGTGTACGTCCGATGATGTTGGATGTGAGCAAAGACCAAGAAACCGCCATTCAAGAAGTGGAAGCGCATCTGCAATTCCGCGGCGTGGTAGAAAGCGGCGATTTGTTCGTGATCACCAGCGGTATGCAAATGCATCAGCAAGGCGCTACCAATACTTTGCAAATTTATCGCGCTAAATAATCCTATAATCCTGTGTAAAACGCTCCTTCGTGGGGCGTTTTTGCTAGAGAAGGAAAAACCGGCATATGCCGGCTTTTTCTATTGATTGTTGATGAACGAGGCGGATTAAGGAATGCTTATGCCGCCTTTTGTTTTATAGTCGAAGAATTGAAAAAGTATTACGGCGTTAGCTCGCCTTGCCGTACTATCTGTACTGTCTGCGACTCGCCGCCTTGTACTACACTTCTTCGACTATAGTCATCGCTATATCTTTAGACTAAAGCAACGCCGCTTAAGTCAATAAAAAGCCCGGCAATCGTAGCACTCATCAGGTTTGCCAAAGTACCGGCGATAACAGCTTTCATGCCCAAACGCGCAATATCAGAGCGGCGGTTAGGTGCCATACTGCCGATGCCGCCGATTAAAATCGCAATCGCGCTTAAATTGGCGAATCCGCACAAAGCAAAAGTGATGATGGCTTTGGTTTTATCGCTAAGCATAACCGCAGCATCGGCTTGCAAATATTGGGCAAATTCCAAATAGCCGACAAATTCGTTAACGGCTAATTTCATGCCGATCATTTGTCCGGCAATGCCTGCTTCACTCCAAGGTACGCCGATTAAATAGGCAAGCGGTTGGAAAACATAGCCTAGTAGCACTTGTAGAGTCAGTCCTTCTATGCCGAATAATCCGCCGATACCGCCGATAATGCCGTTAATCAATGCAATCATGGCGATGAAGGCGACGAGCATTGCGCCCACATTCACCGCTAATCTCATGCCCGCACTAGCACCATTAGCAAGCGCTTCGACAATATTATGCGGTTTTTCTTCATCATGCGATTCTTCTAAGGTGTCTCGAAAGATTTCTGTTTGCGGATACAATAGTTTAGCAAACAGCAGACCTGCCGGAGCTGCCATAAACGAAGCGGCGATCAAATAGGTTAAAGGCACGCCCATGCCCGCATAACCTGCCAATACCGAGCCCGCAATCGAAGCCGTGCCGCCTACCATAATGGCAAACAATTCGGATTCTGTCATACGGCTGACAAAGGGCTTAACGACTAGGGGCGCTTCCGTTTGTCCGACAAAAATATTGGCTGCCGCAGACATGGATTCGGCTTTTGACGTGCCTAGGGCTTTTTGCAAACCGCCGCCTAAAACTTTAATGACCCATTGCATGACGCCGATATAATACAGCACGGAAATTAATGCGGAGAAGAAGATAATCACCGGCAATACTTTAACCCCAAAAATAAAGCCGACGTTTGAAGGATCGGCCAATCCTCCGAAAATAAAATTAATGCCTTCGTTGCCATATGCAATTACCGCACTGACGCCGTTAGCCATTGCCAAAAGCGCATTGCGCCCTGCCGGCACGTATAAAATCAAAGCTGCAAAAGCAATTTGAATGGCTAATGCACCTAATACCGTTCTAAAATTAATAGCCTTTTTATTATTAGATAATAAAAAACCGATTCCTAAAAGAACAAATATACCTAATATACTAATTAATATACTCATAAAAACCCCATCGGATAATCAATAAATCGTCGTCACTCTCTGAATACCGCATTTTTTTGCATAAGCCGACAGTTCGTCGGTTTCTTCTATGCTAGGAACGAATTTTTCTAACCCATCGACATCTCTGGCTCCTTTCGTATGAACACGGATAATTTTTAGCAATACATCAGGATATGTTTGAAGCAGTGATGCCGCTTTATGAATTAAAGATTTGGCATCAAAAAATTGATTGATAAATACCAAGCGAACTTCTTCAATTTTTCCTTCAGGTAACAGTTTGGATAAATTATATAAATTTCTTTGCAAATTCTCCGGTCTTATATGATGTTTATCGGGGAAGAGGTTTTCCGGCACGATTCCTTGATGATTTTTGCGGTCTAAACATAAACTTTGCAGCCCCATGCCATCGCCTTTTAAATCAAATAAAAATTTATCTGTTACGGCAATTAAGGGTTTGATAACTTCATAGTTGAAAAATCCGCTGCTGTCTAAATAACAAGTCAGACCTTCTTTTTTCAATGCTTCAAATAAAGGAATAATTTGCTGATAATGAATAGTCGGTTCTCCGCCGGAAATCGTTACGCCTCGAATAAACGGCACGGCTTCCATGACTTGTTCATATAGATATTGCAAACTGACCGATTGGGCATCTTTTGAATAACGGGGAATGGTTTCCGGATTATGGCAATACAGACAGTTTAATTTGCAGCCTTGCAGGAAAATGCTGGTTCTATTTCCTTGCCCTTCAACATTGGAAAAGGGAATGATTCGATGCAGAGGCACAAATATTTCAGACAGCATTGCCATGAAATTATCGTTACGCGCCAATATTTACATTGTCTTCATCACGCAATTGGCGATCAAATACTTTTGCGCAATCATCAGTTCCTGAGCCGTACCATGTGGTATCGCGCAATACCGCTTCGCCTTTGCGATATTTTTCTACTTCGCTTTTCTTAACCAAATATCCGGTTACGCGGATTAAATCGGTATTTTTTAAATAAGTTGTGATATAGCGATAACCATTGGCAAAAGAACCATCAATAATATCAACGACGGCATCCAAATGATCGATGTAAGTTTGATCAAAAGCGAATAAATCTCCCGTTCCTGACGGGAAATATTTATGAAATGGCGCAGATTGTTTTAAATGCGCCAATAAGGTCGGCTCTTCTCCAACGCGGATGCGGTGCGCAGGCGTATTCATTTTATCTTCGGCATGATTATTAGCGCCGACCTGTGCATGCAACAAATATTGGTTATTGGTGCGTTCCACATATAAGCCGGTATGCGCATCATTGACTTGCTGCAATGTATCCATGATTAAGGTGGCGATTTCGTCTCCGCGTTTGCTTTGTCCGAAAGTTTCGTTGATTCCTTCTTGTTTGAGCAAATGATTAACAGCATCCGCCAGGCCGACAATAGCAATCATGCTGGTGAAATTACTTCTTTTAATAAAGCCTTCTTTTGCTAAAAAGCTGCTGCTGAAAAAGTTGCTTTCTTCTACAAGGAATTTATGCCGTTTATCCATGGTAGAAAGCGCAAGATTTGCAACTTTCGGTAATAATTGATGAATCATTTCGTCAAGATTTTGGCAAGCACGCGCAATCGTTCCCAAACGCAGACGGGTGAGCGTATAAGCGCCGCCGCATTCCGGCAGCGCGTTATAGCAGCTGGCGATGCCGTAATCATCGCCTAAATCTGCACGGTAATAGGCATCATTGGCAAAAGAGGGTTTAGAAACTAATAAGCAGGCTTTAGCAGCCAATTCGGCAAATTCGCGTGACGTTTTTTCTTTATCATAGCGAATACTCATATTAGGCGTGGTGTTTTCTAATTCAATTACTGCTTTTAATATCAAACGCCCCGCTTTAGTATCATATGGGCCGACATTGGCATGGCAGAATGAATCAGGAATGGTTTTATCGATATGATTTAAAAATCTCTTGATTTTGATATAGTCCTGTTCTTCATTTGTAATAAAAGGATCTAATAATACATCCAATCTTCCGATATAGACCGGATAAGTCGTGATGGAAGGGACGTGAGAATATAAAATCAGCAAGCCGTCTAAAGCCTCGTCTAAGTCTTTAGGCGCAGGCAAGTCCAAAAATTCACAACCTTTGCGAATGTAAACCTCATAGTCCGGCAAAATATAGCGCGGGCGGAAAATCGCATAGCCTTCATTGAGGTCGCAGATCATTTGGTTTTCGATATGTTCCCACTCTTCCTCGGTGTAGCCGAGCAATTCGGTGGGCTTAAACAGGCGTTCGGCGATGTTCGCCAAACACATCACTTTTTGCTGATAGGTCAGATTGTTGGCTTTAACAGTATCTAAAATGTCTTGTAATGATGCTTGCATGATTAATCCTCTACATAATCAAAGTGTTAAAATGTGCTGCAATATTTTTCCAAAGGCATATTAACAAATTTATAGAATAAAGAACAGGTAATGTTTTCTTGGAATGTAGAAAAACCACAATATTTTTCACAAAAAACCTCAAAAAATATCATTTTTTCTGCTTGCATAAAAAATGAGAAAAATTAACTCTCTACATTTCAATGTTGAAGAACAAATTTCATCAAAATTTCCTTACTGGTTGAAACCCCTCCCTTTAGGGAGGATAATCTTGTGGGAGAGGTGTAACCTCTTCCAATTCAGGGCAACACGTAGAGCGACGCTTTATGTGTCGCTCTGTGTGTTGAAACATGCTAAAAGACCTGAAAAATTTTATCCTATAAGACTTTTAGAGAGCTTAACAAAGCTTTGACCGCAAAGACCGCTGTTTGCGGCTGATAACTAGCGATTTTCGAAGGAGAAAACACATGAATTTATCCCCTCTGTTACTTACGGTTTGCTTAAGCCTTGCTTGTTTACAAGCATCTGCCGCAGCTAATAAAGCAACTGCTTCAGTAAAAGAAGCAGCCGAAGCGCAGCAACGCATCGAACTGATGCAAAATTTTGAATATAGCGATGAAAAACAATGCTATGCCGTGATTGTGCCGGGCGAGGAGGCGCGGCCTATTTTGAATTTGCTTGTCGCCTCTTACGGTCTGCCGGATTTCGATAAAGCCGCATTGCAAAGCGCTTTAGAAGCCGCAGTCGCGCGCGGCTGCGATGTCAATGAGCTGGGGCAGGCCGGCTTAAGTCCTCTGCATGAGGCGGTCTTGTTTAACGAGCCGGAGCTTGTGCGCTTTCTGCTTGCCCATGACGCGGATATCGAGCAAAAAATTCAGCGTCCCGACAGCGCAGTTCATGAGTTGAATGCTCGGCAGTTTTTAGACAAACTCCTCTTGCTTGCCGCCGAAGGTAAGGGCGATATGCGCGATCGCAGTGCCGTGCAAGCCGCCTTGGCGCAGGCAGAAAAAACGCGGAAAATCAAGAAAAATAAATCATTATCAGAGATTTAAAGTATTGTCTAGCATTTTTACCTGCCGCAGCCTATGCTATACTGCGTCGCTTTCGGCATAACTTTCAGAAGATTAGGATAGAACTATGCGTACAGAATTTGACCTCATCGTTGTCGGCGCCGGTCCAAGCGGATTGAGTTTGTGCCGCGCATTAGCCGACAGCGGCTTAGATATCGCCGTGATTGACCCACATTCGGCGGAAGAGCTGAGTAATCCGCCTTTTGATGGACGCGAAATCGCGCTCACCCATCCCTCAAAACATATCTTGGAAAACCTAGGCATTTGGCAGGGCTTTGCCGAAGATGAGATTTATTTCTTGCGCGAAGCCAAAGTCGTCAATGGCGACAGCCCGTATCAACTGCATTTCGCTCTGCCGCCGACCGACAGCAAAAAGCGCCCGATTGATACGCTCGGCTATTTGGTTTCCAATCACAATATCCGCCGCGCCGCCTATGCCGCCGCGCAAAAACAACATAATCTCCATTGGTTTTTGCAGGAAAAAGTCGTGCATAGCACCAGCGACGCGCAGCGTGCCAGCGTTACGTTATCTAATGGTACGCAATTGCATGCCCCATTATTGGTTGCCGCCGACAGCCGTCTTTCTAGTGTGCGCCGCCAAATGGGCATCGTCTGCGATATGCATGATTTCGGGCGTACCGTCTTGGTTTTCCGTCTTGAACACAGCATCAGCAATGACCATACCGCCTTTGAATGCTTCTTCTACGGCTCGACTCTAGCCCTGTTACCGCTTACAGACCACATCACTAACTGCGTGATTACCATCGACAGCCGCAAAGTACACACCTTGACTTCGCTCGCACCGCAAGCCTTAGCCGACCATGTTGCCGCACAAGTGCAGCACCGCTTCGGCGAAATGCGTTTAATCAGCGAAGTTTGCGACTATCCGCTGATGGGAACCCATGCCCGCCGTTTCCACGCCACACGTTGCGCCTTGATTGGCGATGCCGCCTGCGGTATGCATCCTGTTACCGCGCACGGCTATAATCTGGGGCTGCAAAGTCAGGAAATTTTGGCGCGTCTGATATTGCGTCAGCACGGACAAGGTAAGGACATCGGCGCGGATAATATGCTCGCCGCCTATACCCGCCAGCATCAAAGAAATACCCTGCCGCTCTATCACGGCACGAATTTGATTGTAAAACTCTTTACCCGCGAAACGCCGATAGCGAAAGTTGTGCGCGGCGGCGTATTGCGTGTGAGCAATAAACTGCCCTTTTTGAAGACCATCATCACGCGGCAGCTGACCGGTTAATTGCTCTATGATTCTCTGTTATGATGAAAAAGCGCCTGTAAAGGCGTTTTTTCATGCCGGATTACTTGGTGAGGTTTCGGCGGTGTTTTCCCGTGCTTGCCAGCGGTAGGGAAGAATAAAACATAAGAGATTGAGTAGAAATAGCCAGCCGTAGCGCGTTTCAAAGGAATGGGCGGTCATGATTTGGTATTGAATCAGCCATGGGCGGAGCAGCGAAAAAATAAAGTGCGCGCTATTGATGAATAAGACTATCCATGCCAAAGGCAGGATGTTCATCGACTGCTGCAAGCGCGGCATCATCGGCGCGCTTTTCTTTTTTATCATGTTTGCTATTTGTGCTATTTCTTCTGCCATTTCATGATGATATATAAAAGAATGATGTTTGCTTTCGATGAAGATGTTTTCGGTTTTGCGATTCCTAAGATGAAAATGCCAGCCTACGCGGCGACCACGGCCGCTGATATAAGTGTTGTATGCTTCTATTTTTGATAATTCATGCCAATCGAAATGCGTGTTGAGTGTTTTTCGGGCAAAGCTGATTTGAGTCGGAAAGAACAAACGTTTTCGAGTCGCAAGGCTGATGCCTTGAGCATTCAGACTGACCACAGGATAAGCGGACATGAAAAAAATAGCGTATAAACGCTTGAATATTTTCCTTAACATTAAGGCGAAAATCATCAGCAAAATCCATGACGAGCCATCAAAAGAGGGCAGCGTGATATCGGCGAACAGATTATCCGGCAATAGGCTTTTCTCTTTGTAAAAGCGTTCGATGCTCAGATGATTGTCTGTGTTTGCCGCGATATCGGCTGCGTGAAAATGTATCGTCTTAAAAAATATTCTGTAAACAATATAGCTGATGCCAAACCAGCAAAATACCCCAAAATTCGTGTTACGAACCAGTTTCGGGTGTTTATACCAAGAATAGCAGGCGGAAGCATTGTGATAAAAATCCTTATCATATTGCTCATCGGAAACAGGAGTATGGGATGGTGTGGTCATAAAATTTCTTTAATCCTTACAAATATCTGATGCCGCTAAAAGCGCATGCAATCATTCAACATCAATAGACAAGCTATGGTATCGCATCTTGCGGCGGCTGTCTTTCTCTCACGCTCAGGTTAGATAGCCGATGTGGCTCTTGCCATATCGGTATTATCGTCGTTTTTCCTTTGCAGAAAACCTTGCATTCTAAAACTTGATTACTACTGAAAAAAGCAAATTTTTTGGTAAACCAATTTGGGATAATAAAGATTTTCATTTTATTTTTTGCTAGAATTTGCTTTTCTCATCATGACGACAAGCTAATGATTGCAAATAAACGTTATTCATCACAACAAGTTGCGCCGCATGCTTTTGCCGAGCGGCGTTCATTGCAGCCTATTTGGGGCGGAGCCCCTGTGGCGGCGGAAGAATGGCAAACTTTGTTTCGGCAGGAAATCGTCCGTCCTTTAGAGCAAGATGCTTTGGCATATATCCACATTCCTTTTTGTGCCAATCATTGCGTATTTTGCGGCTTTTACCGCAATCCTTGGCATGATGAGCAAAGCGCGATATATGTCGATAAGGTCATTGGGGAGCTGGCGCAAGAAGCGCAAATGCGTTCGGGCAGCGGCAAAATTCGTGCAGTGTATTTTGGCGGCGGCACACCCACCGCTTTGCATACTGCGGATTTAGTACGCTTAATTGAGGCTTGTCAGCGTTATTTGCCCTTGGCGGAGGATTGTGAATTTACACTTGAAGGGCGGATTCGTCATTTTGATTTAGATAAAGCACGGGCATGTATTGCGGCGGGCGTGAATCGTATTTCGATTGGCGTGCAAACCTTTAATACGGAAATTCGGCGCAAACTGGGGCGCAAATTCAGCGGCGACGAAGCTTATCAATATTTAGAACAATTGGTGCGTGAAAAAGTGGTCTTGGTAGCGGATTTAATGTTTGGTTTGCCGCGTCAAGATGATGCCGTTTGGGTGCAGGATATTGCACGCGCCTGCGCCCTGCCTTTAGCGGGACTGGATACTTATGCTTTTAATTTATTCCCGCAATTGCCGATTAACCGCATGATTGAAAATGATAAGTTTCCGGCGCCGCCCTCTTTGGCGGAGCAAAGCTGCCATTATGCCTATGCAGTAGAAACCCTAATGGAAAACGGCTGGCTGCAAGTCAGCAACAGCCATTTTGCCCGCCCTGATGGTGGGGAACGTAATTTATATAACACGCTGGTGAAATCTAATATGCCTTGTTTGGCATTCGGCTCTGGGGCAGGGGGGAATATTGGGGCGTATAGCTATATGGTGCAGGCTGATTTGCAACAATATCTTGATACGCCTTCAGGCGAGAAAAACATTCTCTTTATGAGCCGCCACGGCGAACATAAAGCCCTGCTTGCTCAAGTGCAGCATGATATCGAGCTTGGGCAAATTGACAGTACATTATTTAAACAGCATCCTCATGCTTTGCGGCAGATTCAAGCATGGGCAAAGCAAGATTTACTCAGCATTGACCAAAACGGGCTGGCGCATTTGCATACCAGCGGACGTTTTTGGTCGCCCACCATGACGCGCAAGCTCATGATGAGCCTTTCTTCTCCCTCTGAACAAGGAAATATGATGACTTTAAACGATGAAAAACGTGCGCAATTGCGCGACAGTCTTGCCAAAAGACCAGGACAAATTTTGGAAATGCTCGCAAATGAATACCAATGTTCCCTAGCCGATGTTTTAGAACTTTTGCCCGAAGGTATGGCGCGCAAAATCGGCAGCGAACATTTTGTTGCGATTATGGGCGCGATTGCCGAATGGGAGCATCCGATTACCTTTATTACCCATACGCCGGATGTGATTATGGAAGTCAGCAGCCGTTTGCCTAAAGGACGTATCGCACGCGGCTTTTATAATTTTGAAGAAGGCGAAGCGGGCGGCGTGCACGGGCATATTTATCATGAGCATTGCGCGGCAATCTATCTCTTGGAACGCCCCTTTATGGGAACGGCAACCATGTCGCTGAATTTTATCAACCATAAAGGCGGCGCGATGTTTAAAATTTTTGTGGGACGCGATGAAAACGGCAAACTGCGTGAAGAACAAATCGCTGCGATGCGTGAATTATTTAATCGTTTGGAGGCGTAAATGAAGCTGATTTTTGGTGCAAACGGTCGTAGCGGTCGCGCATTATTTGAGCAAATCGGCAATCATGAAAGTATTGCCCTTGTTCGCCGCATGCCAGAAGACGATTTCTTCAGCAGTCGCGGCATTCGCACGGCAATTGCTGATGCTTTGGATGAAACAGCGGTTGCCGAGATAATTAAGGAAAGCCAAGCCGAGATGGTCATCAGCCTCATCGGCGGGAAGAATGCGCAGGGCGAGCGCTGCGATTTTATCGGCAATCAGCATATTATCAATGCCTTGACTGAACATTCGCCGCAGACATATTTTATCTTGATTAGCAGCATGGGCTGCGGTGAGCAATGGGAACATATGCCGCCGATGGTGCAGGAAATGTTAGGTGAAGCGTTGGAAGCCAAAACACAGGCAGAAAATCTGCTGAAAAACAGCGGATTAAATTATTGCATTCTGCGCCCTTGCGGATTGAACAGCCACAAAGATAATCCCTTCCAACTCCGTGAACGCTTAGAAGACGTGCCGCCCGGCTATATGAGCCGCGCGGGGCTTGCCGCCGCGATTGCGCAGATCATGGCGGATAAACCTGAGAGGAAAATTTATACTTTGAGTTCTTATTAGGCCGTTTAAGAGAACAATAAGCCTGATTATTGTTATTCATATAAAAACGGCAGCCAAAGCTGCCGTTTTTTGCGCTTATTGCTTAATGCTTATTGCTTAATAGCGGGTAACGAGGGCAATCGGTTCTTTTTCATTGTTTTCGTCAGCAGGTAAGAAAACCACTTCGCCGCCGTTATGGCTGACTAATTCAATGATTTCTCCCACTGCATCGTCAGTAACCCCGGCTTTGGTCGCATCTTCTTCCACTTTAAGACTGAGTTCTTTTTCATCAATCGTGGCAGGCACGCGATAACCTTGGCGGACGATAAGGCTTAAGGCATTGCCTTCGAAAGCTGCGCGGTAGATGGCTTGCAAATCCGTGCGCAGAAGATTTTCATTGCGCGCTTTCTCTAAAGCGGCTTTAGCTTCTTCATAGCGCTTGCCTTGCTGTTCTTGAACAAGCTCTTGCACACCGTCAATGAAGCTTTGCGGATGTCCGTCTTCCAAATTCGGCAAATGGCTGAGTTTGCCGATGATGATGTTCGGATTGTCGCATACTTGCTCATAAGCGCCTAAGTTTTGCGTCTCGCCTACCAGAATGACCGGCAGCGGCGATTGATTGTAGAATTGTTGCAGGCTCTTATCGACACGGTTAAAGAATTCTTTCAGATATTTGTCATCATCCGCCGAGCCGGTGCGGTCTGCTTTGCTACCGGTAGGCAGGCTGGTATTGTTAATCGGGAAAGTCAGTTCGTCCATTTGCTGTTGACGAAGGCTTTCGGCGGTAATTTCTTTGACCAGACGATTGTTCGCACCTTCGATGAGACGCGCTTTATCACGTGTAATCAATAAAATGTAGTAAGCGAAAGATTGAGAAAGGTGGCGCATAAAGCTGCGAGTAGCGAATTTTTCGCCGATATTGACGCGTGCATCAACGTCAAAAGGCAGACGGATGGCTTGCGCTTCTTCACTAGTTGCAAAAATAGCTAAAGAGTCAAGGTTGTAATTGTGATCCCAGTCCGCTAATTGCGCTTCGATGTTTTCCAGTACGGCTTGTGCGATGCGTTTGTCGTATTCTGCGGTAATGCGTTCTTCGGCAATTTTAAGTTGGTTTTTGATTGCGATGGCATCTTGTTGATTGTCGGGGAAGGTGCGATGTGTGGGAACAAAAATACTCACTGCCGGTTGAGCATTTACTTGGCGTAATTCTTTTAAGGTATTTTTAATAGCTAACATATCTATTCCTTTAAGTTGATTTCACTTGTCTGTTGACGGGGCTAATGTAGCAAGACTAGGCTAATGTAGCAAGACTAGGGCGCTTTAAAAAGTTTTGATACGTTAATATTAAACTTAAAACACAAATGTTTATGGATAATGCTTGTTGATTTTTGATAAATGCAGTGAAAAAAAACAGGATTTTTGCCTCAAAAAGAGGCATAAATTGTTCGCAGGCTTCTTTTCTTACCAATAGGCAAGATTTGAGGTAAGAATTACAGCTTGCGGCTATAAATCAATACGGAATAAGGCGCGATTTGAATTGCCGCACAGGCATTGAATCCGTCTCTTGCCGCGTTTTTTGCATAGATATTGCCGCTAGGCGTGTCGGCGAAATCATCGCTGTAAATGGCGGCATCGGAATTAAAACGCAGCGTCCATTCGCCGCTTTCCGGAAAGCCGATGAGGTAATTGTTGTGTGCTTGGTGGCTGCAATTGGCGATAATCATCACATCGTCGCCTGCGCCGTGTTGATCCCAACGTTGGAAGGCGATGATGTTATCGGCTTCGTTGAGATGGCTAATGGCAATATGTTGCCCGCACAGTCCGCGCGTGTTGCCGTATCGGTTCAGACGCAGGCGGATTAGATCGCGGTACATGCGAACGATGCCGTGATAGTCTTCGCGCAGATCCCAATCCAGCGGTACGTCGTCGCGAAACCATTCGCCTTGCAGGAATTCTTGTCCCTGAAAAATCATCGGAATGCCGGGAGCAGTAAAGAGCAGGGCGGCGGCGAGGGTGGAACGTTTTTGCGCATACCAGCCTTGCGGATCATCGGGGTGGATTTCCTGCGGCACACGTGCTTTGCCGTTGGCGACTTCATCATGCGATTCGCTGTAAATCACGCGACTGCAAGCGTCATTGCCGTAGCGGAAGCTCAGGGCGGCGGCGAGAGCGTGCATGGAGCGTTCTTGATCTTGCGCGGCGGTGACGAAAGTCCGAATAGGATGGACGAATTGCGCGTCCCATTGCGAGTGGAAACCTGCACCGCCGGCAGCAGTATCGGCGGTGATGGCTTCGTTGCTGTGCAGGTCTTCGGCAATTGTAATGCGGCCGGGAAAGGATTGGCGCACCGAAGCATTGATTTCTTGCAGCAGATGCCAACCTTCGGGAATCGCCTCGCCGCCGGCATCGGTGCTGTGGATATAGACCGTCATATCGTAGCGCAGTCCGTCAAGATGATAATCTTTTAGCCACATCATGACATTATCATGAATGAATCGGCGTACTTCTTCGCGCCCATAATCGGGGCGCGTATCGCCCCAAGGGGTTTGCGAGCGGTGGTCGTTATAAAAATAGATACCGCCTTTGTCGTTTTCCTGCCAACCGTCAAACTGCCACAAATCCAAATCGCTGGGACCGAAATGGTTATAGACCACGTCAAGAATGACGGCGATGTCGCGACGATGCGCTTCTTTGACTAAGCGCTTAAAGCCGTCTGGACCGCCGTAAGCACTTTCGACCGCAAAAAGATGTGCGGGATTGTAGCCCCAAGACAAATCGCCGGCAAATTCGGCAATCGGCATGACTTGAATCACATTAATGCCGAGTTTTTGCAGATAATCCAAGCGTTTTAAGACCATGTCGAAATTACCGACTTCGTTTTCGTCTTCTCTGTAAAAAGAGCCGACATGCATTTCGTAGATGACGAGTTCATTATGTGCAGGCAGCGTGAAATGATCACCTTCCCAATCAAAGGTAGTGTGATCGTAAATCACGCCGTTGCCCACCGAATTGGTCACCTGCCGCGCATAAGGGTCGATGCGCGAAAGCTTTTGTTCGCCGTTTGTGATGCAGTAACGGTATTCCTGTCCAAGTGCGGCGTTTGCGACTTCGCCATACCAATAGCCATTGCCTTCATGGATTAAAGGATTAGCACTTTCCGACCAATCATTAAAATCGCCCGTCACGGCAAGCGCATCGGCATGCGGCGCCCATACGCGGAAAAAAATGCCGCCTGCAAAAGGCAGCGCGCCCATGCCGGATTGATGTGTGGTTTGTTCTGCCATGACTGTTCCTTTAAGCCTTGTTTTAACGGCGATAGCGCCGCACTTGAGAGTGTCGAAGAATTAAAAAGTATTTGCCTTGCCGTATGCCTACTATAGCACAGCGGCAATCGAGCGCGATAAGGTGGAGCGGATTTAAGCAGCGGCTGTTTGCAGATACCGCTGCTAAGCGAAAGGGTTGATGGCGATCATTTGAGGAAAAGCGGCCAGAACCTCCGCCTCATCTTTCGCCAGATACAGCAATTTCAAATTCGGACCGGCATCAGCCGTGAAATACAGCGGCAATCCCTGTGCACGCAGAGCATGAATACGTGCAATCTGACGGAAACTCTCCGCTTGCAGATAAATCAACGCAGGACGCGCCGCCATCATGCTGGCGTGCATGGCAAGCGCATTCGATTCGGCGGTTTGCGCAAGCAGATGAAAATCCCGATTGGCAATCGCTTCTTCAATTGTTTGCAAATCCGCTTCAGCACAGGCCGCCCAAGGCACATACAGCGGACTAGTCGCTACCGTATGATTCATACCGTCGCGACTGGAAACGCTTTTTTCCGCCGTATCGATTTCCAATAAGCCGATATGCAAATCCTGCCAATCGCTAGTAATCGGCATCGCATAAGAATCGCTGCCATCCGCCGCTTCGCCCTTTTGCCATTTGACAAAACCATGCCAGAGAGAACGCGCGGCGCTACCGCTACCAATTCGTGCAAAGCTCGACAAAATGCGGCTGTCCAAATCCAATTGCCACAAATCCGCTAAAGCTAAAGTCAGCGCGGCAAAACCGGAGGCGCTGGAAGCCAAACCTGCGGCGGTGGGAATTGTATTGCTACTCTCAATCAGCAAAGATGGCGTTTGCCCGCGGCGGAACAAACGGATAAATGCCTGCGCTTTGCGGTAAAAAGCACTGTCGGGGCTGATGTTTTTACCATTCAAAACCATCATATCCTGCGGCGCATCAATCGCAATGACCGTCGTATGCGTACCGAGCGCGCCTAAGGAAATCGATAAACTGCCGTTCGTCGGCAAATTTAGCGCCGCATCGCGTTTGCCCCAATATTTAGACAAAGCGATATTCGCCGGCGCATAAGCCTGTCCGCTGTCTTTGGCTTGAAGACGCGGCGGTAAAAATCGATTGAAATACTCTTCTTTAGTCATAATCTTGCGTAGAAATATTGAAAGAATGCAATTGTGCGCGGATAGCTTCAAGATTATCGCGCTCACCGCGTAAATGAAAACGGCAGAAAATCCCCATCTCTTGGCTGATAATATCCAGCTGATACTGTTGCACCGCCTGCATCAGACGATGCACCTGCGCATACTCCGCCACCGCCACAAACTCCGCCTTCGGCACAATCGGGAGAAAACGCCCCTGCTTAAGCGCATCTTGCGCCGCCTGCTTATAAGCGCGGATTAAACCGGACACACCGAGCAAAGTACCGCCGAAATAGCGCACCACAATCAGACCGCAATCGGAAACCTCAAAAGACTGTAATTGATGATAAATCGGTAGGCCCGCCGTACCGCTAGGTTCGCCGTCATCATTAACACGGTACTGCTGCCCATTCTCGCCCAAACGCCAAGCATAGCAATAATGACGCGCTTTAGGATGCACCTGACGCAAATCTGCCAAGCGTTTGCCAAACTCATCTTCCTGCCGGCAAGGAAAGGCGAAAGCTAAAAATTTACTGCCCTTTTCCTGATACAGTCCTTCGCAGGCGGCTGAAAGCGTCAAAGCATAAGTCAATTTTTATCCTTTATTCTCTGTGTTTTCCTGCGAAACATGCTACATTAGAGGCGCACAAAGATACAAGGAGCGTGTATGAAAATTCGTGTTTTATTATTAACTTCAGTCTTATCTCTCAGCACCATGGCGCAGCAAAGCCTATCAAACGATGTCCGCGTCCAAGCGCGCCACAGCGAAGAACTGCGCATCTTGCCCGAAGGCAGTCCTGCTATGACGCCTAAAGCCTATGAGCAAAGAAGCCGCATTCCAGTCAAACAAATCAGCTTAAATGCGCAAGGTGCGGCGCGTTTGGTCGGCTCCGTGCGCGGACTGGACATGGACACCTATCAATTCAGCGGCAATGCCGGCGACGTCATTCGTATCATCAGCGCCAAAACCACTGCGATGGAATTTGCCATTTTCAGCCCCGAAATGGGCATGCGCTTCGGCAATTATCAAGTATTGCCCTACACCGGCGTATATGAACTGCGTATTGTCAATAACCGCAAAGACTCCGCACGCAACCGCAAAGCGCGACATTACGACGTCACCTTTACCTTGCAACGCCCAAGCAAATAATCCGTTTCAAAACCGCCTCGATAGGCGGTTTTTTTACAATACCCCACTATACGTGCTTTTTATCATAAGCAGAATATCCGAAACATCAGAAAATAGAATCAAACAATTGCTTTGAACTGCGCCTATAAAATAGCAAAAGAATTTTGCCCCTAGCGCCAATTAGCACCTCAATAAGAATACGATAGCGCAGCAGGGAAATGCCGCCGAGCAATATTGACATTATGCGGACTCCGTAAAGATGCTTAAGGCGGTTTCTAAGCTAAATCTCACGCATTTGGAAACTAATAACACAAGATAATGGCAATACCATTGCATGCAGCAAAATAATCGAAGAATTGAAAAAGTATTACGGCATTAGCTTGCCTTGTCTCATTTTGACGTTAAGTCACTATACCAAGCCGAATATCGCTAAACACATAGCTATTTTTCTATTTTTTATAGCATTATCGTTTTTCATTATGCTAGAATCCGAGCATCCGTAAATTATTACTTAATATACATAAAAATTTAACTTTAGCGATAATCGAAGAGGTGAAAAAGTAACGCGATGTAAGCAGTACGGTGATTAGGGCAAGTCAGCAAACACCGTGATGTTTTTCAATTCTAGGGTTCTAGGAGGATGAGCGATAACAAAACGAGTAAATAGTAACCACGCAGCAAAATTTTCTTCTCGCTACTGATTAATTTCGTAAAACAGAAGATATAGTATCTTAACGTCAAAATGGAATTTAGAGATGCATATTTTGTCAGGAGAAGTACTTGGAATAATCTCATTTTGATATTAAGAGACTGGAGATTATAGTTATAATAACAAGATGATAGATCAAATATAAAATAAATAATTTTTGGAGTCAATATGTTTAAATTTTTATTATCCTATATTACACTTGAGGATTGTTCAAAAGATGATTTAAAATCGACACTTATTATTTGGGTAATAATATTTCTAGTTTCAATTTATGCTGAAATTTCAATTAAACCATCAGAAGAATATCGTGAATATATAGGAAAAACAATAGTATTCAAAGGTCCTTTTAACATTTCTTATTCAAAAGGTAGTGGGAGAATACCTTCAGAATTCATCATTCATAGCAATATTATGCCGGCAAGGTTTTTATCGAGTTGTTCTGGAGTAGAGTTATATGACTTTTGTAGTAAAAAAAAGAGAGTTTCATATAAATTTAACGAAGAATACGAACTAAATTATTATGTAAGGAGTATTTACAAAGATAGATTTTGGGGATTGATAAGCAGCGTTAAAAAGAATGGAAATTATATTTTTTACAACAAACGTCTGAATGAATTTGTTTTTTTACAAAAAGCATGGGAGTTTTTCTATATTTTTTGGTATCCAATTATTTTTTGGTATATTTTTATTTCTTATAATAGAATTAAGTCTATCTCAAAAAAGGAGAATAAATCATGACTGTTTTAGCTGTTTTCTTTGATTCAGGGGATGCCAGAATCTAATATGTTTAATGTAATACCATCAGCCAACTTTATACCTGCTGAGTTAGGCATTCCCAACCTGAATCTCACACATTGATAGTTCAAATACAAAACAAATAATTTTTGGAGTCAATATGTTTAAATTTTTATTATCCTATATTACACTTGATGATTGTTCAAAAGATGATTTAAAATCGACACTTATTATTTGGGTAATGATATTTCTGTTTTCAATTTATAGTGAAATTGTATATAAGCCATTAGAGGAATATCGTGAATATATGGGAAAAACAATAGTATTCAAAGGTCCTTTTGACATTTCTTATTCAAAAGGTGGTGGGAGAATACCTTCAGAATTCATCATTCACAGCAATATTATGCCGGCAAGGTTTTCATCGAGTTGTATTGGAGTGGAGCTATATGACTTTTGTAGTAAAAAAAGAAGAGTTTTATATAAATTTAATGAAGAATACGAGCTGAATTATTATGTGAGAAATATTGAAAAATCTAGATTTATCGGATTGATAATTAGCGTTAAAAAGAATGGTGATTATATTTTTCAAAATAAACATTTAAATCGATTCCTTCTTCCAAAAAAAATATGGGACTTTTTTTATATTTTTTGGTATCCAATTATTTTTTGGTATATTTTTATTTCTTATAATAGAATTAAGTCTATCTCAAAAAAGGAGAATAAATCATGACTGTTTTAGCTGTTTTCTTTGATTCAGGGGATGCCAGAATCTAATATGTTTAATGTAATACCATCAGCCAACTTTATACCTGCTGAGTTAGGCATTCCCAACCTGAATCTCACACATTGATAGTTCAAATACAAAACAAATAATTTTTGGAGTCAATATGTTTAAATTTTTATTATCCTATATTACGCTTGCTGATTGTTCAAAAAAGGATTTAAAGTTCATACTTTTCGTTTGGATAATCATGCTTTTTATTTTTATTTATGCTGGAATTTCAAGCAAACCTTTAGAGCAATATCGTAAATATGTAGGGAAAACAATAATATTCAAAGGTCCTTTTGAAATTTCTTTTTCAAAAGGTAGTGGAAAAATACCTTCAGACTTCATCATTCATAGCAATATTATGCCGGCAAGGTTTTCATCGAGTTGTATTGGAGTAGAGCTATATGACTTTTGTAGTAAAAAAAGGAGGGTTTCATATCAATTTAATGAAGAATACGAACTGAATTATTATATAGGGAGTATTGAAAAAGATATATTTGTTGGCTTAATAAGCAGTGTTAAAAAGAATGGGGATTATATTTTTCAAAATAAACAATTAAATGAATTTATTTTTTCTCAAAAAATACAGAATAATTTTTTTATATTTTCTTATTTTATTATCTTTTGGTATATTTTTATTTCTTATAATAGAATTAAGTCAATCTCAAAAAAGGAGAATAAATTATGACTGTTTTAGCTGTTTTCTTTGATTTAATGGGAAATAGTGCATCTACTTTAAACAATTGGGTAGGTAGTACAGTAAGATATGAAAAAGGTGAAAAAAACTCATATTGCTGTTATACAGGGAATTGCATCAGGATCTGATATGTTGAATGCAATGTCGTCAGGAATAGATGGTTATGATTCATCAATTAAAAATCGTCTAGGAAAAATTAGCAATATTGCAAATGCAGGTGTTGTTATTTTAAAAATTATTGGCAAAGAAAATTTAACATGGGGAGATGCAGCAACCCTGGGTATTACTGCAATATCTCTTATAGGAAAATTTACTCCGTTAGGAATGCTTGGTACGGCATTAAATTTTGGCTTAAATGCTTTTGCTCTCTATGATAATTTAAGTGATTTTGCAAAACTCAACCGCACAGGCAAATATCAAGTTTACGATCCCCTAAGCTTAGACCTAGACGGCGACGGTATAGAAACCACTGCTATCGAGGGTTTGAACAGTACATTATTCGATCATAACAAAGACGGTATCCGCACAGCTACCGGCTGGGTGAGTGCTGATGACAGTTTATTGGTCTTAGACCGCAATGGCGACGGCGTGATTAATCACGGCGGCGAACTCTTTGGCGACAATACCTTGCTAAAAGACGGCTCGCTTACCGCTAACGGCTTTGCTGCTTTAGCGAAATTTGATGAGAATGGCGATGGCAAAATTGATGCGCAAGATGCAGTGTTTCATCAGCTGAAGGTCTGGCGCGATTTAAATCAAGACGGTATTAGCCAAGAGGGAGAACTTTTCACGCTTGAGCAATTGGGCATTCAATCGCTAGATTTGAACCATCAAGCGGTCAATCAAAGACAGGACAATGGCAATAGCGTAGCGCGTTTAGGCAGCTATACCGATAGCGAAGGCAAAGAACATCTGATAGGCGATTTGCTATTTGACAGCAACCCTATGATTAGCCGTTTTACAGATAAGATTGCGCTTAGTGCCGAGCAGCGGCAAGCGCCGAAGTTGCTTGCCGCATAATACAATTTTTCTTTCTATTCAATACAATTCTCTCTCGTCAATAAAATTGCGCATCTAGTTTATAGTCTCTTAACCTCAAAATGAGATTATGCCAAGCGCTTCTCCTGACAAAATACGCATCTCTAAATTTAAGGTGCTATAGCAAGCCGAATATCGCTAAGCACATAACTATTTTTCTAATTTTTTATAGCATTATCGTTTTTCATTATGCTACAATCCGAGCATTCGTAAATCATTACTTAATCTACATAAAAATTTAACTTTAGCGATAATCGAAGAGGTGAAAAAGTAACGCGATGTAAGCAGTACGGCGGTTAGGGCAAGTCAGCAAACACCGTGATGTTTTTCAATTCTAGGGTTCTAGAAAGATGAACGATAACAAAATGAGCAAACAGGGTAACAACGCAGCAAAATTTTATTCTTGCTGGTGATTAATTTTGTAAAACAGGAGATAGTATGCCGATAATCAAGAAAATAGAACCACCTTTCAAAACTGTTGAGGAGGCAATTGCTGTTGCTAATCAACATAAGCCTTATGAGTACTTATGGAAAGAAGGATATGTGAATGTTTATGTTTTTTCTGAACGATATAAACCAGGAGAGTTTCAAAAAAAAGTTTCAGAATATGTTGATAATGCATTAGTATATTATGGAGCGATATCTTTATTTATATTTCCGTTTTATATTTGCTTATGCTCTTTAATTTTTCTGTTTGATTATCAAGAAATAAATTATAAAATCTATCTTTTTTTAAAATCTCTATATATTCCTATTCGTGACCCTTATGGTTGGAATTTTAGTTTCCTTATTAGTTTTTTTATTAATTTACTTTTATTTAACCACATGAGAAGAAGTTATAATTTTTCTATTCTAATAAAATCAACAAAAATAAATCATCCTGTTAGATATTTTTTTTGCAGTATAATGATGTTAATCATGATTTTTTTATTTGTTATTGCATCATTTATTACTATGCCAGAAAAAGCAGATCCTTGCACAAGAGGTTCACTATGTTTTCTGAATTCGGATTCAATGTTTCTATATGCTTCAACAATGTCTTTTATAATTTTTTTTGGTATAGGATATTTTATATATTCGCTAATTTATATAAGATTAGATTTTAGAAATGTAGAACCAATAGATGTGTCAAATTAAAAATGTAGGAAAAAATATGAAAGACGAAATAAGAAATTTTTTCGATATTACATGGAAAAATGCAATACCCTCAGAAAATGGTTTAGGTTTAATTGTTACTAATTATTCAACATTAGTAACTGAGCTTTATGAAAAAAGGTTGGCTAATATTTTAAATAACCCAGAAATTTTCTCTAACAAACCTCAAAATTCATATTAAGCAAAAAAGCTAGTCTAGAACCTGGACTATATTGAAACACGATTATTGTTACAAAAGCTAGGAAATATTAATTCATGAAAAATATATTATTAACTACTTTTTCAATTACACTTTTTATTTATTCTAACAATGTTGTGTATTCAAAATCCTATTCGATAGAAGAAAAAAAAGAAGAGCAAACTTTTTACGATATAGATTCTATATATAATATTCAGTTTAAAAAAACCATTCTATTGACTAAAGATGAAATAATTGAGCAAAAGCAAATTTCTTTCAGTCATCAAAAAGTTAATGCTATTTTTTTTCCTGAGTTGGATAAAAATTATCCTTATAAACATTATTATAATGATTTAATCATTAAAGATGGTTTATATTACCTATTAATAAACAGCGATTACAATGAGGATTATTTTTTAATTAATGTTGAAAATGGAAAACTTGTTAAACAAGAAAAAGATATCGTTTTAAAATATGATAGTGATGGACTTCCTTATACCATATCTGATTCAATCAGAGATAACTCTATTATTGTTGATGATTATAACATGCGGCATGAATATGTTTTTATAACCCCAAAAATTTATTTACCTTTTTGTCAAGATGTAAAAGATTGTTGGAATTTTACTGATTATGATATTAATTATTTTACTAGCATACCTTTCCTAGAGAAAACGCCTCGTAGCTTTGTTATGCAAGATACCACTTACGATAAAAGCGAAGAATCTAATGAGGCATTGAAAATAGGGTTTTATGCTTTTTCTAATTCATTATATTACCCTGAATATTCATCAGCTAAAAGCATTGTTATCCATAACCCAACTACTCTAAATCACTATTTCGAAAATGATGAATCTAATAAAATTTTAGCAGCAGATATTATTTCAAGAATTACTAAAATATGGCGCATTGATCAGCAAGAAAAAGAGCGTTTTTTAGTTTGGTTTGATTTTGAACATCCTTTTTTGTTTATGATTTTTGATATAGAAAGAGGTTTGGACATTCCTGAAAATCATTTAGAAAATATTTATTTTATTGAATATAAAACGATGAGACAAAACTTTGGTAATTTTCACGATCCGATTTTGAGAGCAGAAAAATTATCTGAATGGCTCAAAAATAATTATTAATTTTTAAAGGTAAATACTATGGCTTATGAATTATCACTTTCTAGCAAAAAAATACGTTCTTTATGTTAATAAATATATGGAAAATGCTTCAGCTGCATTAGGAAAAGGAAGTTACTATTCATGCTGAATTTGCAGCCAAAGGTAAAAGCGGGCTTTCTTTTGGTGTTATGCAAAATGATGTAAGGACAAATGCTTTCGCAAGAGAAAAATTTATTTATATTTTAAATAAAGAAGGATTTAAGAATCCTGAAATTGATAATATTATTAAAAGTGCTACACAGCAAGCTATAAGTAAACAAGAATTTATTAAAAATATAGGTGTAGATAATTATAATCGGATTAACGAGGCATTGGAAAAAATAAAGATATTGTAGATCAATTAGATACAAAAAGCGCTCAGAGAATACTGAAAAGTATAGAAACTGCAATTGAGACAATTGGTGAACGTGGTGTATTTAATCAATCGCATCCTGATTTCTATCAAGCCATTGCTAGGATGGGGCATTGGAGTAATCAAACAGGAGGATTAAATGAATTTCAAAAATACTTTGTAAAGATGGAAAAAGAGCCTAGTATCCAAGACATCAAAGATTACTTAAAAAATCAACGTAATTTTGATATTGAAAACAATCATCAGGCTCAAGATTATAGTAAATGGGAGGAAAGAATGGAGCAAGCGCAAAAATATGCTTTTGATCAGCAGAAACTAGACACTTTAGACTCTAAATTTCTTCTTCCTTGGGAACAAACACAAGATTCAGACTGGAAAGTTATCCCGTCCTGTTCTACTGATAGATGTAATTTTCTCTGGTATGATTTAGAACCTTTCCGCAAATTAACTCCATTTCGCTATAACAAAGTCTATGCCTACGACCCACTTACCCTAGACCTAGACGGCGACGGTATAGAAACCACCGCTATCGAGGGCTTGAACAGTACATTATTCGACCATAACAAAGACGGTATCCGCACAGCTACCGGCTGGGTGAGTGCTGATGACGGTTTATTAGTCTTAGACCGCAATGGCGACGGTATGATTAATCACGGCGGCGAACTCTTTGGCGACAATACCTTGCTAAAAGACGGCTCGCTTGCCGCTAATGGCTTTGCTGCTTTAGCAGAACATGATGAGAATGGCGATGGCAAAATTGATGCGCAAGATGCCGTGTTTGAACAACTAAAAGTTTGGCGCGATATAAACCAAGATGGAGTGAGCCAAGCGGAAGAACTTTTCACGCTTGAGCAATTAGGCATTACCAGCCTAAATCTCGCGCATTTGGAAACGAATCACAGACAAGGTAAGGGCAATACGATTGCACGCACCGGCAGCTATACCGATAGCGAAGGCAAAGAACATCTGATGGGCGATTTGCTATTTGACAGCAACCCTATGATTAGCCGTTTTACAGATAAGATTGCGCTTAGTGCCGAGCAGCGGCAAGCGCCGAATTTACGCGGTATGGGTAGATTGCGCGATTTGCAAGAAGCGGCGGCGCTTTCTGAGCAATTGGCTGAAAGCTTAAAGGCTTATTCTGAGGCGGATAGTAAAGAAGCGCAAATGGCTTTGCTCACTCGTTTAATCGCTCAATGGAGCGATACGGACCCTAATCAAATAAATATTGATGATATTAAATTATCTAATGATTTAGTGATGTCAAATAGAAGTGAAGGCAGCATTGCTTTAACGCCCACGCAAATTGCCGCATTGCGCAAGGGTATGATGCTAGATGTGCAAACTCAAGCTGATTTTGAGGCGGCACGCGCTAAAATTACCATTCTTGATGCTTTTACAGGCGAAAGTTCGCACGCTTTGTATTTCGGCACGGCAGCACAAGCTCGGCATATTATTGATACGGTTAATAAAGCCTTTGATTCTTTATCTGAGCATGTTTATCAAGGTTTATTATTTCAAACGCGTTTAAAGCCTTATTTGAATGAATTGTCATTCAAATTTGAAAATAGTGAATTTGTGTTGGATTATGCGGCTGTTGAAATGCGATTTAAGCAGGTTTTCGCTGAAAATCCGCAGAAAGCTTTTATTGATTTAGGCGAATTGTTAGCTTTTTCCAGTATAAAAGATTGGCATCAGGGTATGGCTTTATTATCTGATTTTGCTCATCAAGGCAAAGAGAACGGGCAATTACAAGATTGGCTGGCGATATTGGGCGAAAGGGCGATTAGTGCGTTGTCTGAGCAAAATGGCGATGAGATGAGTAATATTTTACGAGCGGTGGGCTTGCTGGGGCGTGATGTGTTAAATGGCAACGGGGGCGATGATCATTTAATTATCGGCAGCGCAACGGCGGTAGTAGATGGCGGTTCCGGTTCGGATCTGTATGAGTTTTATCAGGGCTTCGGTATGACTACTGTTCACAATCACGATACATCAGATAATCGCTTTGATGTGATTCGTTTGCATGGTGTGAGCAAAGATGCCGTTTCTTATACGCGCGAAGGTGATGATTTGATTATTCGTGTGGCAGGTGAAGCCAATAGCATTACCGTAGTGAAGATGTTTGCCGGCGATGTGTTAAGCCGTCATATTGATGCGATTGAATATGAGGGCGGTCAAATCACTTTGACAGAAATCAAAGAAACATTATTGCGCGGGACTGATGGTAATGATGTCTTACTTGGCTATGGCGATGATGATACGGTTTACGCCGGTGCAGGAGATGATCGTATTCGAACTTTTGCCGGAAACGATACCATCTATGCCGGTGCGGGCAATGATGATATTGATGCCGGAAATGGTAATGACATCATTTATTTGAAAGCAGGTAATAATCGTGCTTATGGCGGTGATGATGACGACATTATTCATTCAGGCAGCGGCAATGATCATTTAGAGGGCGGTATTGGCTCGGATACTTATGTTTTCGCCAAGCAATTTGCTCAAGATGTGGTTTTGAATTTTAATCCGCGACAGCAAGATAACGATATTTTGAAATTCACTCATGCCAAATTAAATGATGTTCGGATTTATCGTCATGAAAGCGATTTATTAATTGCGCAAAACGATGGACAACAAGTTAGTGTACAAAACTTCTTTGATCAAGACGGTAAAGGCGATTATACCGTTCAAGAGCTTCAGTTTGCCGATGGCAACACGCTGAATACCGAGCAATTGCGCCAGTGGGTGATTAGCCCCACTCGTGGCGATGATAGAATTTATGCCTATGCAGAGGGCGGCAAACTCTATGGCGGTAACGGCAATGATACTTTAATCGGCAATCAAGGCAGCGATTACTTGGCGGGCGGAAACGGCAACGATACGCTGATGGGCGGTAAAGGCGATGATCGATTAGAAGGCGGTATGGGCAACGATACTTATCTATTTAATTTAGGCGATGGCAAGGACCGCATTTATGACAGCTTTGGAAATGATGTTTTACAATTAGGCAAAGATATTGCCAAACAAGATCTGTGGTTTACGCGTATAGGATCTGATTTATCCATTCAAATTTTGGGCAAAAACGACAGCATTACGGTGGAGAATTGGTTTAATTTCATTCCGCGTCAGATTGAAAGTATTCAAACCCATGATGGTACGCAGATTCATGTAGCGGCTGTGAATCACTTGGTTCGGGCGATGGCTGCTTTTGTTCCCGAGCAAGGAAATAGCTTAAGTATGCCCGAGCAGATGAGAGAATATTCAAAACAGCTTTTAGCCGGTCATCAATTTTGGCAGCATCAAGATACAACAGCGGCATTTGTGATTTAGTCCTAAAAATAAGCATAGCTTAATTAACAATATGCCCTCTGAAAGAGTTTCAGGGGGCATTCATTATGCAATCTATAGTCGAATACTTGAAAAAATACTGTGGCGTTAGTTTGCCGCTTTGTCTTGCTTTTCTATTTTTTTGAAGAACTTTGAACTGCTTGCTAGCGTTTTTCCGCTTTGAGGTCGCGGTTGCTGAGGCTGCTGACGACTTGCTCGAGGCTGAGTTCGCCGATGAGCAGGCGGTGGACGTGTTCGACAATCGGCATATGGATTTGGTGGCGGCTGGCTAATGCCCATGTGTCGTGCGCCGCGCCTTCGCCTTCGACGACTTGCCCGATTTCGGCTTTGGCTTGTGCGGCGCTTTTGCCTTGTCCTAGGGCGAGTCCGAAGCGGCGGTTGCGCGATTGGTCGTCGGTGGCGGTTAGGACAAGGTCGCCGAGTCCCGCCAGTCCTGCCAGTGTTTGGGCTTGCGCGCCCAAATGAGCGGCGAGGCGGGTGATTTCATGCAGTCCGCGCGTGATGAGGGCGGCTCTTGTGTTCGCGCCGCCGCCGATGCCGTCAGCAATGCCGGTGGCGATGGCGATAACGTTTTTGACGGCACCGCCGATTTGCGCGCCGATGAGGTCGTTGTCGGTGTAGCAGAGGAAGTTGCTGCCGTGGAAGGGGCGGGCGAAGGCTTGGGCATCATGCGGTTCGGGCGCGGAGATGGTAACGGCGGTGGCTTTGCCGGCGGCGACTTCTTTGGCAAAGCTCGGGCCGGCAAGCATGGCGTGCGGGTGGGATTTGCCTAGGATGTCGTTGAAGACTTCCGAGAGCAGACGTCCTGTGCCGTGTTCAAAGCCTTTAATCGCCCATAGGATTGGTGTGTCGATGCGCAGCTGCTGCAATTGCTTGAGCAGGGGCGCGAAATGTTGGCTAGGTATGACGAGTAGGATGCTTTCGGCCTGATGCAGGCTGGCGGCAAGATCGGCGTTAGGGTTCAGGTTCGGCGGAAAGGGGATGTCAGGCAGGTAGCGACGGTTTTGTCCGTCTGCTTGCAGTTGGGCGATGTGTTCGCTGCGGTGTCCCCAGAGTCGGACTTGGTGTCCGTTATTGGCAAGGCGCAATGCTAATGCTGTTCCCCAGCTGCCTGCGCCTAAGACGGCGATGCGGCTCATGGTTTTGCTCCTATGGTCTTTCGATGCGGTTTGAAAAGCAAAAAAGCCTGCATCAGCAGGCTTTTTCTGTGGCGGATTAGGCTTCGCCGCTTTGTGCGCCTTGCTCTTGCATGGCGGCTTGTTGCAGGTTTTGTTGATAGATGACTTCAAAATTAATCGGCTGAATGTATAGCGATGGGAAGCCGGCACGCGTGATGGCGCTGCTGATGACTTCGCGCGCATAAGGGAAGAGGGTGGTGGTGCAATAGACGTTGAGCGCGTGGCTGAGTTGCTCCTGCGTCAGTCCTTTAATTTCAAAGATGCCGTTTTGCGCGACTTCAATCAGGTAGATGGTTTTTTCGTCGCCTTGGTTTTTCGCCGTTACCGTTAGGCGGACTTTAACCGCAAAATAGTCTTCTTCGGCAAGGGCTTTGATGTCGTGATTGACGCCCAGCGTGATTTCCGGGTTGAGGTTTTCATTAAAGATTTCAGGTGCATGCGGCACTTCAATCGATAAATCGCTGACGTAGATTTTGCGCAGGTCAAGGGTGACGGGTTGATTGTTTTCTTCGCTCATAGCGTTTCCTTATTGATAAAGTGAATGAAAAATAAGCTGCGATTGTACCTTATAAAAAGACAAACAGCAGTAGAGAACCTAAAAATAAGCGGTAAACCACATGCGGCCACATGCCGATGGTGTCTAAAAAGCGTAAGAAAAGGCTGATGCAGAAATAGGCGGAGGCAAAGGCGGTGCAGTAGGAAAGCAAAATGACTTGCCAGCTGAAGCTGCTGTCGGATTGCAGGAGTTTGAGCAGTCCGTAGGCGCCGGCGGCGGCGGAAATGGGAATGGAGAGCAGGAAGGAGAAGCGGGCGGCGGCTTCGCGGCTAAAGCCCATCGCCAGTCCTGCGGTAATGGTAATGCCCGAGCGCGATGTGCCGGGGATAAGGGCGATGGCTTGCGCCAGTCCGTAGAATAGGGCTTGTGTCGTTGTGGTTTGCGTTAAGGTGCGGATTTTTTTGCCGTAATAATCGGCTAAGCCAAGCAGGATGCCGAAGCTGATGGTGGTGCAGGCAATCAGAATGGGACTGTGCAACAGGGCATCGACATGGTCTTTTACCAAAAAACCGACCAATAGAGCGGGAAATGTGGCGATGATGAGTTGGTTGCCGAGTTTTGCGTATTGCTCAGGATCGGGGGCCTTGTGGGCGCGGAATTGCCAGCACCAATGGTAGAAAATTTGAATTAAATCGCGCCGGAAATATAAGAGAACGGCGCTTAATGTGCCTAAGCCCGTGAAAGCGTCAAAGGCAACGCTGGCTTCCGGCCAGTTGAGCAGGTCGCGGGTGATGACCAAATGACCGGAGCTAGAAATGGGCAGAAATTCAGTCAGTCCTTGAATAAGAGACAGCACAAAGGCTTGCCATAAATCCATGTGTTTTCCTTGAGAGATGCGATAAAGCGGGTTATTGTACGCATTTTCTATTCTTTGAGCGAGGATTGAGCATGAATTGGCAGGAGAAAATCGCCGTGCATCAGGCGGTGTTTGCGCAATTGGGCGAGCAAGAAGCGACAGTGGAAGCGATGGGTGCGATTATCGTGCGGAGTTTGCAGTCGGGCGGGCGGATTTTCATGGCAGGCAACGGCGGTTCCGCCGCCGATGCCCAGCATTTTGCCGCGGAATTAACCGGTCGCTTTGTGACCGAACGCCGCCCTTTGGCAGGCATTGCTTTGACCACCGATACTTCCGCCTTAACCGCCATTGCCAATGATTACGGCTATGATGAAGTCTTTGCCCGCCAATTGGCAGGACTGGCACAGGCGGGAGATGTGTTTGTGGGGATTTCCACTTCGGGCAATTCGCCTAATGTGCTGAAAGCCTTAGCGGTAGCGCAGGAAAAAGGCGTGCATACACTGGGCTTAAGCGGTCGTGACGGCGGCAAGATGGCGACGCTGTGCGAGCATTGTTTGGTTGTGCCGAGCCGGATTACCGCGCATATTCAAGAGGCGCATATTTTTGTGATTCATCATTTATGCGCTTTGGTAGATCAGGCTTTTCCGGTTTCTGCATCAGAGTCATAAATGTCTGTATTGACAGAGGAAGACAGGCGTATGAGATGGCAATTATTTGTGCGCCCCAATTGTTTTTTATGCGCGCAGGCCGCGCAATTATTGGCAGAAGCAGGTATTGCCGCGCAGCGGCTTGATGTGGACAGCAATCCGCAGTGGCAGGCGGAATACGGCACATTAGTACCGGTCTTATATGACAGCGATGAGCAAAGAGAGTTGATTTATCCCTTTGATGTTGAGGAGTTGCAGCGCTTTGCCGGCTTGCCGTCGCATTAAGGCTAAGCTTTTTGATAGCCGATTCATAGTAGAAAACTTTGCGTTATTTTTAATCGGCTATCAAGGAATAGGCGTTTATTGTCCGTAATAGGCGTTTTTGCCGTGTTTACGCAGATAATGTTTATCCAGCAGGCTTTGCTGCATCGCGTCCAATTGCGGATTGACTTGTAAAGAAAAGAGATTCATATAGGCGATTTCTTCCAGCACTACCGCATTATGCACCGCATTATCGGCGTCTTTGCCCCAAGCGAAAGGCCCGTGGGAAGCGACTAATACCGCCGGCACCTGCATCGGATCAATGCCGCGTTCGCGGAAGGTTTCCACAATCACTTTGCCGGTTTCCAATTCATATTCGCCCTCGATTTCCGCATCTTTCATTAAGCGCGTGCAAGGGATGCTGCCGTAAAAATAATCGCCGTGCGTGGTGCCGAAGGCGGCTAAATCACGCTGTGCCTGCGCCCAAACGGTCGCATGACGCGAATGGGTATGCACAATGCCGCCGATGTGTTCGAATTGGCGGTAAAGTTCCAAATGGGTCGGCGTGTCCGAAGAAGGTTTTTTATTGCCTTCCACCACTTTGCCGCTTGCCAAATCGACTACGACCATGTCTTCAGCCGTCATAACGTCGTATTCCACGCCCGAGGGCTTAATGACGATAACACCGCGTTCACGATCCACCGCGCTCACGTTTCCCCATGTAAAGGTAACCAAATGGTGTTTGGGTAAGGCCAAATTGGCCGCCAAGACTTCTTCTTTCAATTGCTCTAGCATGTCATACCTCCTTCTTGCATTTTTGCTTCAATCCAACGCCGCGCTTCAATGATTTCCGCGACCGGCTCTTCGGCTTTTTCCGTCCACATTTCAATCAGGAAGGCGCCGCGATAATTCAGTTTTTCCAAGGTCTTAAAGACATGGACGAAATCCACGCAGCCTTCGCCGAAAGGCACGTCGCGGAATTGTCCTGCGCAGGTATCGGTGACTTTAAAAGTGTCTTTCAAATGAATGGCGGAAATCTTGTCGATACCGAGGGTTAGCTCGCCGGCGACATCGTCATTCCAAGCCGATAAATTACCCACATCGGGATAGACCGTAAACCACGGCGAGCGGATTTTTTCTTCCCAAGCCTTCCAGCGCGTAATCGAACTCATGAATTTCGTATCCATGATTTCCACTGCCAGCGTAATTTGCATAGATGCCGCGCGTTCTACCGCCCATTGCAAACCCTCTTCAAAACGCGCAATCGTGCCTGCATCTTGTTCTTCATAGTAAACGTCATAGCCCGCCAATTGGATGGTGCGGATGCCGACATCACTTGCCAACTGCAAAGCCTTTTCCATGATTTCATAAGCTTTTTGCCGCGTTTGCTCGTCGCGGCTGCCGAAAGGAAAACGGCGGTGCCCCGACAGGCACATCGACGGCACGGTAATGCCCGTTTCGATAATTGCGCGCAGCAAATCCAAACGTTGCGCCTTTGTCCAATCTAAGCGCGCCAGACGTTCGTCGGTTTCATCAACGGACATTTCTACGAAATCAAAGCCGCAGGCTTTTGCTAGTGATAATCTGTCTTGCCAAGTCAGATGTTTAGGCAGGGCTTTTTCATAAATACCCAATTTATGTTTGCGCATTTCCTCTCCATGTAAATATTTCAAAGGATCGTCAAGTATTCTTAATATAAGATTGTTCGGAATCTGAGCCAAACAGGCATGAGCAGCCTGTTTGGCTTAAAGTGTTTAAGCGGATGTTTCGCTATTGCTTTTTTCCGGCACTAAACGGTGATAAGCCACCAAGCCGCCGATAATGGCAAAGATGACAAGACTAATCAGCACCGCACCCACGCCTGCGAGTTTGCCCATCAAAATGCCCACCACGCCGAAATCGGTATCGGAGAAAGTGGTGGCGGCAAAGCCCAAATCGCCTAAGACCGGCAATAGGAAAACGGGCAAGAAGCTAATCAAAACGCCGTGTACGAAAGCGCCGACAATCGCCCCGCGCCGTCCGCCGGTGGCATTGCCGAAGACGCCTGCGGTCGCGCCGCAGAAGAAATGCGGCACCACACCCGGCAGAATCAATACCCAATTGAGCATGCCCAACATTGCCAAGCCGACCAAACCGCCGACAAAACTGGATAAAAAGCCGATTAAAACGGCATTGGGCGCATAGGGGAAGACAATCGGGCAATCCAAAGCAGGCTTGGCATTCGGCACCAAGCGCTCGGAAAAGCCGGTAAAGGCGGGGACGATTTCCGCCAAAATCAGGCGCACACCTTGCAAAATGATGAACACCCCTGCGGCAAAAGTAATCGCTTGGATAATGGCGAAGACTAAGAAATTCTTGCCGGCGCTTAATTGGGTTTGCACGAATTCAGAGCCTGCGGCAATCACCAAAATCAGATAAATAATCGCCATAGTGATGGAAATCGAGACCGAACTGTCGCGCAAGAAACTCAAATTTTTCGGTAAATTCAATTCTTCGGTCGATTTCGAGCCTTTGCCGATCCATTGTCCGATAGCGCCCGCCAGTACATAGCCCACCGTGCCGAAATGCCCGAAGCCGACATCATCGCTACCGGTAATTTTGCGCATATATTTTTGCGCAATGGCAGGGAAAAACGCCATGACAAAGCCCAACCACAGCGAGCCGACCAAAACCAGCATAAAGCTCTTTAAGCCCGCCACGCTGAGAATCACGGCAATCATGCACGCCATATAGAAGGTATGGTGACCGGTTAAAAAGATATATCGCAAGCGCGTAAAGCGCGCGATTAAGATATTCGCTACCATGCCGAAGGCCATAATCAAAGCGGTTGCCGTGCCGAAGGATTTCAATGCCATCGATACCACCGCTTCATTATTGGGAATAATGCCCTGCACGCCGAAGCTGCCCTGCATAATCGCGCCCATCGGGCTCAAAGAACTGACCACCAAGCCCGCCCCGCCGCTTAAGACGAGGAAGCCTAAAATCGTTTTCGTGGTTCCGCGCACCATATCGGCGGCGGATTTTTTCTGAGCGATTAAGCCTACTAAGGCGACCAAACCGACCAATACGGAAGGTTCGCTGAGAATATCGACAATAAATTTCAGCATAGCTAAGCCCCTTGAGCAGAGAAATAGGCTTTGAGTTTTTCTTCGTATTCCGCTGCGCTGACGAGATTTTTCATCTTAATGATTTTTTGCGGATCTAAGCTGCTGCTGCCGGCAATATCCTCGCCCATCACGAACAGATCGGCATCTTCATTGCCGGTTACCGATAAATCCGAATGTCCGACTTCTGCCTCAATTCCCAGATTTTTCAATGCCTTTTTTAAATTCATTTCCATTAAAAAACTACTGCCCAGACCATGGGCGCATACTGCTAAGATTTTCATCCTACCTCTCCATGTATGCGGCATTGCCGCGTTAAACAAAAAGCCTCGAATTGACCTGCAATTCAAGGCTTTATTTTAAAACGATTTGCGGCGGCGTTTGGCAAAAGACGGTACTTTGCGTTTAGGCTGCGCGGCAGGCGGCGTCGGCTTGGCGTGATTATCGCTTTGCGGCGGTGAGAAATCCGGTTTGCGTGCCAATAATTGCGCATCAAAGTCCGCCAATTCTTCCAATGCCGCCTGATAAACACGGCGTTTAAAATGCACCACTTCCAAGGCAGGGCGCCAAAAATCCACCCATTGCCACTGCTCGAATTCCGGCGAGTCGTTCACATTCAAATTCACCATGCTTTCCGCAGCTTTCAAACGCAGCAAAAACCATTTCTGCTTTTGCCCGATACATTGCACCATACCTTGCCGACGACGGCGGCGAAAACGCAAAGGCAGACGATATGCCAGCCAAGATTTTGTTTGCGCAAGTAATTCTACATGTTCGGGCAATAAGCCCGTTTCTTCGTTTAACTCGCGATACATCGCTTGTTCGGCAGATTCGCCGGCGACCATGCCGCCTTGCGGAAATTGCCAAGCATTTTGCCCGACACGCCGCGCCCAGAACACTTCGTTGCGCGCATTGATGATCACAATGCCGACGTTGTAACGAAAGCCCTGCGCATCAAAAATATTGTCATCATTATTTTGTATATTCATACGTGTATTGTTCCATAAGCCCGGCAAACTGACAATTTTTTGTTTTCGCTTTCTTTTTTTCTGCTTTATTATCAATCATGCAGTTCTATATCCGGCGATTTCATGGCGGAGAAGCGAGGCCTTGGAAGCAGAAAATCGCTGTTTTTATTAGCCGCCGAAGTTCTGCGGCATTGTTTTAGTGTTTTCGGATTATTGTCCGCGCATAAAGAGCGCGCCCAGTTGTTCTTCGCTGAGTTGCGTCCATGTGGGGCGACCGTGATTGCATTGTCCTGCGGCGGGTGTGTTTTCGATGTCGCGTAGGACTTGGTTCATTTCCGAGAGCGAGAGTTTGTGATGAGCGCGGATGGCACGGTGGCAGCTCATAGTGGAAAGAATTTGGTCTTGCAGGCGTTCTATGGCGCGGCTGTGCGGATATTCCGCCAGTTCATTAAGCACGTCTGCGAGAATGGCGGCGTTATCGGCTTTTTTCAGAAGTTCCGGCACGCTATCAATCAGCAGTTCTCCGCCTTCAATCCGCCATTGGTAGCCGAGCGCGCAGAGCCATTGGGTATGTTCGGCGAGTAGGTCTTCTTGCATCGGGTTAATCACAAGCGTTTGCGGTACAAGCAGTTTTTGTGCATTGCCTTGGCGTTTTTGTCGGAGTTGGGCTTTGAATTTTTCATAGATGATGCGTTCATGCGCGGCGTGCATGTCCACAATGACTAAGCCTTGCCGATTTTCCGCCACAATAAAGATGCCGTGGATTTGCCCTAGGGCGAAGCCCAGAGGGTAGTCGCCTGCTTCTTCTTGGGGCGGCGTTTCTATTTGCGCCGCTGTTTTGGGACTTGCCCATTGGTAGTAGCTTTTCGTTTCTTGCAAGCTGGGGCGGCTAGGGCGCGGCGAGTCCTGATGGTAGTCGCTGCTTTTTTGCCATGCAAGACTTTGCGGACGCATGCTTGGCGGCGGAGGAGTCGCAGGGCTGCTTGGTTTTGTCTCTTCTTGGGCGGCAGGAATGATGCTGATGTGCTGAGGGCGCACGGCGCGCAGGCTGTGATGCAGGGTGCTGAAGATGAAGTCGTGCGTGAGCGCGGCTTCACGGAAGCGTACTTCGTATTTCTGCGGATGCGCGTTTACGTCTACAAGCTCGGGGTCGATGTCCAAATACAGGACGAAGATAGGCTGGCGACCGTGGTAGAGCATGTCTTGATAGGCTTGCTTGATGGCATGCACGGTGATTTTGTCGCGCACCATGCGTCCGTTGACGAAGAAAAATTGTTTGTCGCTGTTATTGCTGTGGTAGGTAGGCAGTCCGACCCAACCATGCAGGCGCATGCTGCTTTTTTGATTGTCGATTGCTACGGCTTGTTGTAAAAATTCGTCGCCGAGTACGGAATTTAAGCGTTCGGCAGGCGTGCTGCCGCCGTAGTCGGCGATTTTTTTGCCGCTGTCGTGTAAGGTAAGGCGGATATTTTGCTGCGAGAGGGCGATGCGCGCCAGCAGTTGCATGATGTGCTGGCGTTCGGTGCGTTCGCTTTTGAGGAATTTTTTCCGCGCCGGGGTGTTGTAGAACAAATCGCGGACTTCGATGGTTGTGCCGACAGGATGGGCGGCGGCGCCGATGTCCATGCTGAGATGCGGCGCGATTTTCGCGCCGTGTTCGGCTTGATGATGGCGGCTGCTTAGGGTGGTTTTCGAGACGGAGGCAATGCTGGGCAGGGCTTCGCCGCGAAATCCCAAGGTCAGGACGCGTTCAAGGTCTTCAAAGCTGCGGATTTTGCTGGTGGCATGAGTGGAGAAGGCGAGCGCGAGGTCTTCGGCATGAATGCCGCTGCCGTCGTCGCGGACGCGAATCAGTTTGCTGCCCGCTTCTTCGATGTCGATGTGAATATGCTGTGCGCCGGCATCAATTGCGTTTTCGACTAATTCTTTGACGACCGAGGCGGGACGTTCGATGACTTCCCCTGCCGCGATTTGGTTAATCAGGGCAGGGGAGAGTTGTCGGATTCGAGGCATTAACGCGCCGCGTTGACGGTTTCTAGCAAGGCTTGCGCTTGAGCAGCGTTGGCGCTGCTGCCGTCAGGGTTTTGCACGATTGCCACCGCCACATTGCCTTGATCGGCTAGGCGGACAAGGTATTGCGGCTGCTGTTGAGCGGGTTCGTCTTTGGAGCCCCAGAGGCGGGCAAAAAAGCTTCGCTTGACTTCTGCTGTCGGCGGGCTATAGCGGACTCGGTAAGTGCCGGTTTCGTATTGCGCGTTTTCAATCGCAAAACTGGCGCGGTCAAGCGCAATGCCGAGTACGCGCCAGCTTTGGGCGTAGTTGCCGTAAATGGCGAGCGCCGGCTGTCCGTCGGCAAGCTGCATCAATTGGGTATGCCCGATGCTACTGGTCGCAGGAGCGGCACCGGATTGGGTTTGCGCGATGCCGGCATTTTTCTCTAACTCGGCTGAGATAAAGAGGGCGATGCGGCGCGTCATTTCCAATTGCAATTCAGGGTTGATGGTGTCGGAAAGCTGCCATGTGAAGCCTGCCGGCTCGCTCGCCAGTCCGTAGTCACGCGCGGCGACTAATTCCGATTGGGTGTAAATCAGGGCGATATCCGTGCCGCCTTGTGCATTGCGACTAAAGCGCAGGCGGTAGCGGTCGCGTTGGTCGGAATCGCTTAAGAAGCCGAGCAAATTATTTAAGAAACCGCCGATGCCGGCGCTGGGTTTGCTAGAAGCGTTTTCCAACCAATCGGTTTCCATAATGCCGATTTGCGGATTGTCGGTGGCTAGGCGCACGCCGTTGTTCTGCCAGTAGCGTTTGACGATTTGCCATGCGCTCGAAGGGTCGGCGGCGGTGCTGATATAGGGCAGGGCGCCGGCGGATTCGATGACTTGCACATTGTATAAGGTCGGCAAGACTTCAATGTAGCCGCGGGCATTGCGTTGCACGCGTGCTTGCTCGTAATCGCGGTAGGAAGCGACCGGCGCAGGGCTCATGTCGGAAATGCCCGCTTGGCTATCCAAACTGGCATTGCTGAGATTGGGCGGCACTTCGATTTTGCGCCCGATATTGCTTTGGCGGTAATCCGGCGCGCGGTCAGGCAGATTGTCTAGGATGGAGCCTGTGGAGCAGGCGGCGAGTACGACTGCGGAACTTGTAAGTAACAGTTTGTTTTTCATATGAATTCCTTTTCGGTTGAAACTCCGCCATTTATGGCGATAGAATTTTATTGGGAGCGGTAGTAAACGTTTCCAATTCAGGGCTGTGTCGTGTCCTGTGTGTTGAAACATAAATATCCTTTGCTTTGCTAATCTGCGCGGAACGAAAACGATGCGCAGATTAGCATATTGCTTTTGTCGGCGGTAGTCTTAGATTAAGCCCGCTTGCCGCAGGGCGGCTTCCATTGGCGCCTGATGGGTTTCGGCAAAGGGAAGGAGCGGCAAGCGGATGCCGCCTTGGATTTTGCCCATGCGCTGCATTGCCCATTTGGCGGGGATGGGATTGGCTTCGACAAAAAGCTGCGTATGCAGGGCGGCAAGGCTGTCGTTGATGGCATTTGCCGCTTGCGCTTCGCCTTTGAGGGCATGGCGCATCATGGCGGCCATTTGCGCGGGAGCAAGGTTGGCGGTAACGGAAATCACGCCGTCAATCAATCCTTCGTTTGCCGCTTCGCAGCAGATGCCGTCTTCGCCTGAGAAAATTTTAAAGTCGCTGCCGCGCGGGAAGAGCGGCAGCAATTCGCGCAGACGCGTCAAGGGCGTGGCTTCTTTAATGCCGACGATATTTTTGATTTTTGCCAGTGCGGCGGTGGTTTCGGGCAGCAAATCGCAGCCGGTGCGGCCGGGAACGTTGTACAGAATGACCGGCAGCGGCACGGCGTGGGCGACTTGCTCGAAATGGGCATAGAGTCCGCGTTGCGGCGGTTTGTTGTAATAGGGGGTGACTTGCAAAGTGGCGTCGCAGCCGCCGTGGTAGGCGGAGAATGTCAGCTCGATGGCTTCGCGCGTGGCATTGCCGCCTGCGCCTGCAATGACGGGAACGCGTTTTTTAACCATTTCTACGGTAAATCGAATCACGGCTTTGTGTTCGTCAAAATTCAGCGTAGCGGACTCGCCGGTCGTGCCGACCGAGACAATAGCATCGGTGCCGCTTTGGATATGCCATTCAATCAGTTGCTCAAGACTATCCCAATCCACTGCGCCGTCTGTATACATCGGCGTGACCAATGCCACCATAGAACCTGAAAACATAGAGAATTCCTATTGCAATAAAAAAACGCATGGTATGCGTTTTATGCCTTGAAAATCAAGGGGTATAAAATATGTTTTCAGCTAATGTGCACAAATGCTAGAAATGACGATAAGTTTATACGATAGGATATGAAATTCGTTACAATCACGCCTTTATTTAGTGAAGAGAGGACGAACATGAATCTAAAAACCCTAAGCGTCGCCTTGCTGCTGGCCAGCGGCAGTGGTTTTGCCGCCAATGAGATTTTCAGCAATGCCGCAGATCGCCAGAGTTTGGCGGTGGCGATTTATAACGACGGGCTGGCGCTGATTCGCGAAAGCCGCCAATTGAATCTGGCGGAAGGCGAGAATCAAATTGCTTTGCGCGACGTGTCGGGCATGATCATGAGCGAGACCGTGTCTTTAAAAGCGGGCGATGCCGACGTGCAATTGCTCGAGCAAAATTTTGATTATGATTTATTAAGCGAGGCTTCTTTGTTAGACAAATACGTCGGCAAAGAAGTGAAGGTCATCAGCCGCAGGGCAAACGGCGAGGAAAGCAGCGAAAAAGCGACCTTGCTGGCGTATAACGACGGCAGCATTGTGCTGCAATACGCCGACCGCATTGAAACGGGCTTGGCGGAAAACGCGCGTTTGGCTTTTGCCGAGCTGCCGACGAATTTGCGCGATCGTCCTACTTTGAATCTGCGTTTGCAAAGCGCGACGGCGGGCGAGCAGAAAGTAGATGTGGCGTATTTGAGCGCCGGTTTGCGCTGGCAGGCGGATTATGTAGCGAATTTGAGCGCCGATGAAAAAACGCTGGATTTGGCGGGCTGGGTAACGCTGAACAATCAAAGCGGCACCCGTTATGAAAACGCGCAATTGCAATTGATTGCAGGCGATGTGAACCGCGCGTCGCCCGAAGTTTTGCGCCGCGCTTATGCTGCAGAGGCAATGATGATGGCGGCAACGCCCGCCGCAGCCCAAATGAACGAAGAGGCTTTGTTCGAATATCATCTGTACACGCTGAACCGCCCCACGACCATAGAAAATAATCAAAGCAAGCAAGTAGCGCTCTTAAGCGGCAATCAGATTCCCGTACGTAAAGAATACCGTCTGCAGGGCAGCGATTATTGGTATTATCGCGCGGTAGAAAATGCCGAACTGGGCGAAGAACGTAAAGTAACGGTCTATGTGGAATTTGATAATAAGGAAGAAGCGCAATTGGGCTTGCCGCTGCCTAAAGGCGTGGTGCGCGTATATAAAAGCGACAGCCAAGACCGCGCGCTTTTCATCGGCGAAGACCGCATCGCCCATACCGCGAAAAATGAAACCGTACGCCTGAAATTGGGCGATGCCTTTGATGTGAAAGGCGTATGGAAACATCTTTCTACCGAGCCTGTGAGCAGCGCACAATTGGTCGGCAAGCTTTTGGGCGGCAAAGGCAAGGCTTATGATATTAAGGTATCGATTAGCTTGAGCAATGCCAAAGAAGAAGCGGTAAGCGTGAAAATAGTGGAGCCGATTCCCGGCTTCTGGGAAATGCAAAGCGAAAGCCATCCGCATCAGAAAGTCGGCGCGCAGTTGGCGCAATGGAACGTACCTGTGCCTGCCGAAGGCAAAGCGGAGCTGAATTACACCGTGCGCGTACGCTTTGATTAAGGAGCTTTGATGGCAGCAATACACTTTGCACCGGCGGCAATGAGGGGCGGAAAAACTTTCCGCCCCGAAGATTTGCAAGGCACTTGGACGGTGCTGTATTTCTATCCCAAAGATTCTACCCCCGCTTGCACCACCGAAGGGCTGGATTTTTCCGCGCTGGCGCCGCAATTCACCGCTTTGGGTGCCGTGATTTACGGCGTATCGCGCGACAGTCTTGCTTCGCATGAAAAGTTCATGTGCAAACATGGCTTTGCTTTTGAATTGATTAGCGACGGCGAGGAAAGTTTATGTCGCGCATTTGATGTGATTCAGGAAAAAATGAATTTCGGCAAAAAATATTTAGGCATTGTGCGCAGCACTTTTCTGATAAATCCGCAGGGCGAGATTGTACGCGAATGGCGCAAGGTCAAAGTCGCTGGACATGCCCAAGAAGTCTTGGCGGCATTGCAGACGGCGCAGAATCTGTCTGTATCTTGATATTTTTATATCATTTTGTGCAGTCAGAGTATCTCTGAAAAGCCTGTGATTTTTAAGTGGGAGAGTATAAAGAATCAAGCTGTCTTTGCATGTAGAAAACGCAAAGACAGCTTTTTTAGAGCTTATTTGAACAGTGAATAAATAATGTTGGAAATGGCTACCAAGCCCATAGATACCACAAATACATTGCTGAGTTTGCCGCCGAATTTGTGCATCGCAGGAATTTTGCGGATGGCATACATCGGCATAATGAACAGAATCATCGCAATAATCGGTCCGCCTAAGGCTTCAATCAAGCCCAAGATGCTCGGGTTGATGATGGCGACAATCCACAAGGTCAGCATGAAAAATACCGCAGAAATCAAATTCAGTTTTTTATGATCGATTTCGCTAGTGGCTCCTGTATCGCGGCGCAACTTGATAATCAAGCCTTCCAAACCTTCGCGCGCACCTAAATAATGACCAAAGAAGGAACTGGTGATTGCCAAGAATGCTACCAAAGGTCCTAAATAGGAAATAAAGGGGCTTTCGAATTTATTGGCTAAGAAAGACAGAATGGAGATGTTTTCCTGTTTCGCCTGTACCAATTCGGCAGGGGTTAAACTCAATACGCAGCTAAATACAAACAGCATTACGAATAAGAGCAGAATGCCGGCGGTGCCGAAGAGCGATTTGCGCACATGTTTATCCGTGGTTTGCGCATCGCCGTATTCGCGCTGATTAGAAATTGCAAAAGTAGAAATCGCCGGTGAATGGTTAAACGAGAACACTAATACAGGAATGGTCACCCACAGCGCATTGATAAATGCGCCGGTATCAGGCACTACGCTTAAATTGTTTAAATTCCATTGTGGAATCAGGAATAAAGATAAGCCGAATAAAATCAGTACCAAAGGATAGACCAACCATTCAGTCACCTTCAATACGAATTTCTCGTCCACCATGAGTACACCGATCATAGATGCGATCAGCACGCCGGAGAGCAAAGCACGCGGCAGTTCGCTCATGCCCAATTGGTTAACCCAAAAAGATTGCACGGTATTGGTAATGCCGTTGCCGTAAATCAGCAGAATAGGGAAAATCGCAAAGAAATACAGCAAGGTAATCAGTTTGCCGGCGGTTTTGCCGAAATGCTCTTCTACTACTTCAGTAATATCGCTGCCTTGTTTGGATGAAGACAAAACGAAACGCGCCAAACCTAAATGCGCCAAATAGGTCATCGGTCCGACGATAATTGCCATAATTACTAAAGGCCAAATGCCCTGCATACCGGCATTAATAGGCAAGAACAGCACGCCTGCGCCGACGGCCGTGCCGAATAGATTTAGCATCCAGCGCAAATCAAATTTATTGCATTTGCTATCGGGTTGCACATTCATCATAAACCTCCTAAAGTTGAAGAAATAATGCCTTTTAAAACAATGTGATTTTAAAGAAATCAGATACTTTTTTAAATATCTGACGGCGAGGCGAATGGTAGCTAGTGATTAAAAACTTGTCAAATATTAACTTTTTTAGGCTATTTTTGGAGGTTTTTCACTCAAAATCAGAAAGAATTTCTATGATGACAATCTGATTAAAATCAGTTCATTGTTTAATTTAATGTGGAAAATTTAGTTGATTTGACTTTAATTTAACTAAAATTAAATTAAAAACAACATGCCTTTAACAGTTATGCGCTTTTGCTGATTTTTGTGTGTGAAAATATGGTGTTTTTGTGAAAAAATATTCTTAATCAATTGCTTGTTTTTATTTTGGCTTGCTTTTTCATCGTCAGAGCTTGCAGACGGAGTTTGCAGAGATGCTTATGGTCAAATAATTGAAATTATATTAATGACTTGCTTTGATTTATACTATTTTAGATAAAAGCCGCTGATGAAGCGGCGGCTGTTTCGCACATTTATTTATTTTGCTTTCTTGCCCAATAGGTAGCGAGTAATGCTCCCGAAATATTGTGCCAGACGCTAAAAATGGCGCTAGGTACGGCAACTGCTGGAAAGAGCGCAAAATGCGCTTTAGCCAATGCCACGCCTAAGCCTGAATTTTGCATACCGACTTCAATAGCAACCGTCTTCTGTGCGTCATAAGGCAATTTGGCGAATTTTGCAACGCAAAAGCCGAGTAAATAGCCTAATCCGTTATGCAATATGACAACCCCTAAAATGATTACTCCGTTTTGTATGATTTCTTGACGGCTGACGGCAACAACACCTGCAATAATTAAGGCAATAGAGGTGACGGAAACTAAAGGCAATGCCTGAGCGGCGGCTTCAGTTTGTTTGCGGAAAAGTTTATGCGCCACAACGCCTAAGAAAATCGGCAGCAATACGATTTTGAGGATAGAAATAAGCATATTGGCGGCATTGATTTCTAACCATTGATTGGCGAACAGCCAAAATACCGCCGGCGTCAGCAGAGGGGCAAGCAGCGTCGTGATGGAGGTCATGCCGATAGAAAGAGCGATATTGCCGCGCGCCAAATAAGTCATGACATTTGAAGAAGTACCGCCCGGGCAGGAGCCGACCAGAATCAACCCTGCGGCAATTTCCGCCGGTAGTGCAAAGACTTTAGCTAAAACAAAGGCGATACCGGGCATAATCATGAATTGTGCAACAATGCCGATGATGACGGCTTTCGGATGTGTGGCGATGATTTTAAAATCGCTAGGCTGCAAGGTCAGTCCCATGCCAAACATAATGATACCTAAAAGATAGATAATTATCGGCGTGACCCATAAAAAAGCATTAGGAGCGAAAAATCCTAAGCAGGCAAAAATAGCCGCCCAAAGCGCAAAGGTTTTACCGACAAACCGACTGAATTGCTGTAGTGTTTTCATAGAGAAATAATGTCCTAGAGAAAAAGCCTGTCAGCATACTACAAAAAGCATCATCATGCGCATTTAAGAAAGCTGCGCGAGGCAATCAGTACAAGAGAATTTTTCCATAGGCAAAAATGCGCTAGAATTTTTAATAATAAGCTATGCTATGAATGATAAGAAAATTTCTTTTTGTTGCTATAGGTTTATGAATATGATGAGATTAATCAATGTTTTTCTTGTATTTTCTTTGGCTGCGTGCAGCAGCAATCCTTCCGCTGTCGGCGATGCGCCTGCAACGGCGGCGGTAGTCGATTTGCCGCCTTATATGGGAACTTGGTATGAAATGGCACGTTTGCCGATGCCTTATCAGGAACAATGTGTTAGTGAAGTGCAAGCGCACTATCGTCTTAATAAAGACAATAGCGTAAGCGTGGAAAATTCTTGCCGCAATCAGACAGGCGCAATCAGCCGCGTAGAAGGCTTGGCAACAGTTGTGGACGATAGCGGCGCGAAATTGCAAGTGAGTTTTTTGCCTAAATTTATCCGCTGGCTGCCGGTGGGGAAAGCGGCGTATTGGATATTGCGTATTGATGAAGATTACCGCCATGCTTTAGTGGGTACGCCGGAACGCAAATATTTATGGATATTATCGCGCAGCCCGAATATGGATGATGATGTATTGCAAAGCTATATCGATAGCGCTCAAGCGCAAGGCTATGACACCGCTAATCTTATTCGTAATCCTTAAAAATATTTGCATTTGGGTAAATATCGTTTTTAAGTACGGTTTATAATTTTATATATTATAGTTTAATATTTTCTTTCGGCTCTACATTTTTGAAATCTAATCTGATGTAAATTAGTGAATATATAAGATAACCTATTCCAAAAAAGTTTATGAAAGACATCGTTGAAGCATATAGAAACCTGAGTTCGGGATAAGCCACCTCTATTTAGCAGCCGCCAAAGCATTCTTCCC
>ERZ1023440.42-NODE-42-length-61053-cov-239.785960_pt1 | contig 61053 bp, 52 predicted proteins | sample MGYA00380520_ERZ1023440 | MGnify/ENA primary metagenome ERZ1023440 (study PRJEB33173, sample SAMEA4830335) | metagenome | study: EMG produced TPA metagenomics assembly of the PRJEB25223 data set...
AGCTTGTCGAAGGGTGTTAGGGAAAACTGTTATGGTTCGACTTAGCTCACTTTGAGCGGTTTTCCTTGTACCCTACCCTATTCCGTGCCAAATTCCTTACGTTTATTGGCAAAAAATCTATCCAGCCTATCCATCGCATCTTCTAAATCTATCAAATTGGGCAAAAATACCACCCTAAAATGGTCGGGCTTATCCCAATTAAAACCCGTGCCTTGCACCATTAGAACTTTTTCTTGGATAAGTAAATCCATCATAAAATTCATATCATTTTCAATGGGATAGATATCTCTGTCAATCTTAGCAAAGCAATAAAACGCCCCTTGCGGTTTGGTACAGCTAATGCCCTTAATGGCATTTAGGCGAGAGACTGCCATTTCACGCTGTTTGTACAGTCGCCCTGTCGGTGCGGTCAGAGCTTGCATGGACTGATAACCGCCCATTGCCGTCTGTATGGCGTATTGGGCAGGCACGTTGGCACACAGTCGCATACTGGCAAGCATGGTCAAGCCTTCAATAAAGTCTCCTGCATGGTCTTTTTTGCCCGACAACATAACCCAGCCCGAGCGATAGCCTGCAATGCGGTGCGATTTTGACAAGCCATTAAACGTCAAAACGAGCGTCTTATCGGTAATCGTACACATGGGCGTATGCACGGCATCATCATACAAAATACGGTCATAAATCTCGTCCGCCATGATAACCAAGCCGTGCTTGACTGCCAAATCGGCAATCTGCTCTAAGATTTCCTTGCTATACAACGCCCCTGTGGGGTTGTTGGGGTTGATGATAACAATGGCTTTGGTTTTGTCGGTGATTTTACTCTCAATATCCGCCAAATCGGGGTGCCAGTTGTCTTCTTCGACACAGCGATAATGCACCGCCCTGCCCCCAGCTAGGTTGGCGGACGCTGTCCATAGCGGATAATCAGGCATAGGGATAAGCACTTCATCGCCGTCATCAAGCAGGGCTTGCAAGGTCATGACAATCAGCTCCGACACGCCATTACCAATATACACATCATTAACATCAGTCGCCGACAGCAGACCTTTGGCTTGATAATATTGCAAAATCGCCTTACGAGCCGAAAAAATCCCCTTGGAATCCGAATAACCAGACGCATTATGCAAGTTCATCGCCACATCTTGCACAATCTCATCAGGGGGCAACAGCCCAAAGGGTTCAGGATTGCCAATGTTTAGCTTGATGATACGCTGACCTTCGGCTTCCATGCGGTTGGCGGTTTGCAAAAGTTCACCACGAATGTCATAGCAGACGTTGGCAAGTTTGGCGGATTTTTTTAAAGGCTTCATGAGGGCTACCTTGTGAGAATGATTGTGTGAATTTGATAAATTGTCTTGTAAATCAATCTCTTGAAAATCAATCTCTTGACTGGCGTTATTGGCGGTTGGATTTGCCGATACGTTGCCTGTCAAAAGATAGTTTTCGGTCGTGCCTAGCACTTGGGCGACAATGGGGAGCTTGCTACTTGTGATGCCATTTTTGTCGCATTCCCAATTGGCAATCGCCCCACGACTGACGGACGCACCGTGGGCGTTTAACTTATCGGCTAGGGTTTGGGCGGATAATCCTAAGGATTTGCGGAGCTGTTTTAGGCGTTCGCCCTGCGTGGTGGGCGTATTTGGTGGGTGGGTGTTGGTGGTCATGGCGGTCATTGCAAGTAAAAGTTGCAATTATCATACGCCTGTTTGGGGGATTTTGCAAGCGATTTTGTTATATGTCCAAAAATCCCCTTAAATTACTGCTAATAACAAAGCCAAGCAGTCCAAAAGCGCTTAAAATAATTTCATCTTTGGTGTGTTTTGGGTGTTTCATGTTTGGCATGATAAAAAATGTCTTTGTTCTAATTGCATATTTTATTACCCCTATAACAAAGATAATAAAGCAAATAAATTGGATATAAGGAAGTAATTTTAGCCACATATGCTACCTTTTGTGTTTATTTTCATTATACCCCAAGCCCTACCCTTTTACCACCAAAAAGCCGTTACAAAAAGCCAATTTGCCACCGTGTCAAATTATGCTACACTTGCATTTTTGATTAGGAAACATTTATGCTATCTGACAACACCCTAACCCCCGATGAAATCGCCCAATTAACCGAACAAGACTGGCAAAACCGCCTAAGCGATGATGAATATCATGTTTTGCGTGAAAAAGGCACCGAGCGAGCTTTTACTGGTCTTTATACCGATGTGTTTGATAAGGGCGTGTATCGCTGTAAGGGCTGTAATGCCAAGCTGTTTGACAGCGATAACAAATACCACTCAGGCTGTGGCTGGCCAAGTTTTGACAAAACAATCAGTGATACCGCCCTGACCGAGACGCTTGATTTGTCGCACGGCATGAGACGTATTGAAGTGACTTGTACCAATTGTGGTGGACATTTGGGACACGTTTTTCCAGACGGACCAAGAGAGACCACAGGCATGAGATATTGCATTAACTCAGCGTCCATTCACCTTGAAAATCAATAATTTGTTATAATTATCAATAATTTAGGAAAATCTATGACAACCATTTACACCTTTACCGCCACCGACATTCGTGGCAATGTGGTTAATTTTGCCGATTTTAAAAACAAAGTATTGCTCATTGTCAATACCGCCAGCAGATGTGGATTTACGCCACAGCTTGCATGTTTGCAAGAATTACACGCAAAATACCATAACAAAGGTTTGGTTGTCATCGGCTTTCCTTGCAATCAGTTTGGCGGACAAGAACCCGATGACGAAACTGGCATTGCAAGTTTTTGTGAAATGAACTATGGCGTGGACTTTTTGATGATGAGCAAGGTTGATGTCAATGGCGACAACGCTCACCCGATTTTTGAGTTTTTAAAGCGCGAGCAAGGCGGAATTTTGACCGATGCAATCAAGTGGAACTTCACCAAATTTTTGGTCGGTCGTCATGGCAAGGTGCTAGACCGCTACGCCCCCACCACCAAACCTGAGAGTTTGGAAGATGATATTGTCAAAGCATTGACTTAAATTGGCAAATTTATATAGCTTTTAATTTAATAAAAATCAAACACTTATAAAAAAATTCAAAATTTTTTGCAAAAAGTGTTTGACACCCACCAAAAAATCTATATAATACGCACCACAACGAACGACATACATAACAAATAAACATGGTTTAAATTATTTGTTTAAAGAGTTAAGTAAGTTAAGTTCGGGCGGTTAGCTCAGTTGGTAGAGCGTCTGCCTTACAAGCAGAGGGTCAGCGGTTCGAATCCGTTACCGCCCACCATTTTAAATCTTTTATGGTTAAAAAAGATTAGTGACCTTAGCAGCGGTAGTTCAGTTGGTTAGAATACCGGCCTGTCACGCCGGGGGTCGCGGGTTCGAGTCCCGTCCGCTGCGCCATTTTTAACTGGTTTTTCCAGTTTAATCCCCTAAGTCTCCCCTGACTTAGGGATTTTTTTATGTCTTTTGCCTGTCTATTTATCAGGGCGTGTTGAACTTTGGTATTTGCAATGAAAAATGAGAAAAATCGCACGTTTTTCAAGGAAAAAACGTAGGCTGATAGTTATTCTATCAGACAAGTTTTTGACGATGAAAAACAAGATTTAGCCATTTTTCATGCAAAAATTGATAAAAGCGTTAAATTTTCATCTTATTTTATAAAAATGTTATCAATGTTCAACACGCCCCAATTATTTGCCAATAAATTTTCAAAAAATCTTTCAAAAATTAACTGGGTAAATTTTAAGAGTTTTACTTAATTTTTTAAATTAAGTGGTCAGATAGCCATTTTTTCATGCAAAAATTGATTTAAAACATTAAATTTTCATCTTACACCCAACGAATTTGATATTTACCACAAGCTTTGTAGGACTGGCTCCGCACATCCTTTGATGACACAGCGATTTTTATAGGCGTGCTCAGCGCGCCCCTACACCCAAACATCATAAATTTGTGGTGATTTTAAAGTTCTTTGATTATATTAAATCTCTTTCCAAACTAAAAATAAACCCTTATAAGTATTGGGGTTGAAGTTTTTAAAAATCCATAAAAATCAGGGTTTGGAAAGAAGTCTATTTATAAAAATGTTATCAATGTTCAGCACGCCCTATCATTTATTTTTACAAAATTCATCATAAATAACTTACCTTTTTGGTAAAAATAGCATAAAATAGGCGGATATTTGCCCACTTTTTTGTGCTATTTTATCATGCGACATCGTACCCTTGACCCCTTTTTTCGCCGAATACTGATTGTGCTGTTTTGGGTGATTTTTCTGTACGCCCTGTATCTCATGCGTGCGGTGATTTTGCCTTTTGTGGCGGCGTTTATTTTGGCATACATGCTAAACCCGTTGGTAACACGATTGGCTCGTTACATGAATCGCATGCTTGCCATTGTGGTGGTGTATTTTGCCAGCATTCTACTGACGGGGGCGTTGGTTGTGTGGTTTGTGCCCGTATTGTGGCAACAAATCACTTTGGCGTGGGAGTCACTACCCTTGCTTGTAGAGTGGTATAACACCACAGCAAGAACATGGATAAGTCAGCACATGGGCGGACGTCCCATGCCGCTTGAAGTTGATGTCATCTCAAATGCACTCATTGAATACGCTCAGAAAAATTATCAGGTGGCAGATGCCCAGTCACTCATCAAACAAGTGCTAAGCTCAGGCATCATGGTGGCAAATAATGTTGGCATGGCAGTAATGGTGCCGATATTGACGTTTTATTTTCTCATCGGCTGGCAAAAACGTCTGGATGTGTGGCTACATGCCATGCCTAAACCCTATCAGAAAAAAGCCCTAGAAATCGCCAAAGACTGCGATGCCACACTCATGAACTTTATCAAAGGTCAGCTTAGTGTCATGTTACTGCTTGGGGCGATTTATGCCATACAACTACAACTCATCGGACTAAAATTCGGACTACTCATCGGTATCGGGGCAGGCGTGGCAAGTTTTGTGCCGTATCTGGGTTTTGGTGTGGGGATTATTGCGGCGATTGTCGTGGGGCTGTTCCAATTTGGTTTTGACCCCATTTATATCGGTCTTATCATTGGGGCGTTTATGGTCGGTCAAGCAATGGAAGGCTATGTGTTACAACCCCTACTGCTCGGCGATAAAATCGGACTGTCGCCATTGTGGGTGATTTTCTCGGTGTTGGCAGGGGCGTCTTTGTTTGGCTTTGTCGGTATGCTCATCGCCCTGCCCGCCTCAGCGATTTTAAATGTCCTGTTTCATCATGCGTACTGTGCTTATCTGGATAGCGATTGGTATAAAGGGCAAAAACAGCTGACGTTGTGGTGAATTTTTAAACCACTATCGAGTTTTTAAAAAATAAATAATGGCAGGGTTTGTCTTTGCCATTATTTTTTTGGGCGGTTATTTGGGTTTAGGTGGCAGATACGCTATAATAGGCGGTTTTTTGATACTGTACTGACTTAACCGATGAATATTCTTAACCACTTTACCAAAGACCAATGGTTCTCAAACGTCCGTGGCGATGTGCTGTCAGGGCTTGTAGTCGCCCTTGCACTCATTCCAGAAGCGATTGCCTTTTCTATCATTGCAGGGGTAGACCCAAAAGTGGGGCTGTATGCGTCCTTTTGCATTGCGGTGATGATTAGCTTTTTTGGTGGTCGCCCTGCCATGATTTCGGCAGCCACAGGGGCGATGGCACTTGTTTTGGCAAGTCTTGTCAAAAATCATGGGCTAGAATATATGCTCGCCGCCACGCTACTGACAGGCGTGATACAAATCATTTTTGGTTTTTTAAAAGTCGGGTATCTCATGAAATTTGTCGCCCGTGCGGTGGTCGTGGGCTTTGTCAATGCATTGGCGATACTGATTTTTATGGCACAACTGCCTGAGATTTTGGGGCGTGGCATGGCAACTTATATTCTCATTGCACTTGGGCTTGGAATTATTTATGCTTTTCCTTACGTTCCCAAGCTTGGCAAAATCCTGCCATCACCCCTTGTTACCATTGTCACCTTGACCATCATCAGCGTGATGATGGGACTTGATGTGCGGACGGTGGGCGATATGGGTGAGTTGCCCGATACGTTGCCTGTGTTTTTGTTGCCTGACATTCCTTTGAATTTGGAAACATTGTGGATTATCTTGCCGTATGCACTTAGCCTATCGGCGGTGGGTCTGCTTGAATCCTTGATGACGGCAACCATCGTGGACGAGATGACCGACACCACAAGCGACAAAAACCAAGAATGCAAAGGGCAAGGGGTCGCCAACATTGTGGCGGGATTTTTTGGGGGCATGGCAGGCTGTGCGATGATTGGGCAGTCGGTCATCAACATCAAATCAGGCGGTCGCACACGTCTATCCACGTTTTTAGCGGGTGTGATTTTGCTGATTATGGTCGTGTTTTTGAGCGATGTGCTAAGTGTCATTCCTATGCCAGCACTGGTGGCGGTGATGATTATGGTGTCCATCGGCACGTTTAATTGGCAGTCGGTCAAAGAGCTAAAAACGCACCCCTTGGGCTTTAATGTCGTCATGATTGCCACGGTCGCCATCGTGCTATATACCCACAATCTAGCCCTTGGCGTGGGGGCGGGCGTGCTACTTGCGTCTTTGTTTTTTGCCAATAAAATCGGTCGCTTTATGTCGGTACAATCCTTGCCCACGCCAGATGAGACCACGCTCGCCTATGGCGTGGTGGGGCAGGTGTTTTTTGCCAGTGCTGATAGATTTGTCGCTCAGTTTGATTTTGATAAGCCTGTTAAGGCGGTGAGCATTGATTTGACTTATGCTCATTTTTGGGATGTAACAGCCGTATCCGCCCTTGACAAAATCGTCATGAAATACCGCAAAAAAGGCGTATCGGTGGAAGTCTTTGGGCTAAATGAAGCCAGCAAAACCTTGGTGGATAAATTTGGCGTGCATGACAAACATGATGGCAAGGATATTATTTTTGAGCATTAAGGCGATATGACTTGCAAAACCGCCAAAAATTTGGTATATATAGCACATTTTTAAATCAGTTGAAAACCGCTGAGCGGTTCTAGCAGACTTTTGGATACCAAGCTTACATGACCGACCTTTTTCAGTCCGCCCTAGACCTTGATGTACAAGAGGAATCTCGGCTTTCGGATTTTACGTCCGTGGGCTATCAAGCAGTCATCATCGCCACCCAAAAGCTCTGCCAAGGCGAGTTGCCCGAAATCTTTATCTATGGTAAAAAAGGCTCTGGCAAATCCCATCTCGCTCTCGCCATCTACAACGAATACACCAAAACAGGCAAAACCGCCATCAGTCTATCGCTTGACAAAATGATAGAGAGCGAGGGCGATGATGCGTCCGCCCTACAAGGCTTACAGCTGTTTGACCTTGTGATATTAGACGATGTCGAGGCAGTAGCACGCAGTCATGAATGGCAAGAGGGGCTGTTTCATCTGATAAATGAAGTCAGACGTGAACAAAAACAGCTCGTGTTCCTAGCCAACGACCCTGCTCGTGAGTTAGACATCAACTTGCTTGACCTACTCACACGGCTGTCGCTCGCCCCTGCCTTTAAACTGCCCGATGGCGACAACCTTGCCGACCGTGAGGCAATGTTAAAGTCCATTCTAAGGCGTAAAAACTGGCGACTGCCCCCTGTTATTTTTGAATATCTGGTCAGTGATGGCCCTTATAATGCCACGGACATGATGAGCGTGCTAGACAGTATCTCGCCCCTACTCACACGATTGGCACGCACGCCCGTAAGCAAAAAAACCTTAGAAGACACCAAAAAAATCATCGATAAAGAGACCCTGCTTTTGGAGCTCGGTGACTACATCGATGACATGAGCGACTGATTTTGCTTTACTAATTTTAAATAATTAGCGTTTCCCCGCTTTTTCCAACTTCCACCCACCCAACAGGAAATACCATGAAAAAATTAAGCCTACTGCTTGCCATCGCACTTGCTACCCCTGCTTTTGCCGAGGTACGTCTGAATGTGGATGAGCATATCAAAGTAACCGCCATCAACGGGCAAGAGATTAAACACGGGGCTTTGCAACCACTTAGACGTGAGTTCACCCTTGACGCTGGTCGCCATGTTATCACCGCTCGCTATGACCGCTTATTTGACTTGCCCCGTGGCGAGCATGACTACCTAAAATCAGGTAACGTTACCATCACCGCCGACCTAGCGGACAACCAAGCTTATCAGCTGGTCATGCCAAATCAGCCAAACAATTATAGAGATGCCAAAGAATACGCCAAAGCCCCTACCCTTGCCATCAGCCAAAATGGCAAAGTGTTGGCTTCTGAGCAGACCGTAGAGAGTCGCACGGGCATTTTATCAACACTGGGCGACAGCATTGGCGGACTGTTCGGTCGTGATGACGCCACCCGAGCCAACCAAAAAGCCATCGCCGCCCTTAACCAAGCCCCCACGCAGCCTACCGCCCCAACCATGGTCACCCCTAAGGACAACCTAGACGGCTTTATGCAACTGTGGCTCAATGCCACGCCCGAAGAGCGTGAAAAAATTCGCCAATGGGTTGAAAAATGAGGGCTTGGTTAAGGTTTAAGTATTTTAAAAGTATTTTAAAAAAGCTGTCTTTGGACGGCTTTTTTGTTGGCTATAAACTACATACGCCAAGGAGATGATTTTGAAATTAAGCAAAAAACAATTCTCTATGGTTAAAAATATAATGATTGATTTGACGTGCATTTTTCTTTTCAAAATAAGAATTTAAAAAATGGATTATGTTAAATAAATTTTAAAAATCCGACTGGTTGGTTTTTTATAATTTTTATAAAATTTATCAAAAATATGATAATCGCCTGTCTAACAAATTGATTAAATTTTACCCAATTTCTTTACAAAATTTTCTTAAAAAATTTTATCCATCTCTTGACAAGCCCCAAAGCCTTACCCTGTCTTTTCTGTACGTTTTTCAAGTTTGGCTAAAATGATAAAATCACAGATTGGCACAAAATACAAGCTAGTATTTTAAAAATTTTTAGGCTATATTGTGCTACCTTAGAAATGCATTACTACATCTAGTGATTAATTTTTAAATAGAAAAATCGCTAAGTCATTGAGATTTGGTAATTTTTTACAATTTACAACAAACGGGTGATTTTATGACACACATCGACCAAATCAAAGTCAAAAAAAGAGACGGCACCTTTGAACCCATCAACCTTGACAAGATTCACAAGGTCATCACATGGGCAGCCAAAGGGCTAGACAATGTCTCCGTGTCGCAAGTAGAACTAAAATCACACATTCAGTTTTATGACGGCATTGCTACCCGTGACATTCATGAGACCATCATCAAGGCAGCAGCAGACTTGATTTCAGCCGAAACGCCTGATTATCAATATTTGGCGGCTCGTCTTGCCATTTTCCATCTACGCAAGATTGCCTATGGCGACTATGAACCGCCACATCTGTATGACCATGTCGCCCGCTTGACCGAAATGGGCAAATACGACAAACATATTTTGGCAGATTATGACCGTGCCGAATTTGATGAGCTAAACGCCTACATTGACCACGAACGTGACATGAACCTTGCCTATGCAGCGGTTGAGCAGATGATGGGCAAATATCTCGTCCAAGACCGTGTCACCAAAAAAGTCTATGAAAGCCCCCAATTTTTGTATATTTTGGTCGGCATGTGCCTATTTGCCAACTATGATAAAGCGGTGCGACTGGACTATGTCAAACGTTTTTATGACGCCACATCCAACTTCTACATCTCACTGCCTACCCCCATCATGTCAGGCGTGCGTACCCCCACCCGTCAGTTTAGCTCATGCGTACTCATCGAATGTGGCGACAACCTAGACAGCATTAACGCCACCACATCCGCCATCGTCCGCTACGTCTCACAGCGTGCGGGTATTGGCGTGAACGCAGGGGCGATTCGTGCGTTGGGCTCACCCATTCGTGGCGGTGAAGCTCAGCACACGGGCTGTATTCCCTTTTTCAAAATGTTTCAAGCAGCGGTCAAATCCTGCTCGCAAGGCGGTGTGCGTGGCGGGGCAGCGACCTTATTTTATCCGCTGTGGCATTTAGAAGTGGAGAGCTTACTTGTCCTAAAAAACAACCGTGGTGTCGAAGACAACCGTGTCCGCCACATGGATTATGGCGTACAGATTAACAAAACACTCTACACCAGACTCATCAAAAACGAAGACATCACCCTATTCTCCCCGTCTGATGTGGCAGGGCTTTATGACGCATTTTTTGCTGACCAAGCCGAGTTTGAACGTCTCTACACCTTATATGAAAATGACGAGAGCATTCGCAAACGCAAAATCCCTGCTCGCGAGCTGTTTAGTCTCATGCTCCAAGAGCGTGCCAGCACAGGGCGTATCTATGTCCAAAACGTTGACCACTGCAACACGCACAGCCCCTTTGACCCGTCTGTTGCCCCTGTTCGCCAGTCCAACCTATGCATGGAAATCGCCCTACCCACCAAACCGCTTGATAACATCAATGACGAGCATGGCGAGATTGCCCTATGTACGCTGTCCGCCATCAACCTAGGCAAGATTGACAAACTAGAAGAGATGAAAGAGCCTGCCGAGCTTATCGTGCGTGCGTTGGACGCTTTGCTTGACTATCAAGACTACCCTGTCATCGCCGCCAAAAATGGCAGTATGAACCGCCGTACACTCGGTGTGGGTGTGATTAACTACGCCTATTATCTTGCCAAAAACGGCACACGCTACTCGGACATGGGGGCGATTGGACTAACTCACCGCACTTTTGAAGCGTTCCAGTATTATCTATTAGAAGCATCGAACAAACTTGCCCAAGAAAAAGGGGCTTGCCCTGCCTTTGGCGAGACGACATACAGCCAAGGCATTTTGCCGATTGATACCTATAAGGCGGATTTGGATAACATCTACAATGAGCCACTACACCTAGACTGGGAAGCCCTGCGTGCCAACATCAAACAGCACGGTCTGCGTAACTCCACCCTGTCAGCTCTCATGCCATCTGAGACATCCAGCCAAATCGCCAACGCCACCAACGGTATCGAACCGCCACGGGGCTTGGTGTCGGTCAAGCAGTCAAAGGACGGTATTTTAAAACAAGTCGTGCCTGATATCGAAAACCTAGCAAATAAATACGAGCTATTATGGCAAATGCCTGACAATAACGGCTACCTAAAACTCGTTGGTATCATGCAAAAATTCATCGACCAGTCCATCTCTGCCAACACCAATTATGACCCTAGTAAGTTTGAAGGCGGAAAAGTCCCCATGAAAATCATGATTCAAGACCTGCTCACCGCTTATAAACTGGGCGTAAAAACCCTGTATTATCATAATACCCGAGACGGAGCAGACGACAGCCAAGGCGAGTTAGATGACGGCTGTGCAGGCGGGGCGTGTAAATTATAATGAATAACATAAAAAATAAGCTCATGGATTTGGGCTTATTTTTTTTGACTTGTCAAAGCGTTGGCAAATATATAGTCAATTAACCCCAATTTCACCAATGCTAAATTTTAAAAATTTATTTGTCGTATGGTAAGGTGCGTACCACGCACCTTTTTAATGAAAAATCGGAATTGTTAAATAGAAATATATTTCAAAATTTGGACGTGTAGGGGCGAATTGCAATTCGCCCAAAAATCAACACTTTATCAAAGGGCAAATGTACACCCAGCCAACTTGATATTTGCCACGGGTTTGCAGGTGTACTGAGTACACCCTTTGATGACATTACCACACAAGGCGTGCACAGCACGCCCCTACATCCAAACATCATTGTGTTTGCAGTAATTTTAAAGTTTCTTGGGTGTCTATAAAAATAGATCTTGACAGACAAGACCTATTTTCACAAAACAAAGCATGAACTTATTCCATAATTCCTGTAATGTCCACAGGGTTATTTGCCACTTGCTGTTTTTTGGCACCGTCATTGCGTTTGGCTTGTAGCTCTTGTAGATACTCTTCGGTAATCTGCCCTGCCACATAACAGCCGTCAAACACCGAGCAGTCAAAGCCATCAACACGGCTGTATTTGGTGTTGTTTACCGCTTCCACCAAATCATCCAAATCTTGGAAAATCAAGCGGTCAGCCCCGATAATCTCACGCACTTCATCAACCGTACGCCCCGATGAAATCAGCTCACTACGCACTGGCATGTCAATGCCATAGACATTCGGGAAAATCACGGGCGGGGCAACAGACGCAAAAAAGACGTTTTTCGCCCCTGCGTCTCGTGCCATTTGAATAATCTCATGGCAGGTCGTCCCACGCACGATAGAATCATCCACCAGTAGGACGTTTTTATTTTTAAACTCCAAAGGAATGGCGTTTAGCTTTTGGCGGACGCTCTTTTTACGCATGGACTGACCAGGCATGATAAAGGTACGCCCGATATAGCGGTTTTTGTTAAAGCCTTCACGGTATTTCACACCCAGATAAGTAGCACATTCTAATGCCGAGTTGCGAGATGTATCAGGAATAGGAATAACCACGTCAATCTCGTGATTCTCGCCCCACTCAGAGATGATTCGCTGAGCGAGCTTCTCCCCCATCCGCATGCGAGCCTTATGCACCGAGATGTTATCGATGATACTGTCAGGACGGGCAAAATAGACATATTCAAAAATACAAGGTGTGTGCTTGATTTTGTCGGTGCATTGTTTGGTGTGCAAGTTATAATTTAAATCAATAAAAATTGCTTCACCGGGGTTGATGTCTCGCACCACTTCAAAGCCCAACGCAGTCAGTGCCACTGACTCCGACGCCACCATGTACTCCACGCCAGCAGGAGTCAGACGGCGACCATAGACCAGTGGGCGAATGCCGTTCGGGTCTCTAAATGCGAGCATGCCATGCCCTGCTATCATCGCTACCACGCCATACGCCCCTTGACAGCGGTCATAGACAGCTTGTAAGGCGGTAAAAATATCATCGGGAGCAAGTTTGGTTTTGGTGAATTTTTGCAATTCATGAGCAAAGATGTTGAGTAACACTTCCGAATCCGAGTCGGTGTTCAAATGACGACGGTCATGCTCATAGACTTCTTTGGCAAGGGTTTCGGCATTGGTTAGGTTGCCGTTGTGTGCCAAGGCAATGCCATAGGGCGAATTGACGTACAAAGGCTGAGCTTCTGCCGTGCTTGACGTGCCTGCGGTCGGATAGCGAACATGCCCGATGCCAAAATTCCCCACCAGACGCACCATGTGCTTATTTAAAAACACATCTCGCACCATGCCGTTGTCTTTACGCAGATACAGGCGGTCATCTTTTAGGGTCACAATCCCTGCCGCGTCCTGCCCCCGATGTTGTAACATGGTCAAGCCATCATATAACATCTGACCCACAGGCTCATGGGCACACACACCAATCACACCACACATAGTCACTCACTCCAAAAGTTTGGCAACACGCCAATTAGGTTAAAGAGATTTACCACTAATACAAAGTTAGTTTTAACAAATTTTTTGCATTAAAAAATCCGTCCTATTGATACGGATTTTCCACTTGGTTCCATGCTTCGCCAAGCACTTCGGTCAATAACGCCTGTGCCACAGGGGCAAGGGGCAGTAGGTTTTGGGCGAGAATGGACTCTTGCCATTGGGGCAATTTAACGAGCAAGGGGGATGCGATACTTAGGATAATCAGCACTTTTAATACGCCCTTACTTGCCCCCAAGATACCACCCAAAATGTTATCCAAAAAGCCCAATTTTAAAAATTTTAAGGTTTTTAATGCCAGCCACGAAATAACGTGCGTGATACTCACAATAATCAGCACAATCACCAAAAACGCCAGCGAAATCTGTAAGACTTCGTTATCCACCACACCCACGAACAAAGGCGAGAACTCTTTGGCAAGAGCTGATGCCACAATGAGTGCGACAAACCATGCCACCAGTGACATCGCTGTCTTAATCGCCCCTGCTTGAAAACCACGCCACAACCCAACAAGCACCATAAAGGCGATACCAATATCAAGAATGCTCATGCTTTGTTTGGCTCGCCCGAAGCATTTTTGTCTGGATCATTATCGTCCACGTTTTTATCCAAGCTATCAGATTTATCCGCCACGACCAAGGCACGCTCTTTGTAGTTGGCAATGCTTTGTACACAGTCCTGCACGAGCGAAGGACCTTTATAAACCAGTCCTGAGTACAGCTGTACAGCAGTCGCTCCCGCGGTCAGCTTACGCACCGCCAAATCGCCCGTATCAATACCGCCCACCCCAATCAAATCCACCTTGCCCGACAGTCGCTCGGCAAATGCCGTCAGTACCAACGTGCTTTGATGACTAAGCGGTCTGCCTGACAAACCACCATCTTCATGGGCATGCTCTTGGTCTTCGACACCCACTCGTGATAACGTGGTATTTGTGGCTATCAGCCCATCAATGTCAAAGTTGGTGAGATTTTTGGCGATGTCATCTATTTGGCTCTCGTCCAAATCAGGGGCGATTTTTAGGGCAAGTGGCACATAGTAGCCATGCTCGCTTGCCAGTTTTGTATGGCAAGTCTTAATGCCATCCAACAGATGAGCCAGCTCAGATGCCCCTTGCAGGGTTCGTAAATTGGCGGTGTTGGGGCTAGAAATGTTAATCGTGATATAACTGGCGTACGGATAAACTCGCTCCAAGCAGTACACATAGTCATCCAAAGCATTCTCAACAGGCGTGGTCGCATTTTTGCCGATGTTAATACCAAGCACGCCTTTGTATTTGGCACGCTCAATGTTGGCAATCATCTTATCCACGCCATCGTTATTAAAGCCCATACGGTTGATAATCGCCCCACTGTCCGCCAAACGGAACATTCTCGGGCGTGGATTGCCCGCCTGTGGTTGTGGCGTGACTGTACCAATCTCCAAAAAACCAAAGCCAAGCTCAGCCAAAGCGTCAATATACTCGCCATTTTTATCAAGCCCTGCCGCCAGTCCCACAGGGTTCATCAGGCTAATGCCCATGCAGTTGGTCGGCATTGACTGGCGTGGATAAGCAAACCCAAGCAGGCGTGCTTTGTGCAATCGCTCTAAATTTTCAAGCGTCCATTCATGGGCTTTTTCAGGTTGCATGGAAAATAGATAAGGGCGAAGCAAACTATATGACATGGGTCTCTCAAAATGGATAAATACATCTTTTGACATTATAACACATTCTATCAAAAGATTAAATATCACTCATGATTGACTTCAGGGCAATCGCACTACAAAATTTTACATGAAATTGATTAAAAATCAAGCAAATTTAGTATTTATAGTTAATTTTATCTAAATATATTTTTAATAAATTATTCAAAATATAATTGGTTTGGTGAGTTTTTAAATAATTTGTGTCTAAAAATTGCCAATTTCTTCAAAAACATAATTTTATTTGCTAGAAATTAAATATAGTGCGATTGCCCTGTGATTGACTTTTGATCGCCTTTTTACCATTAAATCTCTTTCCAAACTAAAAATAAACCCTTATAAGTATTGGGGTTGAGATTTTTAAAAATCCACAAAAATCGGGGTTTGGAAAGAAGTCTATTAAAAACCGCCACCCAGATTAAGTAGCGGTTATAATACTGACAAAGATTTAACGATTTACAGGGCATTAGGCTGATGATTATCATCACCTGCTTTGGCAAAGACCAATTTTACTACTTGCCATGCTACTGCTATCGCCCCGATAATAAAGACCACATCACCAATGGTGCGAATCCATCTTAGCATGACCAAAAAGTCCTGTTGCAAAAAGCCTTCACTGCGTGCATACCACAAGCCTTCGGTAATGGATGCATGGGCTTGATACACCCCGATAGGCAACAAACTTGTCATTATCATCAGCACAAGACCTGCATTCAGAGCCCAAAAACTCATCTTCATCAGACTGTCATCAAAGACATGATTAGGGCGAATATAACGCACAATCAACAGCACAAAGCCGAGAGCCAAAAAGCCATACACACCAAATAACGCCGCATGAGCATGGACGGCAGTCGTGTTTAGCCCTTGGATATAAAACAGTGCCAATGGCGGATTTAACATAAATCCAAACACGCCTGCTCCGACCATGTTCCAAAACGAGACTGCCACAAAATACAAGATGGGCCATTTTAACTTGTCCATCCACGGGGCTTGATGTTGTTTTTCCCAGTGTTCATAGGCTTCATAGCCAAGCACCACGAGTGGCACAACTTCCAATGCCGAAAATGACGCACCGATTGCCATGATTGGCGTAGTCGTTCCTGTAAAATACAGATGATGGAACGTCCCTGGCACACCGCCCAATAAGAACAATGCCGCTGAGATGATGGTCGCCCCTGTGGCGGTTTTATAACGCACCAGCCCAAGGTTATAAAAGATAAAGGCAAATGCTGCGGTTGCAAATACTTCAAAAAATCCTTCAACCCACAGATGTACCACCCACCAACGCCAGTATTCCATGATGGCAATGTTGGTGCGTTCACCATAGAACAGACCCGAGCCGTAGAACAGACCGACACACGCCACAGACGCCACAAAGATAAACAATAGGTTTTTATCGCCTTTTTGTTTAAACCCATAAGCCCAGCCACGTGCCATCAGTACAAGCCACAGCAAAATACCAACAAATTTTAAAATCTGCCAAAAACGCCCCAAATCAATAAACTCATAGCCTTGATGTCCAAACCAAAAATTAAGATGGGCAGGCATGATGTGTTTTAGGGCAAAGAACTGGGCGATGAACGAACCCACACACACGATGATGAGTGCCACCCACAAGATATCCACGCCCAGTTTTTGGAATTTAGGGTCTTTGCCACCATTGATGATGGGGGTCAAAAATAAGCCTGCCGCCAAAAATGCCGTGGCAATCCAAAACAGTGCCGACTGAATGTGCCATGTCCGCACCAGTGAGTAAGGCAACCAGTCCGCCACAGGAATGCCATAGAACGAATGTCCTTCTACCGTATAATGAGCAACAAAACCACCCAAAAATACTTGTAGTACAAATAACGCCACCACAAGCAGTCCGTATTTGCCCAACGCTTTTTGCGATGGTGTTAGACTTATCTTGGTCAAAGGGTCAGACTCTGGCACCGCCAATTTGACATCTTCTTCTTTTTTGGAAAATGCCCACGCCCAAATCAAAAATCCCACGCCCGCAATCAAAAACACCACGCTAGCCACTGACCAAATGATGTTTTCGGCGGTTGGTACATTATCAATCAGTGGCTCATGTGGCCAGTTATTGGTAAATGTGGCATCTGTACCAGGACGATTTGCCGATGAAATCCACGCCGTCCAAAAATAAAAATTCGCCAAATGTTGCCGTGCGGTCAAATCAGGCAAAGTGTTATTTTTCATGGCAAAATTTTCCCGAGTCTTGACGTATTCGGGATTATCGCCATACAGCTCGATATAATAAGGGGCAACTTCATTGATTGCCTTGATGCGTGTGTCGGAGAGTACTACGGTTTGTACGCCATTATCTGCACTCGTGCGATATTCTTCTTTTAGGGCTTGACGCAGTCCTGCTTGCTCAGATGATGTTAGAGTATCATATCCCTTGCCGTAGGTTTCATTGGCACGAATGTCAAGCCATGCGACCAGCTCACGATGCAACCAATCAGCCGTCCAGTCGGGAGCTTGATACGCCCCATGCCCCAACACCGAACCCAACTGCATGCCACCTGTCGTCTGCCATGCTGACTGACCTTGCAGGATGTCATCATCTGTCATGATGACCTGACCTTGACTGTCCACAAACTGCTGTGGAATGGGCGGTGCAGAGCGATAAACTTCCGCCCCACCCCATCCAAGCAATGTAAAGGTGCAAAGTAGCACCCCAAACAGCACCCACCAGTGCTTTTTATACTCACCCATCTCTTGCTCCTTATCTCGTGGCTTGATTGGGAATTGTGATTGATAAGATAATCGCATTATCTTAATGACTGTTTTAAAAATATATTTTAAATATATCTTTAAAATGGCATTGTACGCCCACCCATCGCCAAAAGTCAATGCTTTATGACACAATTTTTAAAATTTGTTATGCTTATTAATAATTTGTTGTATTTATAAATAAAAGGTAACTTATTTTTATTAAAGGTAAATAGGGCGTGTTGAACATTGATAACATTTTATAAAATTAAGATAAAAATTTAACACTTTTATCAATTTTTGCATGAAAAATGGCTAAATCTTGTTTTTCAAGGAAAAAACTTGCGATTTTTCTCATTTTTCATTGCAAATACCAATATTCAACACGCCCTAAAAACCGCCACCCAAATAGGTAGCGGTTTATTAAATTAACCTACAAAGCGGTTATGTTTATCAATCCATCAAGGTTGCACAGGCGAGAATCTCTCGCTTTGACGTGCTAGACCTTGGGCGATGACATCGGCTGTCATAACCCGATATTCTGCCAAATCAAACATCGGCGGGGGCAAACCGTCTGTGTCCAGATACGCCACCATGCGAGCGACTATCGGCATATGACATACCACCGCTATCGTTTTATCATGCTCATGTCCATAGTGCGATGTGATGATTTGCTCAATGTCCGCCACGCCTGCCACGGGGTCATCATCAGGGGTAATGCTACCCAACGTGATGAATGTGGGGTTTTGTCCTTTGTTATTTGCGATATTTTGTAAGATTTTGGCGGTTTGGTCGGCACGGTTAAAGGGGCTGGCGATAATCATGTCAAGGCTATATCGCTCGGTGAGATGCGTGGCAGTCTGGTTCGCCTGAGCTTGCCCAAATTCGGTCAAATCACGCCCAGCATCATCAGCACAATAGGCAGTTGCTTGACCGTGTCGGATAAAGATAAGTTTCATGGTAAATCCTTCTTTTAATATAGGGTAAATTGCAATTTACCCCTACACATTTAGTTAAAATTTCAAAGGTGCATTGTAAGAATACAACCCAATTTAACAATCACGACCTATTTATCAGTATCATCAACAGCTTCATCATCTTTGGGTTTATTCTCTTTACTTGCTTTTAAGACCTTATCAAACTCTTTTGACAGCTTTTCATTGCTCTCATCATGGGGCATGACAAATTCCACATCACTTCGAAACCCCGTTTCCATAAGGTTTACCGCCACACTCAGAGCCGATTTATTTTCGTATAACACCGCATATAGGGCGTGAGTGATTGGCATATAAATGCCCAGTTTTTTAGCTTGTTCTTCCACCTGAGCAATGGTGTTCACCCCTTCGGCGGTTTGTCCGAGCTTTTTAATGGCGTTATCCAGCGTGATACCTTTGCCAAGCATATTGCCGATTTGATAATTGCGACTTAGGGTAGAATTACAAGTGGCATACAAATCACCCACACCCGATAAGCCTAGAAACGTCAAGGGGTTCGCTCCCACCGCCACGCCAAATCGACTCATCTCCGCCAATGCCCGAGTCAGTAGCATGGCTTTGGTGTTCTCGCCCACGCCATAGGCATTTGCCATACCCATGGCCAGAGCATAGATATTTTTTAAGGCTCCGCCAAGCTCCACACCCTTGACATCATCGGACGCAAACACCCGAAAAAACGCACTGTGCAGTGCTGTCTGTACCGCCACTCTAAGTGGCTCGGACGGACTGGCAATCACGCTGGCGGACGGCATATTATTCATGATTTCAAGGGCAAGGTTGGGCCCGCTCATTACGCCAAAATTCACCTGTGGCAATTCGTCCTTGATGATGTCGCTCATCAGGGCAAATGTGCCTTTTTCTATGCCCTTGGTCAAAGACACCACCGCTTGATGTGTGATGTGTGGGCGGATATTTTGCAAGGTCTCACGCACCGCCGAGCTTGGCACCGCCACAAAGATGATGTCTTTGTTTTTGACTGATTCTGCCAAATCATGACTAAACGCCAAACGACTATCTAGTACATGATTGGGTAGGTATTTTTTGTTAATACGGGTTTTTTGTAGGGCTTTGACCGTCTTTTTATCACGCACCCACAGGGTCGTCTCACAGCCGTTTTTGGCGGATAGATTTGCCATTGCCGTGCCAAAACTGCCCCCACCGAGTACCACGATACGCAGGGGCGCATCCATGTTCTTATCCACATGAACGCCAAATGTGTCGGGGTCTGGCTCTTTTTTGCGTTTTTTGGCAAGATGAGCAAGGTTTGCCAAAATTCCGCCTTCGGCTTCGGATTTTTCGAACAGATGACGGGCTTCTTCTAGGCCTTGATTGATGCTTTGGCTTGCCACATCGACAATTTTTTTAACTTTGGGGTTATCTTTTGGCAATTTCATGGGCTTGTCCTTTTTTAAATTTTCATTGATAAGTTATTATACCACTCTCAACTTTATTCATACTTACCGAACCTAAAATTTGATACGGCTTTGTACGGGCGAATTGCAATTCGCCCCTACGGTCAATGATAAATTTTGTATCATTTTTAAAGTTCTTTTGGTATATCACTGTTTTATCAAGGGCGAATAAATTACCCCTACCATTCAAAAACAATCAAAAATCGTTGAGATTGGGCAATCTATTGATAAAAATAAACAAATTCTGCCAAATCCACCGCTTCACGCTCAGGCATGACAATATCACTTGACCCAACATAAATAAATCCGCACACGGTGTTATCATCGCTAACCCCAAAATGGGCTTTGACGGCAGGCTCATTGCACAAATCGCCCGTACGCCATACCGTGCGATAGCCCATGCTTTGCAGTGCCAACAGCAGGTTTTGCACCACCGCCCCCACGCACAGAAGTTGCTCAAACTCTGGTACTTTTGGGTGTGATTTATAATCGGTTGCCACCGTGATAATCATCGGAGCTCGTTTTGGCATATTGATGAGCTTGGTGCGTGCGGTGTCGTCTAGACTCTCACCGTCCGTCTGGGCTTTGGCAAGCCCTGCTTGGAGCAGTACTTGTCCAAACTCATCAAGAGCCTTACCCACCATAACGCCAAACCGATAAGGGCGTAACACCTTATGGTCGGGGGCAGTCATCGCACACAAAAAGGCGGTGTTTAGCTCATCATGGCTTGGCATGGGTAGGGAGAGTTTGCCAATGCTACGGCGAGCATGGATAAGGGAGATTAGGTCGTTCATGGTTTTTCTCGTTTGATTTTTACTTTTAATCAGTTTGCAATATTATAGGTAGGGGCAAATTATAATTCGTCTAAAAAGCAAGGCAGTTTTCTAACATTGGATTTGCCGAACTAGGTTTTCCGTTCGCCCTGAGCTTGTCGAAGGGTGGCGGAAAACCGTTATGGTTCGACAAGCTCACCACGAACGGTTTTCTTTTGCCCTGTAAACACCCCTATTCTACCCTATGTTCTTCTGACAAATATTCCTCAGACTGCATTTCTAGCAGGCGTGAACGTGTCCGCTCAATCTCAAAGGCGAGTTTTTCGCCTTGATACAACTCCAAAATAGACTGCTCAGCACGCACGAGCAATTTGACACGGCGGTCATAAAACTCGTCCACCAAATAAATAAACCGTCTGGTCGGGTCCATAAATGTATCCGTCAAGGCAGGGACATTATCCACCATGACCGTATCAAAATCACTGGCAATCTCAATAAAATCGGACGCTGAACGGGGTTGCATACACAAATCCCTAAAACTTGCCAAAAGCATGGTCTCGGTACGCTTAATGATAGCAATCTCACGCCCACCGATGACAATGGGGTCGGTTACTACCTTTTGTCCGCCTGCCAGCGTATCAAACCGCTCGGACAGCCAGTCTTTGGTGTCGTCCGTTAGGGGCGATGAGTAAAGTTTGGCTTGCTTTAACAATCTTAGCCGATAATCCACGCCTGCGTCAATATTCATCACGGTCGTGTGCTTTTCAACCTGCTCAATGGCGGGCAAAAAGCGGTCTCTGTGAATGCCGTTTTTATAAAGCCCAGACGGCTCAATGTTGGACGTCGCCACAAGCGTAATGCCACGCTCAAAGAGCATACTAAACAAATCGCCCAAAATCATGGCGTCCGACACGTTGGAGACAAAAAATTCATCAAAACAAATGACAACCGCTTCGCTATGTATAATGTCCGCCACTTTTTGTAGGGGATTGACTTGCCCTTGCAATTTGACAAGCTCGGACTGTACTCGCTTCATAAAATGATGAAAATGCAGTCGCATTTTTCGCTCTATCGGCAAGCTGTCATAAAACATATCCATAAGCCACGTCTTGCCACGTCCGACACCGCCCCACATATACAAGCCTTTAGGGGGCGTAGGTTTGGCTTTGAACAGACTGGCAAAAAAGCCTTGATTGGTGTTTTGGCTTGCCATGATTTCATGGTGCAGTTTGTCAAGATAGGCAACTGCCTTTGCTTGCACGTCATCATGGCTAAAATTACCTGTGGCTAGGGCTTCATCATAGCGTTTTTGGGGGGATAAATTGGTCATTATTTTTCCTTAATTTAAGCTCGTTTTGTGAATGTTTTTTGGCAACCAAATAAGAATGTATGATTTTATAAACGGTCAAAAATAACAACAAACACGTACACACGATTATCATAAATACCGAATGCCAATGGCTTGGCACGCCACGTTGTAACTCTGTTTTAAATAAATTGATGTGCGGTTTGTCTTTTAAATAATACACTTCAACTGTATCGCCCAACGGCTTGCCACAAAACATTCCAACAGATTTAATATAACTTTTACCATTTACATCAAAACGATAAAATCTTTTAGCGTTTTTTCCGCAATGTTCACGGTAGGACGTGGCTAATATCAACACGCCATTGTCTTTTAATAACTCGTGTTTCTTTATGGTTTTTTGCTGATTGTGGTAAGCAATCCCACAAAGCACGGCAATTATCAAACCCGTAACCAAAACCACCACCCAAAATAATGCTTTATTGCTTGTTATTAAAGCAAACACTTCGCCGAGACTGACTTTGTTTGGGTCTTGTGATTTTGACATGGTTTATTTTTCAATCAATTCTTTTAACTCGCCAAGTCGCCCATGAAAAAAGTGGCTCGCCCCTGTCATCACTTTACGGCGTATGCCAAACTCATCGGCAAAATCCGCCATACTGCTTGGGCGGACAAATTCATCTTGGTCGCCATAAATCATGAGCGTATCGGTCGGTAGTGTTAGCCCTGTTGGGTCGTTTTTTTCAATGGACGGGGCGATGAGCGTGAGTTTTTGTAGATTCACATCTGTATCCGTCAACACCTTATCCGCCACACGGCACGCAATAAATCCCCCAAAAGAAAATCCTGCCAGCCACAGTGTCTTGGCATTCGTCTGCTTCAACGCCCAATCAAGCACGCATAGGCTGTCCAAATACTCGCCATTACCATACTCAATCTCACCGCTTGACTGCCCCACGCCCCGATAATTAAACCGCACGGTATCCATGCTAGCTTCTTTGCAAAAGCGGTATAGGGTCGTAACCACTTTGTTATTCATCGTCCCGCCTGCTTTGGGGTTGGGGTGTAATATCAAAGCCAGCGTGTCCGAGTTCGCCCAATGTGCGTCCACTTCAAGCACCGCACTGTCGCCCATGTGCGGGGCGGGGATTAGGGTTGTGGGTTTTAAGTTTTTCATGTTTTTAAAAGTATAAAATGAGCCATTATAGCATAAAATCAGGCTTATACAGGTGTTTTGTGGCAGGTTTTTATGATGAGATTTTTGAATTTCTTTGTAAAATAGGGGTAAATAATTAGGATTATGTTAAATAAATTTTTAAAATAAAAAGGGAAATTTGCCAATCAAGATGATTTTAAAAAATTGGCGTGTCAAACGTGTCAAATATGGGGTAAATTGCCATTTACCCCAATAAATACACCAATTATAATGACTGCCTTTGTGTTATCACACCCCAAACCTTGCCCAAATCGGTGCATGGTCAGACGGCTTTTCTAGCCCACGAATGTCATAGCTGATTCCTGCATCCACGCAGTCTTGGATAAGTCTGTCTGTACACAGAATATGGTCAATCCGCAAACCCCGTTTTGGCGTGTCATCAAAGCCTTTTGAGCGGTAATCAAACCAACTAAACTCGTCTGCACTGTCAGGCTTAAACTTACGGTAAGTGTCGTGCAAATCACGACTCATTAAGGCATCATACCACTCACGCTCTTCGGGCAAAAACGAACAAGTGCCATTTTTTAGCCAGCGTTTGGCGTTTGGCTCGCCAATGCCCACATCGTTGTCATGGGGCGAGATGTTCATATCGCCCATGATGACAAGCTCACGCCCCTGCCCTTTTAGCTCGTCAATGTAGCGGTTTAGGTCGGCATAAAAAGCACGTTTCATGGGGAATTTGGTCTCATGTTCACGGTTTTCGCCTTGGGGAAAATAGCCGTTGATAACATCAATCTCACGCCCATTGACATCAAATCGGGCATGAATGAGCCGTCTTTGAGCATCCACATCAGCAAAGGGAAAGCCCTTTTGCACAAAAATCGGCTCAAATTTGGACAAAATCGCCACACCATAATGCGACTTTTGCCCAAAAAATTCCACATGATAACCAAGGCTCTCCACGTCTTTTAGGGGAAAGGCATCATCATGGACTTTGGTTTCTTGCAAACCAATAACATCCGCCCCAAGCGTATCACGCACGGCAACGAGTTGGTGTAATCTGGCACGTAGCCCATTAATGTTAAAACTGACAAATGTGGTCATTGAAGCGGTCATTTACAATGGCTCTTAAAAAATAATGACATATGATGGGGGCAAATACTCAAATACAAAGGGTACGGCTTAAATAAATGACACAGTCAAGTGCATTCAGACCAAATTTGGCTCAATATATAACTGTTTGTATAAAAATACAAATAATTTATCATAAAAAATTATGAAATAATAAGATATAATATGTTAATATTCAAAAACTTTATTTTCTACTTTATGTTTACTTTGGGGTAATTATGGCAATTGGCATTAACTGGAAAGCCTTTGGGCCAGGTATTTTGATTGCATCTGCCGCCATTGGTGGTTCACACTTGATCGCATCAACACAGGCGGGGGCGTTATATGGTTGGCAACTTGCCATCATCATTTTATTGGCAAACTTTTTTAAATACCCTTTTTTTCGCTTTGCCACCGACTACGCTTATGAAACGGGTGAGAGTCTCATTGCAGGCTACGCCAAAAAGTCTAAATTTTATCTTTGGGCATTTTTCATTCTATCCATGATATCAGGTATGATCAGTACAGGGGCTGTGGTACTGCTGACAGCGGTGATTTTAAGTTATATGCTCCCCTTTGAACTCTCCACAGTTGTACTGTCGGCGGTGATGGTGGTGACATCTTGGGCATTGCTCATCTTTGGGCATTTTCGGATGCTTGATAATGTGACCAAATGGATTATTATTCTGCTGACCGTTACGACCATCTTGGCGGTCATCATCGCAGGGGCAAAAGCACCACCACCTGCCCATGACTTTGTGGCAGTATCACCGTTTAACATGGCAGGACTTTCCTTCATCATCGCCTTGATGGGCTGGATGCCAACACCATTAGAATTCTCCGTCATCTCATCGGTATGGACCGCCAAAAAAATTCGTGATGACCATCCAACACATGAACAAGGCTTGCTTGACTTTAATGTCGGCTATCTTAGCTCTGCCATTTTGGCGTTATTTTTCTTGGCTTTGGGAGTTTTTGTCCAATATGGCACAGGACAAGAAATTGCCATGCAGGGCAGTGCTTATATCGGACAGCTCATCAATATGTACACCAACACCATTGGCGAATGGTCAAGAGGTTTGGTAACATTCATCGCCTTTTTGTGTATGTTTGGCACCATAATCACGTGTGTGGATGGCTATGGGCGTGCCAATGCCGAATGTTTTGCACTCATCAGCGGACACAAATCAACAGGCAAAATCACGTCATTTTGGACGACGGTTACCGCCATCACAGGTTTTGGGCTCATTACATTTTTTATGGGGCAGATGGCAACCTTGCTCAAATTTGCGATGATTTCAGCCTTTGTTACTGCACCCATTTTTGCCTATCTTAATTACTCACTCATCAAAAGTCATGGCAAGAAATGCTCACCTATGATGAACATTTATGCCATCTGTGGCATTGTGTTTTTGGCAGGGTTTACCGTATTGTTTTTATTACAATTTTTTCAAATTATCGGCTAGAATGCTTAAACTGATTTGTAAGACAATCATCAAAAAACCAGTCGCCTGACTGGTTTTTGTTTGGTCAATGTTAAAGTTAAGACAAATTAGAGGCTTGTACCAAAAGCTGGGTATACTCATGTTGTGGCTCTTCAAAAATCTGTCTTGCCGTACCCATCTCCACCACCATGCCCTCACTCATCACAATCACGCGGTCAGAGAGTGCTTTGACCACCGATAAATCATGGCTGATAAAAATATAGCTTAGTCCATATTTTTTTTGTAGGTCATTTAAAAGATTGACTACCATGATTTGGGTAGAGCGATCAAGGGCAGATGTCGGTTCATCAAGCAAAACAAATTTTGGTTCTAAAATAATCGCTCGGGCGATGGCGATACGCTGACGCTGACCCCCTGAGAACTCATGCGGATAGCGGTTTATCATGGTGGGCGATAGATTGACTTCTTTTAAGATCTTAACCACCTTTTGCCGACGTTCTTCTTTGCTCATCTGCGGAAAATGTACAGTAAGCCCCTCTTCTATAATCTCACGCACGGTCAGACGAGGCGACAATGAGTTAAAGGGGTCTTGAAAGACGATTTGCATATCACGACGCAATGCTTGGCGTTTATCGCCCTTTGTGTCAATGATTTTTTCACCATTAAAACGAATATCGCCCACAGACGGTACAATCTGCATGATGGCACGTCCCAATGTGGATTTTCCCGAACCTGACTCACCGACAATGCCCAATGTCTCGCCTTTTTTTAGGTCAAGTGTGATGCCCTTGACTGCATTAAAGGTTTTGGTAGGCTTGCCAAAGAAGTTGCGTGCGATGACATAATCCACCTTAATGTCCTCTGCTGTGATGAGCTTTGGGGCGGATTCATCAAGGATGGGTTTGTGATTGTTGGGAATGGGGGTCAACAGCTCAACAGTATAAGGATGTTGTGGATTATCAAAGACCTCTTGGGTCGTGCCACGTTCAATAATCACGCCATACTGCATGACACACACTTGATCGCTGTACTTTTTGACCAATCGCAAATCATGAGAGATTAAAATAATCGCCATGCCCAAATCACGCTGCAATTCTAGCATCAAATCCAAAATTTCCGCCTGCGTGGTCACATCAAGTGCCGTCGTCGGCTCATCAGCGATAAGCAGGTCGGGCTTATTGATAATCGCCATTGCAATCATGATGCGTTGGAGCTGACCGCCTGAGAACTCATGCGGATATGCCGTCATTTTTTTGTCGGCATTGGGAATTTTGACCTTTTGTAAGGTGTCAAGTGCCAGTTTGGTCGCTTCGGACTTGCTCACGCTCGGGTTGTGAATGCTGACCGCTTCTGCCACTTGTTTGCCGATGGGGACAAATGGGTTAAGAGACGTCATCGGCTCTTGGAAAATCATGGCAATCTTATCGCCACGGATGGCACGCATCTCACGCTCCGATAAGCTAAGTAGCTCTTTGCCATCAAACAGTACTGATGAGTCTTTACCAAAACTGGCGATGTTTTTTGGCAAAAGTTGCATAATCGCCATTGACGTGACCGACTTGCCCGAACCTGACTCGCCCACGATGGCAAGTGTCTGTCCTTTTTCTACGGCAAATGATGAGTCCTTGACCGCATGGACAAGCTCTTCATCGGTTTTTAAAAATACATCCAAATTTTTTACTTGTAATAATGTCATATCATCTGTCCTTTGGGTCTAAGGCATCACGCAAACCATCGCCGATAAAGTTAAAACAAAACAGTGTAACCACCAAAAAGGTAGATGGCACAAGCAGTTGCCAAGGAGCGACTTGCATGGTCTGAGCCCCTTCTTGGAGCAGTGCCCCCCAACTGGTTCTCGGCTCTTGTACGCCCAGCCCCAAAAAGCTCAAAAATGACTCAAACAAAATCATACCTGGTACGATAAGAGACGCATAAATCACGACCACGCCCAGCACGTTTGGCACGATATGACGGGTCACGATTTGCCAGTTATTCACGCCTGTGACTCGGGCAGCTTCAATAAATTCCTTATTTTTTAGGCTCAATGTCTGACCACGCACGATACGAGCCACGTCAAGCCATGATACCAGACCGATTGCCACAAAAATCAAAATGATATTACGCCCAAATAGGGTTACCAATAAAATCACAAAAAACATAAAAGGAAAGGCACTTAGGATTTCTAAAAATCGCATCATGACCATGTCCACTTTACCGCCCAAAAAGCCAGAGACAGCACCATAGACCGTTCCCACCAGCACCGCCACCAATGCACCAGCAATCCCCACCATGAGTGAGATTTGCCCGCCAACAGCTGTCCGCACGAGCAGGTCTCGCCCTAAGGTATCCGTACCAAAATAGTGCTTGGTTTCCATAGACGGGGCGATACCCATGTTACTCCAATCTGTGTCAGCATAGCCAAATGGCGACAGCATGGGGGCGACAATCACAAATGCCGTGATAAGAAGCAACACCACACCACTTGCCATGGCGGCTTTGTTACGGCGAAAACGTCGCCATGCATCTTGCCATAGACTTCGTCCTTTCACCACAGGCTCTATGGCTTGCACTGTTTCGCTTGCATTCATAGACATACGCATTCCTTTTTAGTATTTAATTTTCGGGTCAATCACCGCATACAAAATATCAACAATCGCATTAAATAGGATTGTCAATACCCCCACCAAAATCGTCAAACTCAGCACAAGGCTATAATCACGGTTTAACGCACCGTTCACAAACAGCTGACCGATACCAGGCAGACCAAAAATCGTCTCAATCACGATAGAGCCTGTGACAATCCCCACAAAAGCAGGCCCCAAATACGAGATGATGGGCAACATGGCAGGACGTAAGGCATGTTTAAAGACGATGTGCGACAAGGGCAAGCCTTTTGCCTTGGCGGTGCGGATATAGGGGCTATTCATCACTTCAATCATCGACCCCCTTGTGATACGAGCGATACTTGCCACATAGCCTATCGCCAATGCTGTCACAGGTAGCACTAGATTCATGAATGCCCCACCATTCCAGCCCCCTGCTGGAAACCATTTTAAAATGACCGCAAAAATCAGCACAAGTAGCGGTGCTTTGACAAAGCTTGGCATGACCACGCCCGTCATCGCCAGCGTCATCAACACATAATCAAGCCAGCTGTTTTGTTTTAGGGCGGCGATGACCCCAAGACCAATCCCCAACACCACCGCAATGACAAAAGCATAAAAGCCAATCTCCACCGACACAGGTAGAGCTTGGGCAAGCAATTCATTGATGGTATGGTCTTTATATTTAAAAGATGGCCCAAAGTCCCCTTGGGCAAGTTGTTTTAGATAATTGACAAATTGAAGCCACATCGGGTCATTTAAATGATATTTTGCCTCGATGTTGGCAAGTACCGCAGGGGGCAGATTACGCTCGCCCGTAAAAGGACTGCCAGGGGCAAGTCGCATCATAAAAAATGAAATGGTAATCAAAAAGAGCATGGTTGGAATGGCTTCTAACACACGCTTAAAAATGAGTTTAAACATAAGCTCTCTCTTATTATTTGCAAATCCATGGCAAACACAAAGGCAGATAACACCTCAAAATACTGGCAATCATCTAGGGCGTATCGAGTATTGCTTGATATTAGAGCATGCCCGCCCCAATCATTTTTTTTGCACAGAAATTTTCTTGCAAACATCAAATCCTGATACACCCTATTGCAATCCACAAAAAACACAACAAACAGCAGGTTTATTCTGCATCACGGCTAAATGCCCAATCCTTGATTTGCCAGTTACTGCTCGGGTCATTTAATGATTCTGCTTGCAGATAAGGCTTTTGTAGACGCACCGACACGGCAGTATAAATAGGTAAAATGGCAGCTTCCTTGTCAAGCAGTTGCTCCGCTTGATGGTATCTTTCCATGCGGTCATTATCATTTAGGCTGGCACTCAAAGTTGAGTCAAGTAAACGATCAAATGTCTCACTGGCATATTTGCCCGAGTTGTTACTGTTGTCCGAACGCAACACGTTTAAAAAGGTTGATGGCTCGTTATAATCAGCACACCATCCTGCAAATGCTGTATCAAACTTACCTTGACGGCGAGTATCCAACATGGTTTTCCATTCTTGGTTGATGATGGAGACATTGACACTACCGCCGAACGATTCGTTGAGCATGGACGCCGCTGCTGTGGCAATACGCTTACCGGCTTCGCTGGTGCTGTACAGCAACTCAAATTTGAGTGGGTTGCCCGATGAGTAGCCAGCATCCGCCATCAGCTGTTTGGCATGCTCAATGCGTGCCGACCTATCCATCGCCATCCAGTCATGACTGACTTCGCCCATGTTATAGATGGCAGGCGGGGTAAACTGATAGGTTGCCCTCTCGCCACGACCCAACACTTTCTCAGCAATCGTCTCACGGTCTAATGCCATAGAGATGGCTTGACGAGCTTTAACATCATTAAATGGTGCTTTGGCGTGATTGTATTCTAGATAAAAGGTACACAGCTTTGGCGATGAATGCACTTCATCTGGCAGCTCATTTTTGATGCTGGTCAGATGCTCTGATGGAATGGCAGCAATCTCAACCTCGCCTGCCTTATTATAGCGATTGACCTCTGTGGATGCTGATGTGATGGGCAAGAAAGTGGCTTTATTGATATTACCCGTCACCTCTCCAAAGTAGGCAGGATTGCGTTCTACCTTGATGTGACTATTAACCACCCAATCGGTCAATTTATATGCACCGCTGACCACGATGTTGGCAGGGTCAAGCCATTTGTCGCCATGGGTTTCGATGGCTTGTTTAGGCACAGCGTACGCCACAGGCAACACCAACAAATCAGGCAAATAAGGCACAGGGTCAGTTAATGTGATTTCAAGCGTTTTATCATCAATGGCTGTCACGCCCAAAGTCTCCACGCCTGCTTTGCCATCAGATATTTGCTTGGCATTGGCAACTTTGGCATCCACCAAATAACTAGAATATGGCGATGCGGTATTTGGGTCAGTCAGACGCTGAAAACTATACACAAAGTCATGAGCGGTAATCGGCGTATCATCTGACCATTTAGCATCACGGATTTTAAATGTCCACACTTTACCATCGGCACTGTCCCATTCACTTGCCAATGCTGGTATGGTCGCTCCTTTTTCATCAGCACTGACCAATCCGACAAACATTTGGCGGATAATAGCAAATGAACTTGAATCTGATGCCTTATGCAAATCCAATGATTCAGGCTCTGATCCATTAGGAATGGTTATCTCATCTTTGGTTGTTGTCGCCAAAGATGGTGCAGACTGTTGGTTATCACTCCCACAACCTGACAGAGCAAGAACTCCAAATAACGTGAGTACGGCAAAACTTAGTGTTGATAATTTCATCTTACTTCTCCATGATGATGAACGGATGACAAATCTTGGCAGATGTCATCTAACTTAATATGTTTGTGTTAATCTGACTGATGACATGTTGCTGATTTTATTAATGGCATGATGGTCAAAAATCATAAACAGCAAACACAAATCACCAACAGGCGATTTGTGCTGTCATGACATGATTAGTGTTTGGCGATTTTCCAGTCTTTGACTTGCCATGTATTTTGTGGGTCGTTGCTTGAATAGCCCAGAACATATGGTTTTACCAAACGAGGTGATACATAGTGATAGACAAAGATGGTCGCGCTGTCCTTGTCCAGCACCGCCTCAGCTTGGTGATATAACTGGGCACGTTGTTCTGCTGTTACATCTCCCCCCAAAGTACCATTCATCAGACGGTCAAACTCCGGGCTGTTATATTTGCCATAGTTGTTAGAATCGGTTGAGACGAATGTATTTAGGAACGTTGATGCTTCGTTATAGTCAGCACACCAGCCCCCACGAGAGACTTGATGTTTTTGAGTACGCCGAGTTTCAAGATAAGTTTTCCACTCTTGGTTGTTAAGACTTACCTCAACAAAGCCCAAAGAATCCTTCCAAAACGATGCCGCTGCCACTGCCAGCTTTTTGTGTGACTCTGAGGTGTTATACAGCAGTTCAAATTTTAAAGGGTTAGATTCGTTAAAACCTGCTTCATTAAGTAGCTTTTTAGCCTCCTCTATGCGTTTGGCTTTATCCCATGCCCTCCAATCAGGTTCATAATCTATCATGCCTGCGATGGCGTTTGGCGTGTATTGATAAGCCACCGTCTGACCTTGTGCCAAGATATTATTCGTGATGATCTCACGGTCTAATGTCAAGGACAGTGCTTTGCGTACACGCACATCATCAAATGGAGCTTTGGTGTGATTAAACTCATAATAATAAGTGCATAGCTTAGGCTGAATCTTAACTTGATCGCCCAGCTCTGCTTGAAGTTGTTTAAATTGTTCTGATGGCAGAGAATCTGCTGTTAAATCTATCTCGCCTGCCTTGTAGCGGGTTACGTCAGTTACCTCCGATGGGATTGCCAATATCGTTACGGTATTGATGGTTGTATTGGCATCATCATAGTAGCTGGTATTACGTTCTAGTACAATACGTTCATTGACTTGCCAGTCTTTTAAGTTATAAGCACCATTAACGACATAATTGCCTGGTGCCGTCCATTTGTCGCCATGCTGTTCTATCGCTTTTTGATTAACAGGTTTGACGGCGGTGTGAATCAGTGTATCAGGCAGATAAGGCACAGGTTCAGATAAGCTAATTTCAAGTGTCTTATCATCAACGGCTCTGACACCGAGCGTCTCCACGCCTGCCTTACCATCTACAATCTCTTGGGCATTGACCACTTTAAGTCCTGACAAATAAGTAGCATAAGGCGATGCTGTATTAGGATTTACCAAACGTCTAAAACTATACACAAAGTCCTGAGCGGTTACAGGGTCACCATTGGACCATTTGGCATCACGGATTTTAAATGTCCATACTTTATTATCAGTACTCTCCCACGATTGTGCCATGCCTGCCACAGTATTACCATCGGCATCAGTTGATGTTAGACCAACCAAAAGCTGGCGGATGATGTTAGACTCTGGCAAGCCTGCTATTTTATGCGGGTCTAACGACTCAGGCTCGGCGGCGTTATTGATGGTTATCTCTTGGGTGTCAGCAAGTTCGCCTGCAACAACTGATGCACCATCCGCCGATGTGTTGGCATTTGGCGTATTGGCATTTGACCCATTATCACCACAGCCAAACAAGGCAAGGCTGAGCGACACGAGCAAGGCTGATGGTGCAAATTTTGCATTCATGGGATGTCCTTATATCAGATAAAAATGAATTGAATTTTGTTATTTGAGTTGTAATGTGTCTGCCTGTCTTTTGTTCTTTTGCATCACTCTTATGGCAAATATAAAAGGCAGGCGTACCACATGCCCAAATGACAACTAAATATAATCGTTTTATGACCCCAAAGTCAAGAATTTTTTCAAGATTATGGTAAAATAATAACAACAAAAAACCACTTATTGTAAAAATAAGTGGTTTTTATGTTAAAAAATATCACGCATCAAATGGGTCTCTTAACACAATGGTCTCATCTCTGTCTGCCCCTGTTGAGATGATGTCCACAGGACAGCCAACCAATGCTTCAATACGTTTGATATAGATTTTGGCATTATCTGGCAAATCATCAAAATTAGTAATACCAATTGTAGATTCGCTCCAACCTTGTAGCGTCTCATAAACAGGCACTACCTTGGCATAATACTTAGCATCATACGCCCCCTTAATCTCACCCGCTGGTAAGGTATAATCTGTGGCAATCTTAATCTCACTAAGACCATCTAGCACATCAAGTTTGGTTAGGCAGATACCGCTCATGGAATTTAGCACAACCGCACGTCTTAGAGCCACAGCATCAAGCCAGCCACAACGTCTGGCGCGCCCCGTGGTCGCCCCAAATTCATGACCAATCCGCCCCAAATGTTCGCCCACATCATCAAAAAGCTCTGTTGGAAAAGGCCCTGAACCGACACGTGTGGTATAAGCTTTGGTGATACCAAGCACGTAATCAAAATACAAAGGCCCCAAACCTGTACCTGTTGCCACGCCTCCTGCGGTTGTATTAGAGCTGGTAACAAAAGGATAAGTACCGTGGTCAATATCAAGCAAAGTACCCTGAGCTCCCTCAAACATCAGATTTTCACCTGCTTGACGGCGTGTTTCTAATTCGTCCGTTACATCCACAACCAACGCTTTTAACTCCTCTGCCCATGTTTGACATAAAGCAAAAGTAGCATCATAGTCAATCGCTTGAACTTTATAATACTGCGTCAGAGCAAAATTATGATATTCCAAAATATCCGCCAATTTGTCCGCCAAATTTTCACAGAATAAATCAGCCACTCTAAGTCCACGGCGAGCTACTTTATCTTCATAAGCAGGGCCAATGCCACGCCCTGTCGTACCGATTTTGCCATTGCCACGCTTTAACTCACGAGCTTGGTCAAGGGCACTGTGATAAGGCATGATGAGCGGACAGGCAGGCGAGATACGCAGTCTGTCACGCACAGGCACGCCTTTGTCAATCAAGCCTTTCATCTCTTTTAATAAAGCATCAGGAGCCAGCACCACACCATTACCAATAAAGCAGGTTACCCCCTCACGTAAAATTCCAGATGGAATAAGGTGTAGTACGGTCTTTTCGCCATCAACCACCAACGTGTGTCCTGCATTATGTCCACCTTGATAGCGTGCCACTGCACTTGCTTTTTCGGTCAGCAAATCCACAATCTTACCCTTGCCCTCATCACCCCACTGACTGCCAAGCACAACAACATTTTTACCCATCTCTTTCACCTTTTTAAAGTTAAACCAATGCCAAATTTTGGCGTTTTTCTCATCTAGTTTAACACACATTCATGCCAAAAAACCAGCTTAAATTTCAAATTTCATCAGACAAATACATACAGAGTGCCAAAAACTTGTAAAATTTCGCCACAGCGCTAAAATTTTTGGCAAAATCATGTTACAATACTCTGTTAAACTTCATCATTAAAAAAGGCGAACCCATGTTTCAGTTACATCCCACTCTTGCCAAAGATACTTTTTTGGTTGGCGATTTGCCCCTGTGTACCGTGCGTTTAATGAATGACTGTCAATTTCCTTGGTTAATTTTAGTGCCACGTGTCTCAAACATCAAAGAGATTTATGAACTCTGCGAAGCTGATCAGATACAATTTTTACGTGAATCAAGCTGGGTATCTGGTCAAATGGCTAAAATATTTGGGGCGGACAAAATGAACATTGCCGCCCTTGGCAATCAAGTATCCCAACTGCACTTTCATCATGTCGTCCGCTATCAAAATGATACCAAATGGCCCAATCCTGTTTGGGGTCATCCTGCCATCTCTTATACCCCTGAGGTCTTACAACACATGAAACAAACACTCATGATGGCACTGCGTGGGCATCATGAGATGCCCTTTGACTGGAAGATGTCAGTATAAATCGCTCATTGTCGCTAACTATCGCCAAAGCCCTGTAAAAACAGGGTTTTTTATTTTTTATTGTCGCTTAAAGTCGTTCATTGTCGCTTGTAATCGCTCTATTTTTGTAGTATGCTTTGTAGTACGCCTGCCAACATACTACAAAGATTATGAAGGTTATTAAACCTCTTACCGTAAAACAGATTGACAACGCCAAGCCCATCGCCAAACCTTACCGCCTGTATGATGGTAGGGGCTTGTCGCTACTTGTCAAATCCACTGCCAAAATATTGACCCCCAAGTCCAAGTCAAGCAACAATTAACAGAACGTAAAGCTGAACTTGACAATACATTTTACAAGGTAAGCCAAGATTGGCTATCAGAGCAAAGTTATATATTTGATTCTTGTATAAATACCACTTGTCAGCTTTTTCAAAATAAACACAAAAAATCCGCCAGTTAAAATCACATGACGGATTTTTGTTTTTGTGATTAATTGTTTTTGTGATTGATAAAATCAAATCAAAAAATGGCAGTGATTTTAAATCATCTGTCTTGGTCAAATGCCAAATGCACTGTACCATCTTGATTGTTTTTATTTATCCTTTGTTCATCTTGTGCCAGTTTTTGTTTGGCAAGAGCATCTTTGGCAAACATGACATCAGCTGTGTTCTCCTGTTTACCATCTGTATCCACAGGCTTTACTTGCACTTTTAGCAAGCCAACCGATAGTGGAGCAAGCTGTTTAAAGGCGTTTTTGGTCAGGTCAATACGCCCCGCCTTGCCAATACGGTCATCAACTTTACAAGTGATGGATTCGCCTGTTTTGACATTGGTAACCTCCACATAAGTCCCAAGCTCGTAGCGGTTAGAGGCACAAGTCATGCCATCATTGCTAAATATTTCACCACTGGCAGTTTTACGACCATTAAACTTATCGGCATAATAAGATGCTGTGGTTGAGTGAGCAGACGCTTGCATGCCAATTAGGACAGTCAAAATCAAAGCAGTGCTGTTAAATAAACGCATAATTTAATATCTCTTCTCTCTTGGTTGAATTTTTTGGCTGATGAGTGAATGGCACTTATCATAAAATCATGACAAAAAGTTTTCATAAGACAGGCAAGGAATGACCAGTATAACAAATTCACAACCGCCACTTGTTAAGCGATTGCTATTTTTTGTAAAGACATTAAAAATTATTTTAAAATACCAATCAAATCATATCAAAAACCTAATAAAACTCATCATATCTTCATTTTTCATAAAAGAACTGTTTAAATATAAGGCAAATCAACGTTTTATTACCTTTTATTACAATTTACAAAGAATATAGCAAGATAAAAAAGCTACAATGAAATCGCAGGCAATCATGTGCCTTGCAAAATTTTATCATAAATACCCAAAGGATATCCCATGAAAAAAATCATTGCACTATCATCCATTATGGCTTTGGCACTTACTGGTTGTGTTGGTGCTAAGCTTGATGACACTCGTGTCAAGACCGTTGAGGGCGAAATTAAAGCCGTTAAAGTCGTTAATATCCCAAGTTTTGACATTGAAATTGCACCACGCAAAGCCACTTGTCAGTTAACCGACACCGCAGGTAATAGTGTTGCTAGCGAATGCCTACAATATCGTGCTACTCACGAGCGTAACTACAACGTTCTAAGTGGCGACATCGAAGGGTTTAACTTCAAAGAGGGCAACCGTTATGTGCTAAACATCAGCCAAACAGCGGTCAATGACACCAATGCAGGCAAGGTTGTTCCTGTGTGGAAACTAAACAACATCATTTCGGTAACCCCTGAGGTCATCAATCCTGTACAATAATTACCCTTTTACAGTTATTCTTTTAACCACTAAAAGTGGCATGTAAAATTCGGTGCAGGTCACATCATTGGACGAATTTCCCATCATTAACGTGAATGGACAGTTCGTCCGATTTTTGTTTTTTGGCAAAGGGTGCTATAATTGGCTAAAATCTTAAAGTTAAGTTTTAATAATAGGCAAATCATGAGCATACGCACGCCAAAGGAATTTCACCACGCACCACGCAAACGTTTTGGGCAAAACTTTTTACATGATACAGGCATTATCCGTCAGATTGTTGATGGCATTCACCTTTCTCGCTCGGATAATTTACTAGAAATAGGGCCAGGGCTTGGTGCATTAACCGAACCATTGTTGGCAGAGGTGGATGGCATGACGGTCATTGAACTTGACCGTGATTTGGCAAATGCTCTAAAAATCAACATTGGGGCAAACAGCCATCCAAATTTCACCATCATCAATGATAATGCCATGCACATTAACTATCACGAGCTTGCCAAGCGTGTGGGGCGTGGACCGTTTCGTGTGGTTGGTAATTTACCTTATAATATCTCCACACCCATTTTATTTCGCCTGCTGGCATTTAGCGAGGTCATCACCGACATGCATTTTATGCTCCAAAAAGAAGTGGTTGACCGCATCACTGCCAAACCAAACACCAAATCCTATGGACGTCTGTCGGTCATCATGCAGTATCATTGCACCACTGATTATCTTTTGACCGTGCCAAATGGTGCATTCAACCCTCCACCAAAAGTTACCTCTGCGGTATTTCGCTTGACACCATTTGAGCTTAAACCCTTACAAGCCCAAAATGAAAAACTCTTTGCTGACGTCGTGCGTGAGACTTTCAACCACAGACGCAAAACCTTGAGGGCGATTTTTAAAAGCGTGAATGTCTTGCCAACTTTGGACGATGATGATTTTAGCAAGGCAGACATTCACCCACAAGCTCGCCCCGAAACGCTGAGCGTGGCAGACTTTGTGCGACTGTCTGATATCGCCTTTGAAAGATTACAAAAAAATTGACACAAACATGACAATCCAAAATCCACAAAAAACTTATCGCCATGAATATGTCATTGGCGACTTGCAGGGCTGTTTTTACGCCTTTAACCGCTTGCTGATTGCTTTGGACTTTGATGAGACCCAAGATAAAATTTGGCTGTGTGGTGATATCGTGGCCCGTGGTGAGAATTCATTGGACACCCTAAGACAGGTCAAACGTTTATCGGAGATTGGGGCGTTGACAACCGTGCTTGGCAATCATGACATCACACTCATCGCCACATGGCGTGGGGTGCTACCCATCAAACCCAAAGATAAAACCGCACCCATTTTTACCGCCTCTGATTGTGATGAGTTGCTAGATTGGTTGCGTCATCAGCCATTTTTGGTGTACCCTGATGACAGCACGGTATTAACCCACGCTGGCATACCACCTCATTGGAAAATCAAAGATGCTAAAAGGTATGCCAGAGAATTAGAGCAGGCATTTGCTGGTGATTTAGATGAACTTGATAAGCTTTTGCCCAATTTGTACAGTAAAGCCATTGAGTCTTGGTCTGACAAACTAACAGGACATGCTCGCCTGCGACTCATCGCCAACTATCTAACACGCATGCGACTGTGCGACAAGCATGGCACACTTGAATTTTCATTCAAAGAAAGCCTAAATGATGAGATGCCTAAGGGGTTTCGCCCTTGGTTCTTATGGAAAATGACACGCAAACGCAAGATTTTATTTGGGCACTGGGCAGCACTACAAGCAAGGATTAACACCCAACACGTCCGTGCCTTAGATGGGGGCTGTGTATGGGGAGGCAGGCTTGTGGCTTATCGCTTAACTGATGAGCAGATTATTGCCGTAAATGGTTTTGACACTTGACCAAATGATTTGACAAATAACGATTGTCGTCAAAGGTAAAACCCAGCACGCTTTTACATGTTCTTATTTTTAACATGCTCTTATATGGTATCGCCTTAGAATCCATTTGCCAGTTTATCCAATTCATCAGCCAGTGCATCAGTATTAAATGACCTGCCTAAGGTCTTTTGTGGGGCAGACAGCCTAAAATCATCGCCATCACGTTCAAGAATCCACGCCACTACTCCATGCTCGCCTGCACTTATCGTTGCCAACTCATAGGCATGAATGATACTGCCATCATCACTGATTTTCGTGATGCCCCTTTTGGTTTGACAAAGTGGAAGTTTATGATGACTTGATATGACAAATATCAACCGTTGTACCGTACTAGGTAGCTCATTTAGTTTGATGGTGATAAGCTCTTGTGGCATGAGTGTCTCTTCAAAGTTATCCGCTCCTGTCAACGACCCAATGTAACGGATATTCTCATCAGCACTTCGCACGTTACCATACCAAACCTTGTCTAGCACTTGATGTGATTCATCTAGCACCACACAGGATAAATCAATGTCCATATCAAGCGTTGGTGAGCGAAATGGGGTTTGCTTCTTTAATAGGGGTATTTTTCTGGCAAAATCAAGCATGCCTGTTTTTTCAAATTGGCATGCTTCATAATTGACAGAGACCGTCAAAGTACGCCCATAAACGCCAAGTTCGGTCAAAGTTTTGGATTCAAAAAAGCTTTTTAAGGAAGTGCTGTCGTTATTTTGGTTAAAATCAGTCATAAGTGTGGTCAATGAGTTAGTTATTTGAGGCGGTGTCATCTTTTTTATAGATGTCAAAGGCATGCTTTAATGCTTGTTCTACGGCACTGATACGTTCTTGGCAGACTCTATAAGCACCAATGGACTGTTCTACCACATCCAGCAAATTATCAATGTCTGGCGTTTGACTGTGTTCTAATGCATCAGCGTTGCGTTTTAAGATGTCATAGGCTTCTTTGAAAGTTTTTGGAGAGCTACTGGTCTTAGGCATATCATTCTCAGCTAAACAAAAAACTCATTTTACCCAATCACTTCTCATCAAGCAAGCAAATTTTTCAGGTCTTAGGTCTTTATTATGTCTTTATTGTCAATATTTTGTTGCAAAATATGATTATTTAGACAAATGGGTTAAACGTTGTCTATTTTTAAAAACAAAATCAACAAACCATTTTCAAATGATTACAATTCTGTTATTATAATTTGTGTAAACGTATCATTTTAGTGATATTTGACTTTAACATGATACAAACAAACATACCAATAACAACACACATGACTCTAAGGTAATCATTGGTCAGATGTGTCATATTGGTATTTTTATGCCACTCATTCATTAACCTTTTAGTAATGACTGATTTTTAAGCGATGATATTTGATAAAAAAAGGAAAATCATGACCAGTCCCAATCAACACAACAGTCATAAACACAATAGCGACGAACATGCCTCCAAACTTACCTTAGACACCGACTTTATGGGTGATAGCAATGATAAAACGCCATCTGGTGTCATTACCAAAGACGCCATCAAAGGCATGATTATTTTTGCTGTTACTGCCATTATTTGCATCGTGCTATATCAGGTCATGCCCTTTGGCACTGATGTCAATAAAGGCTTGACGATACTTATCTTCATTGGCACATTGTGGCTTACCGAGGCCATTCATGTAACCGCCACAGCCATTTTGGTGCCAATTCTTGCGGTGTTATTTGGTGTACCTGAATTTGACACCAAACAAGCCTTGGCAAATTTTGCTCACCCCATCATCTTTGTTTTCTTTGGCGGTTTTGCTTTGGCTGCTGCTTTACATGTACAAAAACTTGACCGTAAAATCGCCTTTGGCTTGGTCAAGCTGGCAGGGGGAAAGCTGGGCTTGGCAGTATTTTATATCTTTTTTGCTACCGCCATTTTATCAATGTGGATCAGCAATACCGCAACCGCTGCCATGATGTTGCCACTGGCCTTGGGACTTTTAGGGCAAATTGACAAAGAAAAAGACCGCTCCACTTTTTTGTTTGTTCTGCTGGGCATTGCTTATTGTGCCAGCATTGGCGGTCTTGGGACAATGATTGGTTCACCACCAAACGGTATTGCTGCCAAAGCATTGGAGCTTAGTTTTATAGAGTGGATGAAATTTGGTGTACCGATGATGCTTGTCATGCTTCCGATACTGCTTGGGGCGATGTACGTCTTTTTAAAACCCAACCTAAAACAGAATGTGGTCATCAACGATGAGGTCATTCCATGGACACCATCACGGATTTTAACCATCGTTGTCTTTGTGGCTACTGCCCTATCATGGATTTTTGGCAAACAACTCGGTGAGATGTTCGCATTTAAATCCCCTGATACCATCATTGCTTTGGCAGCAGCGGTGGCAGTGCTTGGGTGCGGTCTGGTCAGCTGGAAACAAGTATCTGATAACACCGACTGGGGTGTGCTCATGCTCTTTGGCGGCGGTATCGCCCTATCCAACATCATGAAAGACTCGGGTGCCTCTGCCTTGCTTGGCGAGCAAATCGCCAGTGCCTTGTCAGTCGCTCCGATATTTGTGGTCATCTTAGCCATCACAGCATTCATCATTTTCTTGACCGAGTTCACATCAAACACCGCTTCTGCCGCCCTGCTTGTGCCCCTGTTCGCCCCGATTGGTGTACAGCTTGGACTGCCACCCGAAGCGTTAATCATGGTCATCGGTATCGGTGCATCTTGTGCCTTTATGTTACCCGTTGCCACACCACCAAATGCCATCGTCATGGGCACAGGATACATCAAACAAAAAGAGATGATGCAAGTTGGTCTTATCCTAAACTTCATATCCATTGCCATCGTTACAATATGGGCTTTTTTCTTTTTAAGATAGTCTCTTGACTTTAATATATCAGTACTTAACCTAAAATGAACATATTCAGATATGTTCATTTTTTTTGAAAATACATTCATTTTTTAAAAAAATAAATATTACAATTCATAAGAAAATATGGTTTAATAGCGTATTTTTTTAATTCTACTGATAAATAACTCACCATAAACCCACTTTTATCAAGCGAGATTTTTATGACCACAATCACTCTAAACACTCCTGATTTTGTTCGCCATCAAGCCATCATTGATTGGGTTGCTAAGATTGCCAAACTGACCAAACCTGCTCGCATTGAGTGGTGTGATGGTTCACAAGAAGAGTATGATCGCCTAATCCAACTCATGATTGATAATGGCACAATGGTCAAACTGAATGAAGAGAAACATCCTGATTCTTATTTGGCATTTTCTGACCCATCAGATGTGGCTCGTGTTGAAGACCGCACTTTTATTTGTAGCGAAAAACAGATTGACGCAGGAGCAACAAATAACTGGAAAGACCCAAATGAGATGCGTGCCATCTTAAATGACAAATTTGACGGTTGCATGGCGGGGCGTACCATGTATGTTGTGCCATTTAGTATGGGCCCTTTGGGCAGCCATATTGCCCACATTGGTATAGAGCTGACCGACAGTCCTTATGTGGTTGTCAGTATGCGTAAAATGGCTCGCATGGGCAAGGCAGTTTACGAGGTGCTGGGCACAGATGGTGAATTTGTTCCGTGTGTGCATTCTGTTGGCAAGCCATTGGCAGATGATGAAAAAGATGTGGCATGGCCATGCAACGATGATAAGTATATTGTTCACTACCCAGAAACTCGTGAAATATGGTCATTTGGTTCAGGCTATGGCGGTAACGCCCTGCTTGGTAAAAAATGCCTAGCCCTACGCATTGCATCTGTCATGGGTCGTGAACAAGGTTGGCTTGCCGAGCACATGCTTATCCTAGGCGTAACGAACCCCGAAGGCAAAAAGCACTATGTGGCAGCTGCCTTCCCATCCGCCTGTGGCAAAACCAACTTCGCCATGCTTATCCCACCAGCAGGCTATGAAGGCTGGAAAGTCGAAACCGTGGGCGATGACATTGCTTGGATTAAACCATCGGCGGACGGCAAACTATACGCCATCAACCCCGAAGCAGGTTTCTTTGGTGTCGCCCCTGGCACCAACACCAAAACCAACTCCAACTGCATGGCATCGCTATCGCATGATGTCATCTATACCAACGTTGCCATGACCGAAGATGGCGAAGCATGGTGGGAAGGCAAAACCAAAGAAGTACCAGACAATCTCATCAACTGGAAAGGCAAAAAGCATGACGGCACCGAGAAAGCCTCGCACCCCAATGCCCGCTTTACCGTATCGGCAAGCCAATGCCCATCGATTGACCCCAACTGGGAAAATCCCGAAGGCGTGCCAATCTCTGCCTTTATCTTTGGCGGTCGCCGTGCCGACACCGTGCCACTCATCTCTGAATCCCCCGATTGGATTGATGGCGTATATAAAGCCGCCACGATGGGTTCTGAAACCACCGCTGCCGCAGTTGGTCAGCAGGGCGTTGTCCGCAGAGACCCATTTGCTATGCTCCCATTTGCTGGCTACAACATGGCAGACTACTTCACTAACTGGCTAGAAATGGGCGAAAAACTAGAAAAATTAACTAAAGAACATGGCACGCAACTGCCAAAAATCTTTAAGGTTAACTGGTTCCGCCGTGATGAAAATGGCGACTTCGTATGGCCGGGTTTCGGACAAAATATGCGTGTGCTAGAATGGATCATCAACCGCTGTGAAGGCAATGCCAATGCTCATGCCACACCGATTGGTCTTGTGCCGACTTATGAAGACCTAAATTGGACGCATTCTGACTTTACCAAAGAAGACTTTGAAACCGTTACCCGTCAAAACAAAGATGAGTGGGTCAAAGAAATCCAAAGCCACAAAGAGTTGTTTGACAAATTGGGTGAGCGTATGCCACAAGCACTAATCGACCACGCCGACAAAATCCTAGAAGGCGTACAAACCATGTCATAAGCAATAATATGACATCTTTTGGTACAAAAAACGCTCCAATAAATTTGGGGCGTTTTTATTTGGTAACGGCTTGGATTGTCCGCTTAGAAAATCCCATTTAACGAACTTATTTAACGAACTTGATGTTTATCACAGATAATAACCAGATAAAAATTGGATTATGTTAAATAAATTTCAAACCGTTAAACAAATAGCCCATATTTGGGCTATTTTTTGAGCAAACCAAGTAAATCAAGCCAAAGATGCCAACGCCTTATCATAATCAGGCTCACTCTTAATCTCTGGCACAAGCTCGCTATGCAACACTTTGTTATCGGTATCTAGCACAATGACCGCACGAGCAGTTAGCCCTGCCAACGCCCCTGATGTCATGGCAACGCCAAGGTTTTTGGCGACATCAGCATTTCTAAAAGCGGACAAAGTTTTGACATTATCCAGTCCTTCCGCCCCACAAAAACGGGCTTGGGCAAAGGGCAAATCTGCCGAAATGCACAGTACCACGGTGTTATCAAGCTCACCTGTTTTTTGGTTAAACACACGCACGGACGTGGCACAAATGTCCGTGTCAATGCTTGGAAAAATGTTTAAAATCTTGCGTTTGCCGGCAAAATCAGACAATTTGACATCCGCCAAATCATTGCCCACTAAGACAAAATCAGCGACCGTCTCGCCCACTTTGGCAAACTCGCCTGCCACATCTACGGCATTGCCACCTAAGGCAATTTGACTGCTCATACGTACTCCTATATTATCGGTAAAGGGATAGTCTATATTACTCCGCTTTGGGATAAAATGCAAATCATCTATACCTTTTAATTACAAAAATTTGGTAATCAGTCTTAACGGTAAATATTTCATACCCAGTCCAATCGGCAACCACGGCCACGCAGGGACATAGGCTTCATCTACCTTGGCTTCAATGGCTTTAACAATCACGTCCGCCCCTTCGTCTTCTTCCACTTCAAAGGGCAGGTATTTTGCTCCGATATTTAGGTCGGTACGCACATAACCAGGGTAGATTGTGGACACCGTAATCGGCAGTTTTTCACTAATGGTATCAGCTCGTATCCCTTCGGCAAGAGCCGCCAAGCCTGCTTTGGCAGCGGCGTAAGTCGTCAAATGACGTGGTAAGCCACGCACCGCAGACATGCTAGATATGACCACCAGATGACCGCTGTTTTGACGGCGGAAAATCTGCATGGCGGATTCACACTGGGCAAGGGCGGAGATAAAGTTGGTTTCGGCAGTGGCACGATTTATCGCAAATCGCCCATGCCCGATGACACGGCTGTCGCCCACGCCTGCGTTTACGATAATTTTATCAAGTGTGCCACCGTCATTTTCCACATCTTTGGCAAAGTCTTCAAACACCGTAAAGACATCATCATACACCGTAACGTCCAGCGTACGCACATAAACCTTTACGCCAAATTCTTTTTCTAGCTCGGCTTTTAGGGTCTCCAAGCGGTCAAGTCGTCTGGCACAAATCGCCAAATCATAGCCCAAAAAGGCAAATTTGCGAGCCATCATCGCCCCAAGCCCCGAGCTTGCTCCTGTAATCAGCACCGTTTTGCCTTGACCGATACCACGAATGTCATTTAAATCTTTGATTTTGCTAAATCTATTGGCAACCACTCGTCCGAACTTATCGGCTTTGGCAAAGACTTCTTCTAATTTTTTCATAAACAACCCAAATCATACGTTAAAATCAATAAAAAAGCGAACAACCATTGTCCGCTTTTAAAAAGTTGAATGGCTTATTTTACACCATTTTTATCAAAATTTTAAGCAAAATGATGTGTACATTCAATCACTTGTAAGACTCTTTAAGGACGTTGATATTTGGCAAGTTGTTCGCCTACCGATGACACCATTTGTCCAACCATATCACCCATCTTTACGCCCATTTGTTCAGACAAGCCTAACTTTTCTGCCAAAGTCGGCTTGGTGCGAGTGTGTAATACAAAAACATCATGCTCTTTCATCAGTTCAAGCACATAGGCATCGGACGTACCAATTGCATCAACAAGCCCCAAATCCAAAGCGTCCTGCCCAAACCAAATCTCGCCTGTGGCAATCTTCTCCACATCTAGGCTTGGGCGGTGCGTTTTGACAAAGGTTTTAAACAATTCATGAATGCGGTCAATGTCCGCTTGGTGCTTGGCACGGTCTTCATCGTCATTTTCGCCAAACATGGTAACGGTACGCTTGTACTCGCCTGCGGTAAATTGCTCAAAATCCACATCATGCTTTTTAAGAAGTTTATTAAAATTAGGCAACTGGCTTACCACACCCACCGAGCCGATGACCGCAAAATCACTGGCGATAATCTTGTCCGCCACACACGCCATCATATAGCCACCACTTGCCGAGATTTTGTCCACGCAGACGGTGAGAATAAGCCCTGCTTGTTTTAGGCGAGCAAGTTGAGCACTTGCCAAACCATAAGCATTCACCTGTCCGCCACCACTCTCCAAACGTACCACCACTTCATCGCCTGATTTTGCCGAGCTGATAATCACGCTAATCTCTTCACGCAGATGAGCCACCGCAGACGCTTTGATGTCGCCGTCAAAATCTAGGACAAAGACGCTTTTGTTGTCGCCCTTGTTCTTATCGTCCGCCTTGTCTTTTTTGTCTTTTGCCTTATCTTTGGCTTTTTTGTACAATTTGCCAAACAGACCGCATTTTTTGTCGTCTTTTTGGCTGTTTTTTAGAGCGTCTTTGAGTTGCTCTTGGCGTTTGTCTTGGAGTTTATTAAGATGAATAATGGATAATTCAGTCGGCTTTTTTGATGAATGAAATAGCATGGTTTTACCTTTTTTGATAAATTTTAAAAAATAATGGGGTTTGTTTGGCGTTTTAAAAGTCCCTTATTCCTTTTTGACCGTATTTTTTAGCCCCACGCCACGCAGTCTGCCCCGATTGTCCACATCACGCACAATGAGACTCCAATGGTCGTTGAGTCGCACCTTATCGCCACTGACAGGCTCAGCATGAAAATGGTTTAGCATATACTCTTCGATGGTCTCATTTTTGTGCTTATCAAATATTTCAATCAACTCATCATCAATTCCGCCAAGCGTTGATTTGGGTGGGGTAAATACTTCAAAAAAGTCAAAGGGCGTTTTTTTGGTGGATTTGGACGTGCTGGGTCGGTCTGTTTTGAGCAAGGATTGCCCACCGCTAAAAAACGGCAAATCGGCAATTTTGATGTGGGGAGACAGTAGCCAATCGCCATAAAACTCGCTTGTTTTTTGGTATTGGGTGGCAGAGTTGTTAAAAATCTTTGCCACAGAGCTGGCATTGTCCCCACTCATGGCATACCACACCACATCGCCCGCTCGCAATGCCGTGTCGTCATTGACAACAAGCAAATGGTCGTTTCTTACCACCGCAAACAAATTGACATCATTAGCATTAAAACGGCTTGAGATATTGACAGGGTGTCGTCCCACGGCAAACGCCCCCTTGCCCACTTCAAATTCATAAAGCGTAATATTGGCATGGTCGCCTACCCAAATCTCATGCTCCGCCTTTGGTTCGCTATCGGTTGGCACCCATACCCCAAAGGCTCTGGACATAAAAGGAATGGTCGCCCCTTGGGCAAGTAGCGACAAAATCACAAGCCCAAAGGCGATGTTGAACGCCAAATTGGCTTGGGGAACTGCCATCATGATGGGAATAATGGCAAGGGTAATCGGTACTGCCCCACGCAGACCCACCCATGAGATAAAGCCAATTTCACGCCAATTAAAGCCAAAAGGCAACAGGCTTGTCATGACCGCAAACGGACGAGCGACAAACAACAAAAATAAAAACACAATCAAAGAGTAATGCCACACTTGCAAAAGACTAGATGGCGTAACCAGTAGCCCCAGCACCACAAACAGCACCGCCTGCGATAGCCACGCAAAACTGTCCATGACCCGAAGGACGTGTTCGGTGGCACGCACTTTGGTATTACCAATCGCCACGCCCGTCAAATACACCGCCAAAAAGCCCGAACCGCCCAACAGGTTGGTCGCCCCAAATACCGCCATGCCTGCTGACATAATCAAAATGGCATACATACCGTCCGCCAAATGCACCTTGGGGAGCAGTTTTGACAGCACAAAGCCCGACACCACGCCCATGACCAGCCCCACGCCAATTTGGGTGGCAAGTAGCGACAAAATTGTCCAGATTGTTTGGCTTTCGGGGTCAAGGTTTAGGGCAATCATGACCGTAACAAGCAAAATCGCCAACGGGTCGTTCGCCCCCGATTCAAGTTCAAGCGTTGCTTGCACACGGTCGTTGAGCTTGACCCCACCATTTCTAAGCAGGCTAAAAACAGCCGCCGCATCGGTACTGCCCACAATGGCGGCAATCAACAGCCCAAGTCGCCAGTCCACCCCCAAAAGATACGCAATAAACACCCCAAGCGTCAATACAGTTGCCACAACGCCCCAAGTGGCAAGGGTAACGGCAGGTTTTAACCCCACCCGAAACGAGTTGAGAGACGTTCTAAGTCCCCCATCAAGCAAAATGCACGCAAGGGCAGCTTGTCCGATAAAATTAGCAAGGGCATACTGCTCAAACTCAATCCCCAAAATCCCTTCTTCGCCAGCAAGCACACCCACGCCCAAAAAGAACAACAGCAAAGGCACGCCCAAACGAGCCGACAACTGGCTTGTCATAATACTTACAAAAATCAGCACCGCCGAGACAAGGTACAAAATATTTAGGGTGTCCATCACGCTCCTTTTTGGGTTGGGTAATTTGTGGGCAAAACTTGACAGCGGTCAATCGCCAAAGGGTAAGTCAAAAAGACTAATTGTAACACAAAATCGCCCCAAACGTGCCAATTTTTGTCCAAAAGCCAGTGTCAAAAATGCTCAAAGGGATAACTTGCTCCGTCATATCCTTTTGACAAATTTTTACAAAAAAACTTGCCCAAATTGCATTTTAAAGGCATAATAGCAGGTTTCAACTTTTTCAAAATTAAAGCAACTTTAAAAAAGGCAAATTTATGGCAATTCGCACAGAATATTGCGGTAGTGTTACCGAAAGCTACATTGACCAAACCATTACCGTTGTCGGCTGGGTACACCGCCGTCGCGACCACGGGGGCGTAATTTTCTTGGACATGAGAGACCGGGACGGACTATTACAAGTCGTCATTGACCCCGACACGCCAGAAGCCTTTGCCACCGCTGATAAGGCACGTTCTGAATTTATCCTAAAAATCACAGGGCGTGTGCGTGCCAGATACGAAGGCACCCAAAACCCCAACATGAAAAGCGGTCAAATTGAACTTCTTGCCAAAGAAATTGAAACCCTTGCCACGAGCGAAACGCCACCATTTCCGCTAAACGATGATTTTAGCAACGTTTCAGAAGAGCTACGCCTAAAATACCGCTTCCTTGACATTCGCCGTCCTGAAATGCTTGACCGCTTGCGTTTTCGCTCAAAGGTAACAAGCCTTATCCGCAACTACCTAGACGAGCATGGCTTTTTGGACGTTGAAACACCTATCCTAACTCGTGCCACCCCAGAAGGGGCAAGGGATTACCTTGTGCCAAGCCGTGTGTCTAATGGCGAGTTTTATGCCCTGCCACAGTCGCCACAGCTATTCAAACAGCTTCTTATGGTAGGCGGTATTGACCGTTATTATCAAATCGCCAAGTGTTTCCGTGATGAAGATTTGCGTGCCGACCGCCAGCCTGAATTTACCCAAATTGACGTCGAGACCTCATTCCTTGATGACAACGACATCATGGACTTAATGGAAGGCATGACCACCAAGCTATTTGATGAACTTTTGGACGTAAAATTTGATAAATTTGAGCGTATGCCGTACTCACAAGCCATGCGTGATTATGCGTCCGACAAGCCTGATTTGCGTATTCCACTAAAACTTGTGGACGTGGCGGACATCATGCAAAACGTGGAGTTTAAAGTATTCTCCGCCCCTGCGGCAGACCCCAAAGGTCGTGTGGTTGCCCTACGCATTCCAAAAGGTGGTGAGATTACGCGTCGCCAGATTGATGACTACACCAAATTTGTTGGCATTTATGGGGCAAAAGGTCTAGCCTACATCAAGGTAAATGATGTATCTAACATCAACAACGGCGTAGATAAAGAAAGCGGACTACAATCGCCTATCATCAAAAATATGACCGATGACGTGCTTGTAGAACTTATCAAACGCACAGGTGCCGAAAATGGCGACATCATTTTCTTTGGTGCCGACAAAGCCAAAGTGGTTAATGACGCTATGGGTGCGTTGCGTGTCAAAATCGGTCATGATTTAAATCTTTTGACCTGTGAGTGGGCTCCACTATGGGTTGTGGATTTCCCCATGTTTGAAGAGACTGATGACGGTAAGTGGACATCAGTTCACCACCCATTTACCAAGCCAAAAGGCACAGTAGAAGAGATGAAAAACAGCCCAGAGACCGCTCTGTCTATCGCTTATGACATGGTGCTAAACGGTACCGAGATTGGCGGTGGAAGTCTTCGTATCAATACCCTAGATATGCAAAAGGCAGTCTTTGAAGCACTAGGCATTAATGAAGCCGAAGCCGAAGAGAAATTTAGCTTCCTACTGAACGCCCTAAAATACGGTGCGCCACCGCATGGCGGATTGGCATTTGGTCTTGACCGTTTGGTCATGCTCATGACAGGAGCAAGCTCTATTCGGGACGTTATTGCCTTTCCTAAGACCAAAACGGCAGAATGTCCGCTCACCGAAGCCCCTGCTGGCGTGGATAATAAGCAACTGCGTGAGCTTGGCATTCGTGTGCGTGAAAAAGAAAAAGCTGAATAATCATAGACTTGTGATTTATGCTTAATCTTATCAAATTCGTGCCAATGTCCTTTTTGGGGGCATTGGCTCGTTTTGCGTCTTATCTTGCCAAATGGTCAAATGCCAGCATTTACCGCAGTATTTGCACCAATCTCATGCTAGTCCGCCCTTTTATGGATAAGGACGAGCGAGACAGGCTTGCCTTTACCGCCTTGCAAAATCAGCTTATCAGCACCCTAGACAGTGCCAAAAGCTGGGCAATGTCCCCAGAATGGTCTATCGCCCAAATCAAAACGGTGCATAACCGTGAGATTTTGGAGCGTGGTTTTGCCAATCCCAAGGGGCTGATTTTGGTGGTGCCACACATCGGCACTTGGGAGATGATGAACGCATGGCTGTGCGGTTTTGGCGATCTGACGATTATGTATAAACCGTCTGGCAATCCTAGCCTTGACCGATTTATCCTAAGCGGTCGTGAACGGCTGTCCGCTACGCTTGTCCCCACCGACAGCACAGGCGTTAAGGCGATTTTTAAAACGCTAAAATCAGGCGGATTTACTGTGATTTTGCCCGACCATGTGCCTGATAAAAATGGCGGAGAGATTGTACCGTTTTTTGGCATTCCCACCATGACAGGCACGCTCACCACCAAACTTGCTCAAAAAACAGGCTGTGCGTTGGTTGGTCTGGCGTGTATTAAAGGCAAGGACGGATTTGAGATATTTTGTTATGATTTGACCGACCCCAATTTGTACGACAAAAACGACATCATCGCCACCACTGCTTTAAATAATAGTATGCAGATGATGATAAATGAGCATTTTGCCCATTATATGTGGGGCTATCGGCGATTTAAGACCACGCCTTTTGGCGAAAATCCCTATCTGTTGCCTTTTGATGATTTGCACGCCCAAATAAAATCTTATAAAATAGACAAAAACAAGGAAAATCCATGACCGACAACCGCTATGTGATTTGCATGAAATGGGGAACCAAATACGGTGCCGAGTACGTCAATCGCCTGTATAATATGGTAAAACGCCATTTGACCCTTGATTTTCAAATGGTGTGCTTGACGGACGACCCCACGGGCATTGATGATAATGTCAAATGCTATCCCATTCCCGAGCTAAACCTACCTGCCAACCTGCCCGAACGTGGCTGGAAAAAACTCACCACCTTTAAGCCAGAATTGTATGATTTAAAAGGCACGGCGTTATTTTTGGATATTGACATTGTCATCGTGGATAATATTGACTGCTTTTTTACGCACAAAGCGGAGCATGATGACAGCGTGATGATTATCCGTGATTGGAAAAAGCCGTGGCGAATGGTCGGCAACAGTTCGGTATATCGCTTTAAAGTGGGGCAAAATACTTATCCGAACTTACTTAGTTATTTTGAACAAAATTTTGAAAAAATCCGTTCAGAAGTTCGCCACGAACAGGCGTTTTTATCCAATTATCTGCGTGAACATCATCATTTGGAATATTGGGACGCCAGTTGGTGTGTGAGTTTTAAATATCACTGCCTGCAAAAAATTCCCATGGCGTATTTTGTCCCACCCAAAAAACCACACGGGGCAAAAATCGTCATCTTTCATGGCGAGATTAATCCACCAGACGCCATCACAGGTGGGGGCGGTAAATGGTATCGCCATGTTTTGCCAAGTGAGTGGATTAAGGATGCTTGGCAATGAGTCAATACCCCCTATCAGTCGTCATGATTGTCAAAAATGAAGCCAAAAATTTGGCAATCAGCTTGCCTGCTCTAGACGGCTTGGCGGACGAGATTATCATTTTGGATAGCGGTAGCACCGACAACAGCCGAGAAATTGCCGAACAATATGGGGCAAAATGGCACGTCAATACCGACTGGCAAGGCTTTGGCAAACAACGCCAACTTGCCCAATCATACGCCACAGGCGAATGGATATTGGCATTAGACGCTGATGAAGAGATTACCGATGAGCTAAAACAGAGCATTTTGGCGGTCATTAAAAATCCACCCAATGATACGGTATATGGGATCAAACGCATAGACTGTATTTTTGGGCATGAGATTGATAACAGGCTATGGGCGGTTAAGGCTCATTGGCGACTGTATCCAAAAAAATATAACTATGACAATAACTTAGTGCATGAATCGGTCGTGCTAAATGGGGCAAGCACTGCCACGCTTGACGGCTTTATGCGACATCACACGGCAGACACGCCCCTATTTTGGCTCACCAAACGTCTAGAATACGCCAAAGCATGGGCGGACGATAGGCACAGACAGGGCAAAAAAGGCAAATTTAGTAAGGTAATTTTAAACCCGTTTTGGGCGTTTTTTAAACAGTATTTTGTGGACGGGCGTTTTTTGCAGGGCAGGTATGGGTTGATTTATTCGCTGATGTTTACCCAATACACCTTTAACAAATACGCCATTTTGTACGATTTGACCCACAACCAAGCCGAACAAGCGTTTTTAAAATCGGTAGAATTTGCCAAAAATCTCACGCCCATTGATTTGACCAACAAAAAAAGCACGCTGTCGCTTGTCATGATTTGCAAAAACGAATCCAAGCACCTAAAAGCGTGCCTTGATACCGTGCATGATTTGGTAGATGAGATTATCATTTTGGATAGCGGTAGCACCGATGATACCCGCAAGATTGCCGAATCTTTTGGAGCAAAATGGCACACCAATACCGACTGGCAAGGCTTTGGCAAACAACGCCAACTTGCCCAGTCTTATGCTACAAGCGATTATGTGCTGGTGCTGGACGCTGATGAACGCCTTGACCAAGAATTAAGGCAGTCTATTGCTGATATATTAAGGCAACCCGTGCAGACAGATAAGGTCTTTGCCATTGCTCGGGTCAATACCTTTTGTGGCGTGGAAGTTCAGCCACGCTCATGGTACACCGATAAGCTTGCTCGGCTCTATGCTCGCACGCAGTTTAAATATTCAGACTTAGAAGTGCATGAATCGCTTGACCAACAAGGCGTGCCAAGCGTGGTATTAAAGGGCTATTTGCCCCACATCACCAACGACAATCTGCATCATTTTTTGGTAAAAAATATCCGATACAGCCACGACTGGGCAAAAGAAAAACACACCAAAGGCAAAACCGTGAGCATGGCAGGACTGCTTGTTCGCTCGTGGTTTTCGTTTGTGCGTGAGCATGTCATCCGTGCCGACTTTATGGGCGGGGCGTACGGCTATATCTTGGCGGTGGCGTCTTTGGGTTATACCTTGGATAAATACATCATGCTGTGGCAGATGAATCGGAATAAGCCATGAAAAACTATGTCATCAGTCTAGCTACCGCTCATGACCGCCGAGAGCATATCAAGGCGGAATTCGGCAAACAAGGTATTGAATTTGCATTTTTTGATGCGGTTACGCCAGACAACATAGAGCGTATTTCCACGCAATTAAACATTCCTTTGGCAAACAACCAACGCTTGTCATTGGGCGAAAAGGCATGTTTTTTAAGTCATGTCTTTTTATGGCAAAAGATGATAGATGACAACTTAGAGCATATCGCCATTTTTGAAGATGACGTATATTTGGGCGAAAATGCCGTTGCCTTTTTACAAGACGACTGGTTAAACTTTCCTTTTGATATTATCAAGCTAGAAACATGGCATGAATTGGTGCATTTGGGCAAACCTATCATTCATCATCATGGCAGGGCATTACACCCCCTAAAAAGCACCCACGTTGGAGCATGCGGTTACATCATCTCAAAAGACCATGCTTGCTCGCTCATGGGTTATTTGCAACACGATTTTGATATTCACGGACAAGCCATAGACCATATTTTATTTGGAAACACTTGCATTAATTCAACCATCTATCAGCTAAACCCTGCTCTAGCCATTCAGTCAGATAGGCATGACAATACCCTAAAAAGCACACTCGAAGCCACTCGCAACAACCGTTATGAGCAACCTATGACTTTAATCCAACAATTTAACCGTCGCATGAAAACATGGAAGCGAAGCATTTTAAAAAGACTTGTCTACAAGATAGTACCATTTAAGTAGTTGACTGTCTACACTCTCATGTTTAGCCTATCCTTGATATTCGCCTTTGATTTTGGGCGTTGTGCGTTTAAATTCTCGCCTGCCAATACTCTTTCATAGCATTCCACATACGCCTTTGACATGGACAGATGACTAAAATGCGATTTGGCTCGCTCATGGCATGCTCGTCTGTCAAACTTATCAACATCTTTGACCGCTTCGGTCAGCACCGCATAACTGTCCGACAACACCCCCACGTCATCGCTGACAATATCGGGCATTGCCCCAAATGGCGTGGCAAATACAGGACAACCCAAATATAAACTTTCAATCATGGCAAGCCCAAACGGCTCATGCCACAACACAGGAAAAATCAGCCCTTTTGAATTTCTCACAAGGTCATTTTTAGCCATGCCACCCACCATACCGTGAAAAGTCAAATCCGATGATAAATAAAAATATGGATTGCGTTTTAGATTAAAGCGTTTACCGCCCAAAATATGTATGGGTATATTGGCATTTTTGGCGATTTTTATCGCTCCTTGTACGTTTTTGATTCGCCATGTCGCCTTTGCCAAATAATGCACATAATTTTGTGGCTTGTCCAAATTTGGCTCGCCATAATCCGCCCAATACAGCCCATTATGCACATAGCAATTGGCATGATAATTCTCAGCGTGTTTGGATGATAAATAAATGGTGTTGATATTAAATTCTTTTTCAATATCACTATTGCTATGCTCAGTACAGACAAATGGCGTATTTATCTCGCCATCATAGGGAAAATGAAAGTGAATAATATCCGCCCAGCCTTCTATTTGACCCTCCAAGGGTTTATTTTCATCATATATCAAGCCATCGGGATTTTTATTGTCGTATTTGGTCAAAAACCTAACATCATGCCCAAGCTCTTTTTGCCCTTGATATAACGCCCATAATACCCGTTCCGTCCCACCATAATCATTGGGCGGAATAGGTAGGGAAGTTAATAAAACGTGTAATATTTTCATGCAACTCCCAATCGTAGCTTGACAAAATGACGAAATTTAGGCAATATACCATAAATTTTCTCATTCGCCAACGCCATGCTTAAAAATTATGTCATCAGCCTTGCCAATGCACAAGAAAGACGTCTACATATTATACAAGAATTTGGACAAAAAGAGATTAATTTTGAATTTTTTGATGCTGTTACACCAGACCAAATTGATGAGTTAGCGACTAAATTTGGGCTAGATATCACCAATGCCAATCTAACCAAAGGAGAGTTGGCATGCTTATTTAGTCATGTTAGTTTATGGCAAAAAGCCATTGATGATGATTTGGAGTATATTGGAATCTTTGAGGATGATGTATACTTAGCCAATTCAAGCCAGTCATTTCTAAATAATACCGACTGGATTCCCAAAGATTGCCACATTATCAAAATAGAGTTGTTTGACAAAATCATTTTGTCAAAAGGCACTAAGATTTCTGCAAAAGACAGGTTTTTAATCCCTCTTATTGACATTCATCTTGGGTGTGCAGGATATATATTGTCCAAAGATGCCGCTATCAATCTTGTGGACTTTCATAAAGATTATACTAAATATAACGGCATTATTGCTGTCGATCACATTGTATTTGAACATTACATACAGCATGGCAAGTATCATCCATATCAATTAAACCCCTGTCTATGCATACAAAGCGACAGACAGACCAATCAAACTATTATTTCAAGTCAACTAGAACAAGATCGTCGAAACAGATTTGAAAACATACTTAGAATTGAGCGTGAAAAAATTCATCAAAATTTGTATAAAAAGATTTGGAGAGAGGTAAAAAGACCATTCTGGCAATTTTATAGATGGATAAAAAAAATTATCACCCATATAGATAGAAAGAGAAAAACTGTTTACTTGACACTTGATTAATACACTTGATATGGGGCGCACTGAACCTTTATAACAACATTTACAATTTAGACATATTTTAGAAACAAACCAACCGTTTTTGCATGAGAAACGTGCAATTCCCCTGCTTTTTTAAACGGGCATTTTTCATTGCAAATGCAAAAGGCAGGCACGTCCTAGTGACATTCACAAAAATTATTAGCTAAAAATTAATTGTAATTTAGAAAAGCAAGATTGCCAATATTGAAAGCTTTTAAATTTACGATTACAAGCTTCCAAGATCATCAAAAATCATTATGTAATTAATTATACTTATCCAAACATAAGACAATCAAAGAGAGCAACCCATGTCAGGCAACACAATAGGACAACTTTTTAGCGTAACCACCTGTGGCGAGTCGCATGGCGTGGGGCTTATGGCGATTGTGGACGGTGTACCGCCCAATTTGGAGCTGTGCGAGGCGGATTTGCAAGCCGAGCTTGACCGCCGTAAACCGGGGACTTCTAAATTCGCCACTCAACGTAAAGAAGATGACGTGGTGGAGATTATCTCTGGGGTGTTTGAGGGGCGTACCACAGGCACACCGATTGGGCTACTCATTCGCAACACCGACCAAAAATCCAAAGATTATGGCAATATCGCCACAACTTTTCGCCCCAATCATGCCGACTATACCTACACGATGAAGTACGGCTTTCGGGATTATCGGGGCGGTGGGCGTTCGTCTGCTCGTGAGACTGCCATGCGTGTGGCGGCAGGAGCGATTGCCAAAAAATATTTAAAAGAACGTTTGGGCGTTGTCATTCGTGGACACGTTACCCAAATTGGCACTGAAAAGGCTGAGAAACTAGATTGGGATATTGTAAACCAAAACCCGTTTTTTTGTGGAGATATTGACGCTCTGCCACGTTTTGAGGCGTTGGTTACGTCCTTGCGTGAACAAGGCACAAGCTGTGGGGCGAAATTGGAGGTTTTTGCCGAGAATGTCCCCGTGGGTTTGGGCGAGCCGATTTTTGACCGCCTAGATGCGGACATTGCCCATGCGATGATGTCTATCAATGCTGTCAAAGGTGTGGAAATTGGTGATGGGTTTGCGGTTGCCGAGCAGTTTGGGCATGACAGCCGAGACGAGCTAACCCCTGACGGTTTTTGTGCCAATCACGCAGGCGGGATTTTGGGTGGGATTAGTAGTGGGCAGGCTATTCGTGTTGCCATTGCCCTAAAACCGACCGCCAGTATCACCACCGCAGGCAAGACGATTAACCTAGATGGTGAGGCAACAGACGTCATTACCAAAGGTCGCCATGATCCTTGTGTGGGCGTGCGAGCCACACCGATTGCTGAGGCGATGCTTGCCATTGTCCTACTTGACCATTATTTGCGTCATCGTGGGCAAAATGCCGATGTTGTGCAACCATTAAAGCCGATTGAATAAAAGTTATCATGTTTAAGATGAAAAATAAACTTTTTAAAATCATCGGCTTGGCATTATTATTGGTTGGGCAGTCGTCTGTTGCCAGTAAGCCTACACTCATGGATTGGTACAAAGTCATGCCCCCAAATTACGCCCAATTTCAATCGGTTTATGGGTCAGATTTGGACGGTACGGTATTTTCGCAAATGCTACGCCCCAGCGATGAGCAATATTTTTCAGATGAGCCGTTAAGTTCAGAAAAAATACAGCTTGGGGCGAAACTCTCCGATGAAGCCTATTATCATTGCATGGTGTGGGGTTATCATCGGCTAACTTTGATGTATGGCGATGATGATTTAGACGAGATTACCAACCAACTGTTGCAATTATACCAAAGCCACGAGGATGTGTATGACATTTATAATATTTTGCTCGCATCTGACCGCTATCATTTCCCCATGACCGAACAAAAGGCATGGCAACGTATCCAACAAAACCGAGCAAATGGCTATGATAATCGCGATTTTCACAAAGTCGTGCGAGAGCGAATTTCTCAATTAAAAGATAATCAACAATGACCCCTGCCATTCGCCTATTAAAAAAGCAAAAAATCGCCCATAGCGTCCACGAATACGACCACGACCCAAATAACACAAATTTTGGGCTAGAAGCGTCCGAAAAGTTAGGTTTGTCGCCTGATACGGTGTTTAAAACCTTACTCGTTACGGACGGTAAGGCGTATTTTGTGGCGATATTGCCCGTGTGTCATCTGCTTAATTTGAAGAAAATGGCAAATGCCGTGGGTGTAAAAAAGCTTGTTATGGCAAATCCTAGCGACGCCGAACGTTTAACAGGTTATATCGTGGGCGGGATTAGCCCCATTGGACAGAAAAAACGCCTAAAAACCGTGATACATTCTTCCGCCCAAAACCTTGATAAAATGTATGTGAGCGGTGGCAAGCGTGGACTGGATATTGGCATTGCCCCTGATGAGTTAGCAGGTGTTTTAACGGCACAGTTTTGTGATATCATAGATGAGTAATTTTTAATCAGAGAGGTTTTATGAAAAAATTAATGCTTAGCATGATGGCGAGTGTTGCCATGCTAACAGGTTGTGCTACCACAGGCACGGATGGCACAACCAATGCCATCAATACCGCAACCAATGCTGGTATGGCAGTATTTAAAAATGCTGTGGACATCCAATGTCGCACTCAGCTCAATGGCTATAATGCCTACAAAACCATTACCATGCTGATGCCTGCCGAGCAAAAGACAGCTCTTGAAAACAAAGTATGTGGCTGTGTCAGCGAAAAAGCCCCGCAAAGTGTCACCCTTGCCGAACTAGGTCAAGCTGTGATTGATGAAAATGCTCGTGTGCAAATCGCCACATCTGCGGTAAGCAAGACGATTAATGCCTGCGTGAGTGAGTTTGCTGGCGGTATTTGATAAGCATAAACCCAAATCTAGTGATTTGGGTTTTTAAAATACCCACTTATCGCTCAGCAGTCATAACGTCAAAGCGATAAATAAAACCTTATCATCAATAAAGCAATTCATCCATTACTCCCCCTTCACCCTACCCACCTGTCTTTTGAACTCATCACGATACTCCAAAAGCTCCTCGCAGGTAATGGCAAAAATCCCGCTTCCGCCCTTTTCAAAGGTAAGCCAGTCAAACTGAATCTCAGGATAGGATTGACGTAACGCCCATTCGCTATCGCCCACTTCACACACCAATAGCCCGTCTTTTGTCAAATAATCGGGGGCGTGGTACAAAATCTGATGTACCAAATCCAAACCGTCTTGTCCTGCCGCCAAGGCGTGTTCTGGCTCATGCAAAAACTCTGGCGGTAGCTCCGCCATGACCGCCGCATCCACATAAGGCGGATTGGTTACAATCAGCTCATACTGATTTTCGGCAGGGATTTTGGCAAACAAATCACTCTCAATCAGATTGACTTGATGAGACAGTTCATGGTGTTCCACGTTCGTCCATGCCACTTCCAAGGCATCTTTATCAATATCCGCCCCGTCCACATTGGCATCAGGGAATGCCGCCGCCAAAGCAATGGCGATACAACCCGACCCCGTGCATAAATCCAAAATCCGCTCAGGCGGAGCCAGTTGCAACTCTTGCAAACCGTGGGCAAAAAACTTGGTTTTATTGGCATTATCCACATCAAAATACGGGTAGAAGTTTTGATTGATAAGTTCGGCAATGGGCGAGCGTGGGATAAGCACCCGTTCGTCCACATAAAACGGCAAATTACAAAAATACGCCAAATTAATGAGATATGATAAAGGCTTACGTTGAATAATCCGCTCGGAAAGTAGGTCAAGCACCGCCTGTTTTTCGCTGTCGGTCAAACGACAATCCAAAATCTCAGGATTCGCCCCCCAATCTAGGTTTAGCGTATGCAGGACAATGGCAGAACTTTCGGCAAATTCATCAGTCGTCCCCTGTGCCACCACCACGTCATATTCACGCAGTTTGCTCACACAAAAACGAATAAAATCCCGAATGGTACGCAAATTGCGACCTGCTTCATCAAGCTGAATATGTAGCTCATCAATTTGGGCAGGGCTTAATTTGCCATTTTCTAGCTCGTCTAAATTGTCCGAGCCGTCAAATTCTTGCTGAGTATCATCGCTAAACTGGTCATCTAAATGGGTATCTGGCATGGTATTCTCTTAATTGGATAAAATTGCCATTATAAAGAAAAATCGCCCATTTTTAAACCGCTTTTTAAATCAGCCATTAAATTTTATGGCAAAAATGGTTTTTTTGGGGAAAAATTGATAAAATAGATAAGATTTATAGCAATGTTCTGAAAAGTATATTTAACTAGGTTTTCCGTTCGCCCTTGTATCAACCCAACACCAAACCTAGATTATCTG
>ERZ1023440.47-NODE-47-length-55739-cov-351.294286_pt1 | contig 55739 bp, 48 predicted proteins | sample MGYA00380520_ERZ1023440 | MGnify/ENA primary metagenome ERZ1023440 (study PRJEB33173, sample SAMEA4830335) | metagenome | study: EMG produced TPA metagenomics assembly of the PRJEB25223 data set...
CACTTGCAACAACCTAACCTTTAATCTTATGTCTAAGATTTGGGGGTCGGTTCACGACATTACCCCACTTTTTATTGCCCTATTTTTATAGCTTCACTTTTATAACAACGGACTAAACAGTCTCACCGCCCCGTCTAGTAATTTTAAATGCCACTTTCTGGCTTGCCACTCATCAAAAGACAGCTCATCAGAGCCTTTTAAATAATCCTGCTGTAACTCATCAATCTCATCAATCAGCCCGTAGCTCTCATTACCCCGATAAATGGCAAGGGTTACTTCCATGTTAAGATAAAAACTTCTCATGTCCATATTGACCGTGCCAAACAGGGCGTATTCTTTATCAATGCTGATGATTTTACTGTGTAGCAGACCATTTTTATAAAGTGCCAAGCGAACCCCTGCCTTTAACAATGGCTCAAAATAGGCTTGGGACGCATATTTGACCAGCTTAGAATCATTGACTTTGGGCATGATGATACACACGTCCACGCCACGGCGTTTGGCACTTAGTAGGGCAAGCATCAACGGCTCATCAGGCACAAAATAGGGCGTGGTGATGACAATCTCACGTTTGGCATGATATAAAGCCGTAACAATGGTCTCGTACACCAAATGCCCTGCCAGTTGTGGGGCGGACGGTAACAGTTGTAATTGGACGTTGTGGGTTATGGGATAGGATTTTTGTGTGGGCGTGGGCGTGGTTAACAGCGTGGCGGTGCGATTGGTGAGTTTGTTGTGGTAGTCGTTGATGATGTTTTTTAAAAAATACACGTTGTCATCGGTCTCGGCACCCATATCAGTCGTGATGACCGCCCCCATGGCTTTGACCACGCCCAAATCCTGCGTATGCACTACCCTTAGCATGACATCAATCCACTGCCCGACATCACTGTCTTGCTTAAAAAACTTAGGGTCTGCCAAATTAAAACTGCCCGTATAGCCGACATGCTCATCGATACACACCAGTTTGCGGTGATTGCGAACATCGGCACGAGCCACCAACGATTTGAACAGTCCCACAGGAAACAGCTCTTCGACACGCACGCCTGCCGATGTCAAGGTGCGATAACGTTCATGGACAAAAAACTTGGCACTGCCCACGCTATCTGCCAACAGCACGCACGACACGCCACGCTCACAAGCACGCTCCAAGGCGTCAAATACGTCCAGCACTTGCCCTTTGGGGTGGACAATATAAAACTCAAGCAACACCGACTCTTGGGCGTTATCAATGTCATCGATGAGTGCGTCAAACACCTGCTCCGCCCCCGACAGCAAAGTTACACTGTGATTGCCCTGCACGCCAAAGCCTGTCTCACGCTCGCCCCTATCTGCCAAGGCTCGCCATTTGTCGTGGGTGATGATGTCTTTATCACTGCCCAGATTGATGTTTTGGTGGCTTGCCAAGTCAATGAGCATGGTCTCAATCATGTCAATGCGGTGCTGATAGCGTTTACTGATGAAAATCTGCCCAAAAATCAGATACAGCACCACCCCCAAATACGGCATGAGTGCCAGCACCGCAATCCACGCAATCGCCACGCCATAGTTCTTTTGATGTATCAAGATATTGGCAATGAACACCAATATGATGATAAAGTGCAAAACGGCTAACAGCTCAAACAGCCAGTGGTTAGAATCTATCATGCAAGCTATCTTAATGGTAAAAGAAACATGGGCGTGGCAGGGCGGTCATGACTCTACCGCCAAACTCTCCATGCTCCATCGTGGCACGCACGCCACCGCCAAATCGTCCGCCTGCCCCATGCTAAGACGGCAATATCCTGCATAGGCTATCATCGCTCCGTTGTCGGTGCATAGGTGCAAGGGGGCATAATGCACGCTCGCCCCCATTTTGGCAAGGGCGGTCTCCAAATGCGTGCGTAGGCTCGCATTGGCAGACACACCCCCTGCGATGACCAGTTGTTTTAGCCCTGTTTGTTTTAGGGCTTTGGTGCATTTTTTGACCAGCGTATCCACCACCGCATACTGAAAACTTGCCGAGATGTCCGCCCGCACCACAGGGTCGGTGTCGCTCCCTTTGGTGTCCTTAATCAGATTATGCACGGCTGTTTTCATGCCACTAAAACTAAAATCCAGCCCCTTACCCATCATCGGGCGTGGCAAGTCATAGGCGTGGGGATTACCCCCTTTGGCAAGTCGCTCCACATTCGGCCCACCGGGGTAAGGCAGACCGAGCATTTTGGCGGTTTTATCAAAACACTCGCCCACCGCATCATCAATACTCTCGCCCAATATCTCATACCGCCCCACGCCGTCTGCTCGCACCAGCATGGTATGACCGCCCGAGACGAGCAGACAAACAAAGGGGAAATTGACCCCTTTATCATTTTCTATCATCGGAGCAAGCAGGTGCCCTTCCATGTGGTGAACGCCAATGGCAGGCACACCAAGCCCATAGGCAAGCGTCCGCCCAAATAACGCCCCTGTCATGAGTGCCCCAATCAAGCCGGGTCCTTTGGTGTAGGCGACCGCATCAATGTCGGATTTGGCGATATTTGCCTTATCTAGGAGTTCGTTAAACAGTGGTACCAGTTTACGAATGTGGTCTCTACTGGCAAGCTCAGGCACGACCCCACCATAAGTGGCGTGTAGCTCAATCTGGCTATACAGCACCTGTGCCAGCACCCCACCTTGACCGCCGTTTAGCTCGCTATCATAAATGGCAAGCCCTGTCTCATCGCAGGACGTTTCTAAACCTAATACTTTCATGATTTGTTTTCCAAAAATTTGGGGTATTATAGCATTTTTTAGATGATTGGCATTTGGATAAAGATTTTTGATTTTTAATATGTTAAATTTTATTTTATAAATCATTGATAAGATTAAAATTATTTAAAAATCACAATCCGCCCCTACCAATTACCCATCCTTTATTATAAACTAAATACCCTTTTATCATTTAAAAAGACAAACCATGCCAACCACTCCCAAATCCCCCCTTATCATCGGCTTAACAGGCGGTATCGGTAGCGGAAAAACTGCCGTGAGCGACCATTTTGCCACGCTCGGCATAGACGTGATAGATGCTGACGTGATTAGCCATGCCATCACCGCCAAAGGCTCGCCTGTGTTAGATGAGCTTGCCCACGCCTTTGGGGCGGATATTCTCACGGACGGCGTGCTTGACCGCACTTACCTGCGTGAGCTTGTCTTTGCTGACCCCGCCAAACTTGCCACGCTAAACGCCATTACCCACCCTGCCATACGCACCCAAATCAAGCACGAGCTTGACCACGCCAGTAGCCCCTACGCCATATTGTCCGCCCCGCTTTTATTAGAGAGCATCAAAGACGATGATAAAGGCTTGACTGCTTTTTGTGATAGGATTTTGATCGTGGACGTGCCGATAGAGCTGCAAATACAGCGAGCCAGCAGACGAGACGGACAGAGCGATAAGGACATTTTGGCAATCATTGACAAGCAAATCCGCCGAGATATACGCCTATCTTATGCCGATGACGTGATAGATAATACAGGCAGTTTGGATAATTTATACCGCCAAATCAATGCATTACATAAAAAATATCTGGCCATGGCAAATGATTTGGCAAAAGATAAATGATTTAAAAAGCACCTTGTAAGCAAATGCTTACACGCATTGATGACATTGGCGTATTTTCTTAGGGGCTAGATTTTGGCATAATACACCCATCAGCAAGGATATGGCAAATGGATAAGCCAACATGGAAGACCGCTGATATTATGGAAGCCCTTATGGATAACGCAAGTAGCAAAACCCCTATGAAACCACAAACTCCCCCAAGTTTGTGGTTTTGTTTTTTAGCCATTTTATAATCATAAATACGGTTAAAAAGCAAGGTGCATACCACGCACCTTCCAAATAAAAAATCATATTGGTACATGATATACACCCCACCACCAAACAAAAGTTGACAGCTCAGCGACTACCCAAATACAGCCCCACCATCGCCACGAGATACAACAGTCCTACATACGCCAACACATTGACCCACACAGGTTGGGGCGAGCATTTATGCCGTAAACCCCAATTTAACCACGCAAACACAGGGGCGAACAAAAACGACAAAGTCATGGCAAAGGCAATCATCTTACCCACCATGCCCCCAAACAGCCCAATGACCACCCCTGCCATCAACAGCGAGCCTAATGTCCAGTAACGAAGGTGTTTTTGTTGGGTGTTGTCATCAAGCGGTCGGTTTTGTAAAATCGCCACCGCCTGCTGATTGCCCCGTGAATAGCCGTCCACCGCCACGATTGTCGTACCATAGATACACACAAACGCCACAAAGAGCATGGGCAGACGTGTCCACTCGCCAATGGCGTGGGCGTACATACCCACGAACTCACCGACAAATTTACCGCCTTGCAACGGCTCGCCATCGCCTATCGCCACCATCGCCCCCAACGCCATAAACATAAGTGCCAGCACCACACTCACGGCATAGCTGACATTAAAATCACGGCGATAGCGGTGCTTATAGTCGGGGTTGATTTTGTTTTTTTCGGCAATCCACAGCGAGCTTGACACACTAAGCTCCATCGGAGCAGGCATCCAGCCCATCAGTGCCACCAAAAACGGCACGGCACTCCACACCCATGGGGACGGGGGCGACACAGGGGCAGACGGTGTGGGATTTGCCATGACCATGACAAGGGCGACCAGCGTGATGACACTTAGGGCAAGCATGATAAATTTGGAGATGTGGTCAAGTTTTTGGTATTGTTTGCCAAAGATGAGCCACACAAAACTTATCATGATAATCACATTTAACATTGGCAACGGCACGCCCTGTCCCATCATCATGCCAAGCAGTACCGCCGACAGTAGCGTACCCCCTGCGACATTGACGACTGTGGCGAACATATTAAACACCAAAAACAGCATGAGATAGCCACGCCCACGCTCGGCATAGCCTGCCAGTAGCGTTTTGTCGTTTTGGTTGGCATAGTCAAAGGCAAGGCGAAAAAAGGGATATTTTAAGGCATTGACCAGCACAATCAGCCCTGCCAATTGCCAGCCATAATACACGCCTGCTTGTGTGGACGCAATAATGTGCGAACCGCCCACACAGGACGACGCCATGATGATACCAGGCCCATACTGGCTAAAAAATGCGGATTTGGGCGGTGTGGATAAAGTAGTGAGTTTGGTTGTCATGATAAACCCCGATAAATAAAGGGCAACCCATGACCGTCCACACCAAAAACTACCCTGATGATGACCACCAAGGATAAAGACAATAAGAATGACACGATTAGTTTCCTACGCCAGTATTAACTGTATCAGGTTCACGGGTATTTCTCAGCCGTCATGGACAGCACCCCGACTAATGGAGCGGTTATTGTATAACATTTCACCCAGCTTGACAATATCATTTTGCCAATTTTTAGCATAAAAAACACCTTGATAGCCATCAAGGTGTTTATCATTCATGCCGTCATATTAGGCAGGGATACGCAACACTTGACCCACATAGATTTTGTCAGGGTGAGATAGTAGCGGTTGGTTCGCTTCAAAGATTTTGTTGTACTCGTTGGCATTGCCGTACATTTCTTTGGCGATTTTAGATAAGGTATCGCCTGATTTGACGGTATAAAAACGAGACTCAGGCTCTGGGGTTGCCACGGTTAATTGGTCGTCCACTTGGGCAACGTGCTGAACGTTACCAGCAGCAAGCACCGCTTTTTCACGGTCGGCTTGCGATGCGGCCATACCTGACAGGACAACCGTATCAGTATTACCATTATAGTTGACCTTTAAGCCAGTGATATTAGCATTAGCTTGCACACGAGCCAACAGCAAATTGGCAATCTCTTGGGCGCTAGGCTCAGCAGGAGCTGATGTTGTTGGTGTAGGGGTTGTTGGGGCTGATTGCTCTTTTTTATTGCGGTTAAATACTTTATCGCCGATGTCTTTGGCAAAACTAAAAATACCCATGATGGCTCCTTATTTGGATTTGATAGAAAGTGTGTTGACGTTTAGCATGGTTTGTCTAGCAACCATCCTTAAACTCCCTGCTATCTTAGTATAAAATGATAAAAATTTGCACTGTATTTATGCGTAAAATTGTTATACTTATGTAGGGCATGCCTACCCTTTATAACACAATTTAATATTCAGAAATTTTATAGCAATAAAATGATGCTTTTGCATGAAAAATGGCTATCCGACCACTTAAATTTAAAAAATTAAGTAAAAAATCTTAAAAATTTACCCAGTTTAAGTGGTCGGATTGTTTTTCATCGTCAAAAACTTGCTTGATAGAATGACTATCAACCTGCGTTTTTTCCTTGAAAAACGGGCGATTCCCCTGCTTTTTTAAACAGGCATTTTTCATTACAAACATAAAAGGCAGGCGCGCCCTAATGACATAAAAAAACCACTTTTTAAAACTAAAAAGTGGTGTGTGTTTGACTTCTGCCTGGCTTATACTTTGGCAGACACGTAGTTAATGGCTTTTTGAACAGTGGTCAGCTCAGCTGAATCTTCGTCAGGAATGGTAATACCAAACTCATTTTCAAACGCCATCACAAGCTCCACTAGGTCAAGAGAGTCTGCACCTAGGTCGTCCATGAAAGACGCTGCATTGTTAATCTCGTCAGCATTTAGGCTAAGTTGCTCAGCAACGGCTGCTTTTACTTTGGCTTCGATATCGCTCATAAGAGTATCCTTTTTAACATGGGAATTTAAGAAAATCAGCACCAATGATTTGATGACTGAAAACTTGTGTATGATAAAACATTTTTGTCATTTGTGCAAGTGCTATTAGTACGCTCGTTCACAAATTTACATAAAATCGTGACGTACACGTGACAAATCACATGTACATGCCACCATTGACTGCCAATACCTCACCTGTGATATAACTTGCCCCATCGCTTGCTAAGAATGACACAGCTGCGGCAATCTCATCAGGCTGAGCCATACGCCCAAGCGGTACAGCGTCCAACATGGAGTTTACCAAACGCTCGTCTAGCTCTTCGGTCATGTCTGTCTCTACAAAGCCAGGAGCGACACAGTTTACCGTTACGCCACGAGAGCCAATCTCACGAGCCAACGCACGGGTAAAGCCCTCCACGCCTGCCTTAGATGCGGCATAGTTGGTCTGACCTGCATTTCCCATCTGCCCGACCACGGATGTGACGTTAATGATACGTCCAGAGCGGGCTTTCATCATGCCACGCACCGCACGGCGACTCATGCGATAGATGGCGGTCAAGTTGGTGTCAAGCACGCTCGCCCAGTCTTCATCTTTCATTCGCATGAGCAGACCATCTTTGGTAATGCCTGCGTTATTGACCAGTACATTGACCGAACCATACACACTATCAATCTCTTCAAAGAGCTTATCAATCGCCGCATCATCACAGACATCAAGCACACGCCCGATACCGCCCGACTCAGACAGATACTCTTCTATCGCTTCTGCCCCACGCTCGCTGGTGGCGGTGCCAATGACAAAATGCCCTTCGCTGGCAAACTGCTCGGCAATGGCACGCCCGATACCACGGCTTGCCCCTGTGACTAGGATAATCTTACGACTCATCTAATTGCTCCAATTTTTCTAAACGTGCTAATTTGTCCGTCGGCAAAGCGACAATCGGTGTCTCTTGGCGTTTGGCAAGGTTGGATAGGACATTGCCCGGTCCGCATTCAATCACAACATCGATTTGTTTATCGGCAAGTTTTTGCATGGTTCGTGACCACAACACCGGCATGGATAACTGTTCGGTCAAGGCGGTCTTGATGTCGTTGACATGCTTATGCACTTGGGCATGACGGTTTTGGATGACGGGGATTTGGGCGGTGGCAAATTCGGTCTCATCCAAAAGTTTTGCCAATGCATCACTGGCAGGGTTCATCAGCTCACAGTGCGATGGCACAGAGACTTTGAGTGGCACCGCCTTTTTGCCCAGTGCTTCTACCGCTGACAGCACATGGCTCACACCCACTTGTGTGCCTGCAATCACCACTTGACCAGGGCTATTAAAGTTGGCAGGACCTACAATGCCTGCGTTTTCGGTAGCATCTTCGCACAGACTGGCGACCTGCTCATCATCTAGCCCCAGCACTGCTGCCATCTGCGTGTCTATCCCTGCTACCGCTCCTGTCATGAGTTTACCTCGTTCATGCACAAGCTTGACCGCATCTGTCAGGCTAAGCACGCCACTTGCCACCAATGCCGAGTACTCACCGAGCGAATGCCCTGCCAAACACAGCGGTGTTATTCCCTGTGCTGACAGTTTGTCTTTGACAATCTGCCAAATCGCCACGCTCGCCGTAAGCAGAGCAGGCTGAGTAAATTCGGTCTTGTTTAGGCGACTCTCATCATGGGTTATCTCCCACAAATCCACGCCCAACGCACCACTTGCTTCGTCAAACGTAGTCTTTACCACACTAAAATGCTCGGCAAGCTCATCCATCATGCCAATGGTCTGCGAGCCTTGACCGGGGAAAATCACTGCCACACGTTTTGTTGTCATGTTACACCATTTACACCATTTTTTATCAAACATTCATCAGGCTGATGAACCAAACATTTTACCTTGACTTCCTCCCCGCCCTAAGTGCGGGGATTCCTTCTACAAGACGGTGAAGCCCCACCGCAAGCCTAAGATAGTGGCAACCGCCCGTACGACACACCGTACATCTTAGGTTCTTATTTTAAGCTAATCCTACTGTTAGGATTGTCATAGACACAAATTAGCTTAAGTGTGTGTTTAAAAACGTCTTACCAGTTAAGTTACTGCGTACTCGCAATTTAGTCTTAACTTAACTGTGGAATGTAAGACATTGAATATAGTGAGATGAGTATAGCAAAACTTATCGCATTTAACAATTGTCTTATATCCACCGCCCAAAGTCGCAGGTTTACGGCAACGGAGGATAATTTAAAGAGATTTTAAATAAAAAGCCAAGCTCATGGGTCATGAAACTTGGCCAGATTCGGTATTTACAAGGTAAATCCAAACAAATTAGCTTTCGGCGGCTACTTTAAATAGCTGACGACCACGGTAAAAACCGTCTTTGGTCGCATGGTGACGAATGTGTTTTTCGCCAGTGGTAGAATCAATGCTTAGAGTAGCAACGCTGATACGGTCGTGAGAACGACGCATATCACGGCGTGAACGGCTTTTGCGGTTTTGTTGAACTGCCATGATAGCTCCTAAAATAAAGTACGGCAAATGACTGCCAAATTTAAATGAAAGTGGGTATCTGTGGCGGTAGCATCATTTTCGCCTAATCAAATGGGTGCAGATACATTAAACGCCCTATTATACCAAAAATTTGACATTTTAAAAGCCCATTTTTGCAAAATTTACAAAATATTGGCTTAACCCGACAGCTTGCCCTTTAACTGCCCCAACACAGCAAAGGGATTCTCGGCAGGTTCATCCGCCACGTCGCCCACGCTGTCTGTATGCATATCACAATCATCATGGCGTGGCGAGAGCGGAATGGCAAGCAGTAGCTCATCTTCTAGCATGTCCGCCACAGGAATCATTTTTTTATCATCAAGACAAACCTCATCTAACAGGACATAATCTGCCGTCTCATCTAGGGCATTTAGGTAGCCAATTTTATTTTCGCTGTCTAAGATTGCCATGCGGTAATTGCCCGAGACATCCACAGGCATGGGGTCAAGACAGCGTTGGCACGCCACGGACAGCGTCGCTTTGACATCATAGGTTAGCCACAGGATTTTGTCTTGTCGGGCGAGCGTCAAGGCAACGCTTAGCAAATCACCACTAGCGATAACCTGCCCTGCTAGGCGTGGCAAGGCAGTCATAGGAACATCGCCCTGCCATGTAAAGCCGATGTCTGCCCATTTGTCAAAGGCGATGTTTTGGGGCAGTGTGCCTGATTGGTTCATGGGTGCGGTCATCTTGTCTTCATCATAAAAATTTGGCTTATTATTTCATAAAACCTGCCAAAATTCACGCAAAATTTGTGGGGCGTGGTATAATTTTTGTTTTTAGATTCAGATAAACCCCATGAGCACCACTGATTTTAGCAAGCTGGGTCTGCACGCCCAAACATCACTTTGGCAAGCCTTTTATGATGACAAAACCATACAGGCGTGCGTGGCAGACGTGTGCCGTTTTGATGAGACATATCGCACGCTAAAACGGACGTGGCAAACCCTAAGCGATGATGAGCATGAACAGACCGACTGGCTCATCGCCCTATTTAACCATCTCTACCAGCACAGTGCCATGCCGACCCTGCTCGTGCGTGGCGAGAGCGAACCTGAATACTTTGCCAGCAAAGACGGCATGCCTGCCCGCATTGAGTTCGCTCATGGGTTCTTCCAAAGTGCGTTGCATGAGATAAGTCATTGGTGCGTGGCAGGGGCAACACGCAGGGGACTTGATGATTTTGGCTATTGGTACTGCCCTGACGGGCGAGATGAGATGACCCAACGCCAGTTTGAGAAGGTAGAAATCAAACCCCAAGCCATCGAATGCCTGCTGTCATTGGCGTTGGGGCGGTATTTTTATGTCTCAGCGGACAACCTAAATGCCGATTTTGACACATCAAACAGCACCTTTGCCACAGACGTGTACGCCCAAGCTCATGCCTATTTGCAAAATCCACACGCACCGTCTCACCCTTTATCCAAAGATGCCAAACGCCTGATTTGGGTGTGTTTAGACATGAATATGGCAAGGCAGGGGGTGATTTGTAAATATCATTTACCCCACAAATCCATCTAACACATTATCAGTTTATAAGGACAATCCATGAAAACACTCTACATCCACCCTGACAACCCCCAACCCCGTCTGATAGACGAAACGGCAACTGCCTTATCATCGGGCAAAGTCATCATCATACCGACCGAGTGTGGCTACCGTTTCGCCTTTGGGATGAGTGCCAAAGACGCCTTTGAACGCTTGGTGCGTCTGGGGTCGGATGAGTCTGATTTGCTGTTGGTGTGTCAAAACATCAGTCAGCTGTCGGATGTGGCGGTCGTGGCAAATGACGCTTTTCGCACCCTAAAAAGCGACTTTACACCCCAGCACGCCTTTATCTTGGAGCCAACCAAAGCGGTCAATAAAAAAATCATCAGCAAAAAATCACTTCGCTTTACCACATCTGCCACGCCCGTGATGACGGCATTGTTAGAACAAATTGGCGAGCCGTTTTTTATCGCCCCACTCGTCTATCAAGGCGAGCCTGTCAGCGAGCATTATGACATCACGGACAAATTAGACTCACAAGCAGACATCTTTGTGGATGTGGGCGTGATTGATGATGTTGAGATAAGCGTGGTTGATTTGACGGGTTAGGATTTGTTTTTATTGGTAGATTTTTAAAACCCAAATGCCAATTTTAAAAAACAAAAAAGGTGCAAATCGCACCTTTTTATCCGTCTTGCCTGTTATTTACGGTCAGGCAAATTGATGTTCATTTCAAGCACATCAAGGCTCTCTTCATGACGCTGTTTGATATTAACATCATCAATCTGTACGCCACTGATGAATTTATTAACCACCGCCAAAATCTCACGCTTCATCTCATCCACACGCTCAGGGGTTAGGCGAGTGTTTAGGCGGTCGTGGCTTGCGACGATGACTTTTAGGCGGTCTTTGGCGATAGACGCACTGGTTGGCTCATCGCCCCCACCAAATAACGTACTCCAAAATCCTTTTTTCATATCAGCCCCCGAACAACTTAGCAAAGAAACCTTTCTTTTTGACATCAATGTGACGCAAAGGACGGTTTTCACCCAAGAATCGTGCCACGATGTCATCATAGCATTGACCTGCTGCCGAGTCTTTAAAATAGATGACAGGCTGACCGTGGTTTGACGCTTCTAGCACAGCATTCGACTCTGGAATGACGCCGATGAGTGGCACTTTTAGAATGTCATTGGCAATGTCATCAATGTCCATCATCTCACCGTGAGCGGCACGCTCTGGGTTGTAGCGAGTAATGATGAGATGTTCTTTGACGCTACCTCCTTCTTCGACACGTTTGGTGCGAGACTGCAAGATACCGATGATACGGTCAGAATCTCGCACGCTCGATACTTCTGGGTTGGTGACAATCAAAGCTTCATCGGCGTGATACATGGCAAGCTGTGCCCCACGCTCAATCCCTGCCGGACTGTCGCAGATGATGTAGTCAAAGCCTAGCTCATCAGACAGCTCTTTCATGACCGCTGCCACGCCTTCATCGGTTAAGGCGTCTTTGTCACGGGTTTGCGAGGCAGGTAAGATGTACAGATTTTCCTGCTGTTTGTCTTTGACCAGTGCTTGTGAGAGCTTGGCATTACCACTGATGACATCCACAAAGTCATAGACAATGCGGTTCTCACAGCCCATGATAAGGTCAAGGTTACGCAAACCCACGTCAAAGTCGATGATGACCGTCTTATAACCACGCTCTGCCAGACCTGCCCCAAAAGACGCACTGGTGGTGGTCTTACCCACACCGCCTTTACCTGATGTTACTACGATGATTTTTGCCACAGGGCAACTCCTTATAATTTGGTATTGCTACATTTATCAATTTAGCAATTTAAAAAATACTTTGTGCTCAACTGTCTTTTTTATCATTGCTGTTATTTTTACCCTATTCATCAATGATTTACTACCAGTTAAGATTTAGAAAAAATTTATCTATTTTACCATAATTTTAGGGCATGTTGAACTTTTGTATTTGCAATGAAAATCACGAAAAATCGCACGTTTTTCAAGGAAAAAGTGAAGTTTGATAGTCGTTCTATCAAACAAGCTTTTGACGATGAAAAACAATCCGACCACTTAATCGTGTAAATTTTAAGAGTTTTAACTTAATTTTTTAAATTAAGTGGTCGGATAGCCATTTTTCATGCAAAGACACCATTTTATTTCTATAAAATTTCTAAATTTTAAATTGTGTTATAAAGGTTCAACATGCCCTGAACAATGATAAACCAAACCCATCACGCCATGAGCGTAAAGATAAGCCCCTTATCTTCATCATAGCTGACTTGCACCGCCTTATCTATCATCTCAAGCGGAATGGCGTCGCTTAGGCAGTAGGTGCCTGCCACCGAGATCAACGTGGGGTTGAACTTTTGGCAAAAAATACGAGCGTGTTTGTCGCCTGTCGCCCCAGCAACCAGTCGCCCTTGTCCATGCCCATAAATGTGCAAACTGTTATCGGTAATGGCCTCTGCACCATTGTTTACCCCACCGATGATGATTAAATCGCCACCTAAGTGTTGTAAACTCTGACCTGAACGAAGCATTTGACCATGCACTCTACTGGTTACACCTTGCTCTTGCTGGGGGATGGTTTGGGGTGTAGGCCGATTGCTAAACTCGCCTGCTTGCTCTGATGATTTTAGTTGTGATGATTGAGATTGTGATGATGGGGCATTATTATCCACACTACTTGTTTTTGACGTTGGGGCAAAATGTGAGTCAACTGGCAAAATGCGTTCCATACGTTTACCATCAGCAGGAAAGCTCGCCAATCGTAGGGCATTTGCCTGCTCGCTTAATACACCATCAACCACGCCTATCGGCTGTACGCCCATCTGCCACAACATCTCAACCAATGCCGACAAATCAAGCTTACACTCACTGTCTAGCACCACAGGCACGGACGTGTTGTCTTTTAATAGAACACTTAGTTCATCTTGAATGGCGGTCAGGTCGTCAGTGTGCAGTTTTAGACGGCTAAAACTGAGCATTTTGCCAAATAAAGTAATCGGTTTCATAACATCATCACCTAAAATTTTGCCAATTTTACCATTTTTTTGGTGTTTTGGGGCAAAATCATCGCCTTTGGGTGGCGATTTTGGCATTTTTGGTGATGAGTGGCGTGGTTTTATTTGGTGACATAACAACCCGTTTTATAAATGTAACTGCTCTTTGTGTTTCCACTGCTGGACTTTGACTTGCTTTTCAAAGGCATTTAGAGCGTCATCAATCACCCCACTCACGAGCTTTTGTAGTTGTGGGTGTGTGGTATCAATGCCTGCCACCCCTTTGGCGACATTGACCATCAGGGCGTCTAGGGTTTTTTCATCAAACAAATGCTCATTGAGCGCCATGGTAACATTCTCACCAATATGACGACCCACACTCGTAATCTGCGACTCTATCATGCCCCCTGCGATGGGAATGAGTTTAAGATAACGTCTTAGCTCAGGCGTGTCAAGCAGTGCCTGCTCAACGGACGTGCCGATGTCATGCGAGAGCTGTTGCCCTGTCTGTGCCAAAAACGCCTGCTGTAACTTCGGGGCAAGCTCACGGCGAAGCAAATCAAGCATCACACTCTCAAACTCGGCACGGTTACGGTCAATGGTCGCCTGAATCAGCGTGCCATGTGTCTTGGACTGTGCCATCTGCTCACGAAAGTTATCAATGGCGGTCAAAATCACTCGGTCAGAGAGTTCCTCTAAGATGACATGATAATAAAACTGGGCAGATGTTATCCACTTTTTAGGAATGACCATCACGCCTGTGTCATGCAAGCGTTTGATGATAATCCCTGCTCGCAGCAGTCTTAACGCACGAAGTATGGGAAAACATGCCAGCACTTCATACCAATGCACAAAGGGAAAAAAGAACCAGCGATAATAAGTGCGACGCTTGATGGCAAGTAGCCACCGCACCAACAGCTCACTCACCCAAAACAGCGTAAACATCCCCCCAATGGCGGATAAGCTCACATGATAAGTCGCTTGATAGGCACTGAGCATGCCACTAAATCCGCCCCACTCGGCAAGTTTGGTCACAAGTCCGCTCATCAAAATGTTATCGGCAAATATCAAACACAGGTCAATAACCAGCAGGATAAGCATGCCGACATCGTAGATGATTTTGGTGCGACTTTGCTTAGCGGTCGGCTCTCGCTCGTCTTTGTCCGTGCCAAAGAGCGGAATGACATCATCTGGCACATCAGAGGGTTGGGGGATTTCTAGGTCGGACAAATGGGGGGTGTGTTTGCTACTCATGGTGTTTTGCTATGATTAAACTTGTAAACATTGGGGTATTGTAAAACTTTTTGGGCAGTTTTAAAAGGTTTGGTTTTCTCATTATTTAGCCCCACTTTTATTTAGACCTACTCAAACTCACTCATCATTTGCCCAACTCGCTCATCTTTGGCAGTCCACACCTTATCCAAAAAGTCAAACAGCTCCGCCTTGACCGTCTCATCACTGTCGTATTTACCGTCTTTTAAATCGGTAAATAACCGCTCATCCATGTCCAGATGACGAATGTCCACCCCCAAACGGGTCATCTTACCTGCCCACAGCTCGCCATAGTCAGGCACACCATCAGGATAGACCACCGTCATGTCCAATATGCCGTCTATCTTATCACCCAAACTGGCAATGGCTAAGGCAAAACCTCCTGCTTTGGGCTTTAATAGGTGCTGATAAGGCGAGTTTTGGCGGGCGTGCTTGTCCTTACTAAACCGTGTGCCTTCTAGGTAGTTGAGCAGAACAAATGGCTTATCAGCGAGCAGTCCGCAGGCACGTCTGGCTTCTTCCAAATCCCGAGTGGCAAGGGCAGGGTTTTTGGCGATTTGTGCCTTGGAGTGGCGTTTCATCATCGGAAAGTCCAAAAAATAAAACGCCTGCCCCACGATAGGAATATAGAGCAGTTCATGCTTGGCAAAAAATCGGGTAATCGGCAACCGTGACTCGCTCACATACTGCACCACACTCGTGTCCACCCACGACTGATGATTGCACACGAGCAGATACCGTCCGTCTTTTTTTAGGTCATCAGGCACCGATATCCGCCAGTCACGCTCTGGCATGAGTGTATCTAGCAGGCGGTTGTTGGTGTTAATCCAGTGGTTGGCGATAGACAGCACCGCCTTGTCGCCCTGCTTTGAACCGAGCAATGTCTTGGCAAGCCCCGCCCCATATAACGGCACGCTGATTGCCACGCTGTTGGCGACCATCGTCCCAAGCCCCGTACCTAGGCGGAGTTTTTGGGCAAGTTTGGGGTGTTTGTCATGGATTTTTTGAAAAAAAGATGTGGTATTAGGGTTATTTTTATGCATATGAAAACCGCTTATTGGATAAATGTAACAATTTGTGTCAAAATCTACTCATCATCAACCCATCAGAAAAAATGCCATACCGCACCCCAATGTCGCCTGATAATGAGTGTATTACCATGCACTATTTTAGCAAATTTTTATCAAAATAATCAAAAACATCAAAAAATAATTAAATCTCTTTCCAAACTAAAAATAAACCCTTATAAGTATTGGGGTTGAAGTTTTTAAAAATCCATAAAAATCAGGGTTTGGAAAGAAGTCTATTAAAAAATAATTAAAAATTATCAAAGTTTTCAAAGGCTTTTTTAAAAAAATGACTTTGAAAACAAATAAGCCGATTTTACCATCATTATTATTTAAAATAGAGGCCCTGGTTCAAAAAGTATGCTACAAAGAAAACCGTTCGTGGCGAGCTTGGGAAACCTAATGGTTTTCCTACCCGCAGGCAGGCTCAGGGCGAACGGAAAACCTAGTTCAGCATACTTTTTAGACTACTACCAAAATAGTCAAAAATCATGGTAAAAACCGCCCATTTTGACAAATTTTGATACAATTTTACCAAAATTTTATGCATTTTCCTGTAAGAATTGCCCCTATTTTAGGGCGATTGTGCAAAATACCAGTCCATTTTTACAATTAAAATAACCGATTAACTACATACTTATAACAAATAAGAGAGTTTTTTACGGCATAATAGTCTCATCAAATGGTTTGGGCTTGGTTTAAATATGTTTAAACACCTGTTTAGATTTTAATATCTAAACACCCATATCAAAATCAAGTCCAAGCCACTTTGGGGATTTTAAATTTACCATCTCTCATAGGAGTATTTTATGAAAAAAATTCTTACCATCACCGCCGTTTCTGCAAGTATGATTTTGGCAGGTTGTGCCAGTACTGGCACAGGCATGAACGACACCACAAGACAAACGGGTCTTGGTGCGTTGGGCGGTGCTGCCCTAGGTGCTGCCATCTCTAAGGCAACAGGTGGCGAACACACAGGTCGTGATGCTGCCATCGGTGCGGCACTCGGTGCAGGTGTTGGTGCTTATATGAGTCGTCAAGAAGCCAAACTCAAAGAGCAAACCGCAGGCACAGGCATTGAGGTTCAAAGAGACCCTGTTACCAATAACATTAACCTATCCATCCCAGAGGCGATTACCTTTGATGTTGGCAGATACGACATTAAGTCTAGCTCATATGGCACACTAAATCAGGTGGCTCAGACACTCAATCAGTATGACCAAACCACAGTGATGGTCAATGGTTATGCCTCCATTGAAGGCAATGCCAATTTTAATCAGGTACTATCACAAAATCGTGCCTCTGCTGTTGCCAACTATTTGGTAGGTCGTGGTGTTAATTCATACCGCATTGATGCCATCGGACATGGTGCAACCACTCAATTTGGTAGCAGATACGAACCAAACCGTCGTGTTGAGCTAACCATCCTAGCCCCACAAAGCGTGAACTAATTTTATCCCTTTGGGTAAACCAAAACAGGTCATGTATGTGACCTGTTTTTTGTTTTTTAATTTTTCTTTTTAAAAGCCATCATGTTACAGCTAACAAAATTGAATTTTACCACGGAAACTGTTCGCCCTGAGCTATTTTCCGTCATGGTTCGACAGACTCACCACGAACGGAAACCGTAGCACTTTTTCATTTTGTAGAGTGTAAAATATTTTTAAACCCAATACATCACCACCCATGCCCCACACCGATTTATCTGCCCATTTTGACAAACATGACATCACGCTCATCATCCACAAAAAAGCCGTCAAAAACGTCAATTTTCGCCTGACATTCATAAGCTCTCGCCCCTGCTTTGCTGTCAGCGTGCCACATCATCTGTCCGATGATGACATCCACCGCCTTATCATGTCCAAGTCCGCATGGGCAATGGCTCACGCCCACAAACGCAAACACGCCCACACCGACCACAGTCCAAGCCATGCCCACCCCAAGCTGTGGGGCGAGCCTTTTGATGTGGCGGACTATCTGACACAGCACCCTATCAGGCTATCAAAACAGCAACGCCAAGACCCCCACGCCTGCCGACTTGCCATCTATGAGCATGAACTCAAAGCTCGCCTGCCCACCCTAGCAGACACATGGCAACCTGTGGTCGGTCGCTTTGCCGATGAGATTCGCACCAAGAAAATGCACACTCGCTGGGGCAGTTGCAACACCCATGAAGCTTGCATTTGGCTATCCACTTATCTGCCTGCCTATCCCTACCCCTGCACCGAATATGTCTTTGTGCATGAACTGTGCCATCTTATCCATCCCAACCACAGCCTTGCTTTTTGGCATGAAGTCAAAAAAGCCATGCCTGACTATCAGACATGGCATAATTTGCTAAAAGGTAAGCCCTAATTGGCTTAGCCTTTGGCTTCATGGGCGGTTAAGGCTTCATTAAAAATCTCGCTTAGGATTTTGACGTCATTGACCCGTGCATAGTTTAGGCGAGTGACGAACGCGAGTCGTCTGTGTGGTCCTGTCTCATTTAGGGGTAAGGCAGTTACGTCATCGCCGATTTGCTCTAACGCCATCTTAGGTACTAGGGTTGTCCCCATGCCCACTTTTGCCATCTGAATGAGCGTGTTAAGACTGGCGTCCGAAAAGCCTGATTTTAGCTCGTTTTTATTCATGGTACAAACCGACAGCACCTGATCGGTCAAACAGTGACCCTCACCCAGTAACAGCACATCATTTTCAAACAACTCTGTGCTTGAAATGCTTGTCTTATCTTGCTTACTGTCTTTGGGGAAAATGGCATAAAAATTCTCCGCCCAAAACTCAAAGGCATGCAGACCATCAACCGCATAAGGCAGTGCCAAGATGGCGGTATCAATATACCCATAACGCACCTGCTCTAACAGGCGTTCGGTCTGTTTTTCGGTCACCGCAATCTCAAACTGGGGGTACTTATCTTTGAGCATTGGCAACACTTTGGGAAGCAGATACGGGGCGATGGTCGGGATAATGCCTATCGTCATCGGGTAAGCAAGGGGCAACTGATGGCTGTGGGCTCGGGTCGTTAAGTCGCTAATCTCGCTAAACACTCGCTGGGCTCGCTCCAACAACTCTTCGCCGATGGGCGTGATAAGCACCTGCTTGTTATTACGCTCAAAAATCTGCGTGTCTAGCTGTTTTTCAAGCTCGGCAATGCCAAGACTTAGGGCAGATTGGGAAATGTTACACTCTTCGGCAGCACGTTTAAAATGCTTGTGTTTGGCAACGGCAAGGGCGAACTCTAACTGACGCAAGGTAATCATCACGCATTCCTTAATTTTAAAAAATCGTACCTGCTATTTTACACCTAAGTTTGATAAAACAAAACCTTTTATTTAAAACTTTTAACTGGATAAACCGTTAATTTTTGTTATCATGTAATGACTTTAAGGATTTTATCCTTTGATGAGTAAGCTCCAACCACTCATCACATTGACATTTTTAACAACAAATCATAGGTGACAATATGACTGCTATTATCAACCAACAAATTCCAGAATTTACCACCGAAGCTTTTGTCAACGGTGAGTTCAAAACCATCTCATCAGAAGACACCAAAGGCAAATGGTCTATCTTCATGTTCTACCCACACGACTTTACGTTCGTTTGCCCAACCGAGCTTGAAGACATGGCTGACCACTACGAAGAGCTACAAGGTCTTGGCGTAGAAGTGTATGCCGTCTCTACCGACAGCCACTTCGTTCACAAAGCATGGCACGATTCATCTCCTGCCATCGGCAAAGTAAAATACCCAATGCTAGGCGACGGTACTGGCAAAATCACTCGTGGCTTTAATATCATGATTGAAGACGAGCATGCTGCATTGCGTGGTACTTTCTTGGTAGACCCAGACGGTCTTATCAAAGTTGCCGAGATTCACGACCTAGGTATCGGTCGCTCTGCCAAAGACATGATTCGCAAAGTCAAAGCCGCCCAATATGTGCGTGAAAATGACGGCGAAGTTTGCCCAGCCGCATGGGAAGCAGGTCAAGAGACCTTGAAGCCAAGCCTAGACCTAGTTGGCAAAATCTAATCTAATAGTTACTCTTAGATTTTAGACAACCCAAACCGCTTAGCCATCAGGTTAGGCGGTTTTTATTTTATGACAAAAACATCGGTCAAGTTGGTGAATGTGTGTTAAAATTGTTGCTCTTCATTTTTAGACATTCCATTGACAGCATCGAGATGATTTTATGACACTCTACCGCACCCTATTGGCAGTTGCCGTTTCTGCCACCCTGCTGACCGCTTGTAACAAGACCGATGCCCCAGCCAAACAGCCTGCCAACACCGCAGAGACTACCCAAACTGCCCCTGCCGAGACTGCCAGTGTCAATTTGGATGGCTCGCCAAGCATCGCCATGATGAACAAAATCTTGCAAATGTCCACGCTCATGCATTTGGCACAGACCAATCCTGACATCACCGAAGAGCAAGGGGCTTGTCTGATGTCCAAAGACGGTGAAGCGACCTATCATGAGACCAGCAAGCAGATGCTTGTGGACGCTGTTGGCGTTGAAGGCATTCAAGAAGCAGATAAATTCTATGAAAGCGAAGTCGGTCAAAAGGTGCTAAAATACACCGAACAACAAGAAAAACTGGCTCGTGGTGAGAGCATTGATGGCGAGCCTATCATCATGACCGAAGAAGACCAAGCCAAGATGGTAGAGATGAGTCAGAGCGAAGCCAATCAAAAGCTAGAAACCGCCATGCAAGAGAGCATTACCCCTGAGAAGATGAAAACGCTCATCGAAGACTTTGCCACCAAAGAAAAAGCTCGTTGCAACATCAGCTAATTTTGATAAATCACAAAATCGCTCAATATGTTGGGCGATTTTTTATCATCAAAAAATTACAGCCAAACAAAAACACAGGTCGTCCAACCTGTGTTTTTATCATTTTAAATAGCCATTTATCAGGCTTTGCTAAGTAGGTATTGATACAGCTCGTCTTTTAGAGCCAATTTTTTGCGTTTTAACCCTTCGATTTCTTCGCCACGGCTGTTGTGGGCGACAGGGTCATTTTCTAGATTGGTAATCTCTTCATCAAGCTCGTTATGAGCGTCAAAGAGTTTGACAAAGTGCAAATCGTTTTCTGTTTTTAGTTTGGTGATGAGTTCACGGTATTCTGGAAACATGAAAAACTCCTAATATATCAATAGGTTAGCGATATTTACCAAATATACATCTAAAAAATTCTTACATTTGGTATGGCTTTATCTTAGCAAGAATTGGCGGTATAAGCAAGCAAAATTATCTTTTTTATGTGCTTTTTTGTATGAATTTTCTTTTTGGCATTAATTGAGTTTTATAAACTTAATATTAAAAACGTTTAAATTTTCTAAATATCAAATAGCCCTTATAATACTAGGTAATTTAAACATATTCATAGGCAATTTATAGGTACACACCATGCTAGACAAATCTTTACTTGATGCCATCAAATCATACAGCACCAACATGAAACGCCCCATTCAGATGATTTTGGGACAAGGCGACCACGCCAAACGTGCCGAATTGGTGGACTTTTTGGAGCAAATCGCCAGCACTTCGGACAAAATCGGCTTTGACAAAACAGTCGTGGACACCGATTTGTCGCCCATGAGCTTTAAAATTGCCACAGATAACCGTGATACAGGCATTGTGTTTAGCGGTATCCCTGGCGGTCATGAGTTTACGTCTCTCTTGCTTGCCATTTTGCACGCTGGCGGTCATACCATGAAGCTAGACGAAGGCATTCAAGAGCTTGTCAAACGCATTCAAAAACCACTTAAATTTCAAACCTTTGTCTCGCTATCATGCCATAACTGCCCTGATGTCGTGCAAGCGTTAAACCAATTTGCCGTGTTAAATGACGGCATTGAAAACGAGATGATTGACGGCGGTGTGTTCCCAGAACTTGTTGAAAAAAATAACATTCAAGGCGTGCCTGCGGTGTTTTTAAACGGCAAACCATTTTTAAATGGTAAAGTAGATACCGCCCGTATCATTGACAAACTGCAAGCCGAGTACCCCGACCTGATTGCCGAAGGTCAAGCCGAACAGCTTGAAACCCAAGACGTTACCGTGATTGGCGGGGGGCCAGCAGGCAGTGCGGCGGCGATTTATACCGCTCGTAAAGGGCTTCGTGTGGCTTTGGTTGCCGACCGTATCGGCGGACAAGTCAAAGACACCCAAGACATTGAAAACTTGATTTCCATACCGCTTACCAACGGCAATACCTTGGCAAGTAACCTTGCCACGCACATCAAAGAGTATAACATCACCGTTAAAGAACACGTGAGCGTATCGTCTATCGAAGAAGTCAAAGGCGGTTATCAAGTTACCCTAAACACAGGGGCAAGCTGGACTTCACGCACGCTCATCATTGCCACAGGAGCCAAATGGCGTAAACTTGGCGTCAAAGGCGAAGATGAAAACATCGGCAACGGCGTGGCGTACTGCCCACACTGCGATGGCCCATTCTTTAAGGGCAAGCCTGTGGCGGTCATCGGGGGCGGTAACTCGGGCGTGGAAGCGGCGTTGGACTTGGCAGGTATCGTTCAGCACGTTACCGTGTTGGAATTTGGCGATAAACTCAGAGCCGACCAAGTTCTGATTGACAAGGCAAACGCCAAAGACAACATCACGATTATCAAAAACGCCGCCACGCAAGAGATTACGGCAAATGGCGGTAAAGTAGATAGCCTTATCTATCAAGACCGAGTGTCGGGCGAGAATGTAACCCTGCCTTTAAATGCGGTATTTGTACAAATCGGACTGGTGCCAAACTCTGATGTTGTCAAGGATTTGGTAGATGTTACCGCTCATGGCGAGATTGAGATTGATGCCAAATGTCGCACCAATAAGGCAGGCGTGTTTGCCTGTGGGGACGTAACCACCGTGCCTTATAAGCAGATTAACATTGCGATGGGCGAAGGCTCCAAGGCAGGACTGTCGGCATTTGAATATCTGATGATGAACAGCTAAACCGCAAAAACCCAGCCGTTAAGCTGGGTTTTTATTATTTCATGCGACTTATCAAATTATCTTTCATCACAAACTGATGATACAACGCCCCACCAACGTGAGCGATGACTAGGAACACCAACACATAAAACACCGCCCCTGTGTGTAGCCCGTTCATCACCTTTGCCATCTCTCTATCAATACCCACCACGCTTGGGAAACTAAACAGCCCAAACACACTCACGCCCCGACCGCCATACATACTCATGAGCATGCCTGTGATAGGCATGGCAAGCATGGCAACGTACAAGCCCAAATGGGTCAGATGAGCCACTGCCGTCTGCCATACGGGCATGGGCGGGTGTGGCGGAGCTTTGACGATAAAGCGGTTAATGATACGCAAAACCGTCCAAATAAAAAAGCTCGCCCCAATGGATTTGTGCAGGCTGATGTACTCATCGCCCATGTTAATGATAACAAATGCCACGATAATGAGTAATGCCCCCACCCAATGAAAAATGCGAGTGGCAAGGCTGTATTTGTCGGTGTGGCGTGTCGGCTGGCTCGTGGCTGGCGTGGTCATGATGTCTCCCCATAAATAAAAAACTTCGTTTTATTATAACGAAGTTTTTGGTAAAAAATAGGGGACAAAAGTAGTTTTTTGGTAAATCAACTATCCAAATCCACCAAGCGGTGAGCGATTAAGTCCAAATCAGGCACGACATACATCTCGCCATCTAGCGTTACCGCTTGATACAGATAGTTTTCCTGTCTTTGCTCACGATTGGGCAAATTGGGAACAGACAGCTGGATGTTAGCAATCTCCTCATCGCTTAGTGTGACGTCCGTCACATCCGAGATACGCACCCGTTTGGTTGTCAGCTCGCCTGCGGTTTGCAGTGCCAAACGGTGGACATCTGAGTTACCCTCTAAGATGATGAGCTTGTCCGCTTCGATGTCTTTGGGAATCAGGTGATACACCGAGACCTCTTGACCTCGCCACAGATATGTCCAGATTCGCTCATGGTATTCATCCACGCTCATGATAAGGGCGGTTGGCACCAGCCAATCAGGCTGACCGATGGCAGGAATGGCAGTCACTTCAATGGTGCCATGCTCGGCAGTAAGCAAGCTCACAGGCTCGAACTGGTGTTTTTGGATTTTTCTCATAACTATTCTCAATCAATGGTAAATAATGACATCATCTTTGATACATGCATCATGCTGTTTTGCCAAGCATCATCCGTGGATATGTCTGATAACACAAATAGATACTTCAATCTCAACCTAAAACGGCAGCTTATTGATTGTCCCATAATCATTTTTGGGTTGTAGGGGTCAATCCTATTCGCCCTTGATAAATCAATGAGTGATATAAAGTTGAAAATGGGGTAACAAATATAAGTTGGCATCCTCTTTGTCATTCTGAATATTTAAAGCCACGAAGCATGTGATTGATGCGATTGGCAAGCTCTAAAGGTGTCCCAAAGAATTGGCAAAATCCTGAATCAATAACAGCTTGGGGCTGGCTTGAACAGCCACTACTCTCAGGGCTTTGAGCCCACAGATGGCTTTTGTTTTGGGCGATTTGGGTGAGATGAGCAGAACCATCATCACCCATGCCAGAGAATATAATCCCAATCAGCTCACTGCCATACACGTCACTGGTGTTTTTTAAGAGATGATTAATGCTCGGCTGATACTCGCCCTCCCATGCCTTATCCAGCAAAATCACCCGCCCCTCACTGTCGCAGACGATTTGTTGCTCAATCGGGGCAATCAAACAAGTCCCCGTTTGTAGTCGCTGACTGGTGCCAATCACTCGACATCGCCAGTCGTTGTTACGGGTAAGTATCTTTGGCAAACCATGAATCATCTCTTTGTCAAAATGATGTGCGATTAAAACGGCAAGTGGCAACTCAGGAGAGATGTTATCCAAAAATATCTTCAAAGCATCAGGCCCGCCCATGGACGCCCCCAAAAACAGTACATATTTCCAAGGACGTACGGACACATGGGAGATGACTGTGGATTTTTTATCCGTAGCCTTTATCATGGGCATGCCAAGTGAATTACAAAGACGGCGTAGCAATGAACGTTGCCACTTTTTATAACTCTCATCATGCTTTGGGTTGGGAGCCTCTTGAAAACCGACCAACATCAAGCGTGGCTGATGACCATCAATGAGTGCCTGCAACCCGTCTGACAAAGGTGGCTCTACCAACCACACCATGCCTTTGGGCAGCTTTGACTTTATCATCACATCAAGCTGTTCGGTGCTAAAACAGCCAATAACATCAAAGCCCGCCTCACGCAACCCGTCATCAAAAGCAAGTCGCTGGCTACGTTGGTCGCTCACCACGATGACCTTAATATCTTTGACTTGCTCATCAGATGGCATGGTTTGATGGGAGCAAATGTCATCAACGTTCGAGTGCTGACAAGTAGGGCATGTGGCATTGAGCTTATTTTGCCAATACTGTGCCGCCACACTCAAAGACCTTTGTTTTGACACATCTTTGTTAGATTCCATTGCCCACCATCATCTTTCATTAACAAACCGCTAAATGTTCAGCAGTTTGCCAATACGCTCCAACAACTCCACCTCTTGGAACGGCTTACCCATGTAGTCATTAACGCCAATCTCAAAGGCACGATCTCGGTGCTTCTCGCCCGTTCGTGATGTAATCATGATGATGGGTAAATGACTCAAACGGGGGCTGTGACGCACCTGCGTTGCGACTTCAAAGCCATCCATACGTGGCATTTCAATGTCAAGTAGCATCAAATCAGGCATGTTGTCTTGCAAAATCTCAATGGCATCAACACCATCTTTGGCAACAATCACCTCAAAGCCTTGACGCTCTAAGAAACGAGACGTTACCTTACGCACCGTTACCGAGTCGTCCACCACCATGATGAGATGGCGACGGCTGACGACAGGCTCCATCTCTTTGCTTTCTCGTTTCGCCTGAGCGGTACGCATGAGTGCCAACAGGTCAAGAATAAGCATGACCGAACCATCACCCATAATGGTTGCCGCTGAGATTCCCGATAGGTTGGAGAGTTGACGACCTAATGGCTTAACCACAATCTCAATACGAGAACCTACAATCTCATCCACCTGCAAGGCAAGGGCTTGCCCTGTCTGAGTCTTGATGATGATGACGGGCAAAGTCACGCCTGAGATGATTTCATTAAAATAACTGCCTGTTAAAATTTCATTGAGATAACGCAGACGATAGTTTTTGTTATCAATCTTAATGGTGTTATTGCCCGACTGATGATAAGCCAGCAGTTCTGTGGCATTCATCTGCACCACACGCTCAATCTGTACCAGTGGGATGGCGTATTGGCGGTCAGCCACACGCACGATGAGTGCATCTGACATAGACACGGTCAATGGCACACGGATGATAAAACGAGAACCCTTGCCAAACTCCGACTCTACCGATACCGAGCCACCCAACTGACGAATCTCTGTTCGCACCACGTCCATGCCTACGCCACGCCCTGAGATTTGGGTTACTTTGTTTGTGGTGGACAGACCTGCGTTAAAGATATACTGCATGATGTCGTTATCAGCAAGCTGTTCATCGGGATGGATAAGACCTTGGCTGATGGCTTTGTTACGCACCGCCTCTACATTCACGCCCGAACCATCATCAGACAGCAAGATGACCATCTCGCCCCCTTCACGCAGGACCTCCAACACGATACGCCCTGTTAGTGGCTTGCCCAGCTCACTACGCTTGGTGGGCATCTCAACACCATGGTCAACAGCGTTACGAAGCATGTGTTCTAGCGGTGATGTGATACGATCAAGAATACTTCTGTCCATCTCATCATCGGCATTAATCACCGTCAGCTCCACGTTCTTGCCCAGCTCGCTCGCTGTCTGACGCACGATGCGTTGTAAGCGTGGGGTCAGACGTGAAAAAGGCACCATCCGTGAATTCATCAAGCTGTCTTGTAAGTCTGCTTGGGTGCGTGATAATTGTAGCAATAAGTTTTCGCCATCACGAGTCTTATCTAACATGGTCGCCTTAATGTCTAGCAAGTCCGATGCTGACTCTGAGAGTGATTTTGACAACTGGTTGAGTGATGAATACTGGTCCATTTCTAAGGGGTCAAAGTCCTCATCAAATGTACCATCATCAATCTGTGCCATAATCTGCTCTTCTAGCTCAATATCCATACGACGTAGCTGGTCAAACAGACGCTGAACCGTAACACCCATCTCCTCGATACTGCCTGTGATGCTGGCAAGGTTCATGTCAATACGAGCACGGTTAATCGCCGCCTCGCCTGACAGGTTAATCATGCGTTCAAGTAATGGGGCTGAGATGCGAATCATCTCATTGCTATTACTGCTGTCCACGCTCTCACCAAACACACCTTTCATAGGTGGCATGTGACTGATGTCACGGACATTTTTAGATGCTGCCAAAAAGGCTTGGTATTCGTTGATGACATTAATTTGTTTTTCAAGCGAAACCACAGGCACTTCATTTAAGTTGTCAGGATTTTTGACAAAATGTCGCAGGGCATCCACCAGTGGCGTAGGATGTGGTGGGTTATAATTGTGTTCTAGCAGTCCAACCGCTGATGTAATCCAGTCATGACATGCAAAAAGCAGGTTTGCCACCATTCGTGTGGCAGGCAGACGGCGGTTGCCCAGCTCTTCATAGACCGTCTCCATCTCATGGGCAAGATCAGCCACACCATTGGCAGAGACCATTCTTGCCCCGCCTTTGATGGTGTGTAGCTTACGTTGCAATGACTGCAAGCTCACCACGTCGGATGTGTTGTTACGAAACGCCGCAAAGTCCTCGCTACTGCTCTCAGCAAGCTCCTTAGCCTCTTCTAAGAACACGTCCAAGATGTCTTTATCAGACAACACGCCCTGCCATGACTCGCTGATGAAATGCTGATATCTGGATGTCTCATCAAGTGGCACTTCAGTTATCTCTGGCGTGGCAACCGCTTCTTGCTCTTCTTTTTTGGCATCAAGCACAGGAATGGCTATCATGGCCCCCTCTGGGACTTCTCCTGCGGACAAATAAGCCTGCAAATCAGCAATGGTGTTATCTGCAAAGAAAGACTGCTTGGTGTTTTTGACCGCATCCAACTGCAAGGACAATACGTCCTGCACGCGTTGCATGGTGCGAACCCACGGGTCAGTGACGGTCATCTGCTTATTGGTGAAGCGTTCGTACACACTCTCTGCTTCGTGAGTTAGGTCGCCAATACTGCTGATGCCTGCCAGCCTGGCTCCGCCTTTGATGGTATGCAAATGGCGTTGTAAGGTTTTTAGGTGGTCAAGGTTGTCTTTATCATCTCGCCATTGCCCAAAAACTTCTGTCACCTCAGCATCAAGCTCTAACGCTTCATCCAAAAAGATTTCCAACAGCTCATCATCTGTGGCAATCACTTCTAGACGAATGGGTGCTGTTTGAGAATCAGAGTGTGACGCCCCTTCATCGCTTGCTGTTCCAGACGAATCGGCGCTCTCTTCGGTCTTGGACTGCTCTTTTAGGGTATTGCCCAGCTCTTGATAATAATTCTCTCGCTCCAAAGTGATGGTGCTTAGATTATTTAAAACCGCCTTATCCACCGTCAATGCCATGCTACCTGCCATGGCATCAAACAGCCCAATCAACTCATGGTGCACCGCAAGCAAGGCATCGATAAAGCTGTCATCTTTGGCTTGGTCGGCATGCTCTGCCATGAGTTCATAGGCAGGCTTTAAGGATGCAAGCAGGCTTTGGAATTTTGGCAAATCGTGCGTGCGTGCTGAGAGCATGTCAATCTGAGCAAGCTGTGTTTTGGCATAATCGCAAATGACATTTTGCTCTTTGGCACTCATGCCTTCTAGTTCAAGCTCAGCATCAAGCAGTTCATCAATGCCTTCAATTAGGCTCTCTACATGATAAACATCACTCTCATCGAGCATCAGCTCTTCGATTTCTTGTTTGTCCTCAGCCAGCTCTCCTAGCTCTTGGGCGGTGATGAGATTACCATCGGTTTGATTGTACGCATCAAGATAGCCATCAATAAATGCCACTGCATTTTTGAGTGCTTGTTTGTGTTTGTTACCCATCGGTGCATCATGATGTTGCAAACTTTGCAAACCACGCTCGATGATGGCACCCACCTCGCCTACCGCCACCAGCGGTGCCAAGCCTGATGCCCCACGCAAAGTATGAAATGCACGCACCACGTTATTATCCACAGGTGTTTGGCTATCTGCTTCATGTGCATTTAAAAATGTTGTTACCTCTGCCAATAACTCTCTGGCTTCTTCGATAAAGATTTGGCACAGCATGTCCTCTTCATCATCCACAGGGCTGCTTGGCGTGGTGCTAGACATGAGCTGACCTGCTTGCTCCACCAAGCTGAGTGCTTCATGAGTGGGTTTGGTTTTTTTGCCAGTCTCATCATCTTGGGCGTGGTCTGCCTGTTGGGTGGTTTTGTCATCGATGGTGTCTTGGCTTGACTCATCTTCTACTGATGACTCTGTCAAAACAGGCTCAGACCCCAACACTTCATCATCTAACGACTGCCAAGCGACATCATCGGCTCTGTCAATATCATCGCTGTCTTCTGCATTGGCGTTTTGGGTAGCGGTGTTTTTATCCGACCCATCAGTCATATCCAACATGCGATAGTCAAAATCCTTACCATGCCCTTTACTGTATGCATGAGCTACCGCCTCCCACAGTTTTATCTTGGCGGGATAGTCGTCAGCTTTGGACTCAAAGATGGACACCAACGCATCAAACTCACCTAGCACGTCGCCGATGAGTGCCTGCATGCCAGCATCCATCGGCACGGTCTCATCTAGGACACGGTTTAGCATGTTCTCAATCGACCAAGCCAGCTCGCCCAATTCATACGCCCCAACCATGCGTCCTGAGCCTTTTAGGGTGTGAAATCCCCGACGGATATCGGTCAGCGTGCCTTTATCAGGACTGCTTTGGTATTTATCAAAAAGCGGAATGATGGTCTCTAAGACCTCGCCTGCCTCTTCAATATAAATCTCACGAATGTCCTCATCAACTTCCATCGGTTCATATGTGGTCGCCTTAGCAGTCTCAATAAAAGGCATTAACACATCTGGTAGCGTGCTTTGTGTTTTTGATGATACTTCATCAACATCAACACCATTTAAACCGTCGCCAACATCACTTGTTGATGCCTGTTCTGCCTCATCAATTACCCTCTCATCGTCGCCAGCACTCATGTCAGTTTCATCAGATGCCAAATCATCTGCCACATTCTCATCTGCTGGCTTAGGAGCGCCTTCATCCATAGGTCTGCCCACCAAAATGTTATTGGCACGCATGACCACCAATGCATTATCCACGCTCGGGGGCTGACTATTGGCAAAGTCCTGCACCATAACAGGGATAATCTGGGCAGTTTCACTAACGATGGCAACCACATCAGGGCTGACTTTGACCGTCTCGTCTAGGACGCGGTTTAGCATGTTTTCAATCGCCCAAGCAGTCTCGCCCACTTGGAATGCCCCCACCATACGCCCTGAACCTTTGAGTGTGTGCCAGTTACGGCGAACTTCTTTTAATGGTTTTAGGTTTTGGGGGTCGGCTTGCCATTTTGGTAGGTGCGTGTGCATCTCTTCCATGACTTCATCGACTTCTTCGATGAATATCTCACGGAATTCTTCGTCATGACTAAAATCATCTTCTTTTAGGCTTGCCTTGGCAGCAAGATAAACTTCGCTTAGACCATCTGCGACCTGCTCATCATCCACCACGTCTTGTTCTGTCTCATCAAGACCTGTCACTTGCCCATCAGACTCTATTTGGGCAGGTTTTTCATCGGCAGTATCAGCAATATTGACATTATTCGTGTCGTCTACATCATCGATATCATCAGCATCATCAAAAATAACATCGTCGTTCACACTGTCAAAATCATCATCAAAAATAACGTCATCTTCGCCAATAAGAATCTGCTCTTCGTCATCTGACTGTGGTTCATTGGGTGCTTGTTTGATGGGGTCGTCTGCCAGTTTGGGCTCTATCTTTGACCCTAAGCCGTCATCCATCTTGTCATCTATGTCATCATCTGTCTTATCTTCTGACTCATTCTCACCAATCATGATGTCGTCAACATCATCTTCGCCAATCATCTCATCATCAAAGACAACTTCATCAAACACATCTTGGGCTGACACATCTTGGTCATCATCGGTTTGAGCAACATCTACATCATCAACCACCGCTTCATCTTCGATGACATCATTTGCCAAAGGCTCATCAACCAATAACTCACTGCTTGCAAGGCTTGGTACGACATTATCCACCGTGCCTTCATTAACATAATCAGACAACAAAATTTCATCATCTTCTTGGGTCACATACACGCCATCTTCTGTCGTGCGTGGCTCTTGGTCGGGCAACTCGTCCACCACCAGCTCGTCGTCATCAAGCTCATCATCATCCAAGGTCAATGCAATGCTGTCATCAAACAAATCCAACTCAATGTCTTCATCAGGCAGATGACTGATGGCTTGTGACTCATCTTGGACTTGGTCATCATCCAAGCGTTGATTTTGATTTTGACTTTGGTCGTCTGCTTGATTAACTGCCAAAACTGGCTCATCAACAAAAATATCATCAAACAACTCATCGTCTGCCACATCAAAGGCGGGCTTCATTTCATCGGCTGTTTCGCTCTTTGTGGGCGTTTTGATGTCATCAATACCAAAATTATCATCAAAGGTGAGCGTATCATCAAACAAATCATCAAAATCATCTTGGCTGATTTGACTAATTTGGTTGTCTTGGACGGCTTGATGACTGATATTGGCACTCTCATCAGGTGTGATGACGGCTGTCTTATGGACATCATGAGTGCTTATGCTAATGTCATCCAAAGTCTCATCACGGACATCATCTACGCTGACATCAATAGCATCAATACCATCAATAGAATCATCTACCCCAACATCATCCACAGAAATGTCATCTGTTGGCAACTCATCGATGGTTAGCGTGTCGTCCAGCTCAAAGTCGTCAAAGTCATCAATAACTTGCTTGCTTTGACTCTCATCTTGGGTGACTTTTTGCACAGACAGCTCAACCACTTGACTCTCAAAGACAGCATCATCAGCCAGCTCTCGCTCATCTTCTGCTTCACTGTCTTGCTCATCATTGATGTCTAGACCAACATTGGCATCCAGTCCCAAATCCACATCCGTATTGGTGTCTGTATCAAGAATCGCTTGGACATCATCTTGAATGTCATCTTGGACATCATCAAGGTCTGTTTGCGGTGGCAAAGTAGGGGCGTGCTCGCCTGCATCATCATAAAGCGTGGTATGCTGATGGGCAGAGTGACGTGCCATCTCCACATCAGACAGCTCAGGCTCGCTTAGGTTGGTGTCAAGCAGTAGTTTTTGGGCATCATCGGTGCATTCTTCTGCTCGGGTTAGTAGGGCATGGTCAAATATTTGCTGTGCCAAATTATCAAGGAACATCTCAAACAAAGACAAGCTCTCGGCGGTCTTGTGAGCGATTTGCCATGGGATATGATTTGGCGATTTGTCTTGGAGTAGGGTAAACACCCCTGCCATTTTTGTTGCTACCGCCGCCGCATCAAACAGCCCTAGATCATTGAAGTTTTTGACCAACATCTCAAAACTCTTAGATGATGGCAGTTTGTCGGCTTGCTTGTGCTTTAGATAATCTGAAAATTTATCTTTGAACTCTTCCATCAAGATACGCACTTCACGAAGCACGTCTCGCTCGTTGGCAACGATGTCGTCATGACGACTGCTTTTGGCGTTAATGACTTCGGCAGTACTGGCGATGGCAGTGTATAGGTCTTGGAGCTGAGTGTTGAGTTGCCACTGCATTTGGGCAAACATCTCATCACTGCTTTGGGCGGTCGTGGCATCACTGATGATTTGCTCCACATAGCGGGCATAGAACGACCAACCACGAGCAGACAGCTGCTCTTGTAAGGCATGTAGTGCATCCATCTCAATCTTGTTATCCGCCAGCACGAACACCAATCGCTCCACAGTTGCCAACACATGGGGAAAGAAAGTCTGGTCGTCTGCCAAAATCTCATTGAAACGCTTTAAGAAGTTTTGAGCTTGCTCGTTGAGCACATCCAAACTGGCAAGTGCCACATAAATGTCAGCGATGACGTTTTCAAGCCAAATGCTCGCTTCAAGCTCTGGGGTGATGCCTGCCTTTTGAAAAGCAATCACACGGTCAAGCTCACCTAAGATATGGGCATAATAAGATGGCAACGGCTTAGTGTTTAGTGCCGTGTTTTCAAGCCATAACACCGTGATGAGCCACAGCTTTTGTAGCACAGGCTCCACCGCCGCTCCTGCCAAATGCGTGCTAAGATTACGCAGTTTGGTCAGTTGCTCGCCATTGACCCCGCTTTGGATAAGCTGTCCTGCCAACGCACGCCACGCCTGATTAATCTCTTGATAGCTTTTGTCATCCAACGTGCCTGACTGCACCACTTTTAGGTCTATTTGCTCACTAAACCGTTCATGAACCACCGATTGCAAGATGCTCTGTTTGTCTATCTTGCCACCCAAATGAGCACCCACTAAGTTGAGATAATAAATGCGTGAATTTAGCAAAGGACGTCGCAAAAAGCCCGTGGTGGCATAGCGGTTTATCTCATGTTGCAACAGATGACTGGCGTAGATGATTTTTGGTGCCAAAACCGCAGGATTGCCCGTTTTTGCAAAATACTCAGCAGTCTCGCCAATGGTTTTGGCAAGTTTGGTGAACTCAGGCAGATTTGCCATGACAAGCACATTGCCAATAACGTCATATTGGCGGGCAAAATGAGCCAACAGCTCAGATGCCGATGAGGCTGTATGGGCGTGCAATGCTTGAAATTCTTGGTTTAATGGGTCAATCAGCCATTCTAATGCCACTAATTCATTGGACTGCTTAATCATCTTATCATCCTAAAACAATATCTTGATTGGCTTACGCCATTTTTTAAATCATCATTTGACATGAATTTGGGGGTCGGTCATTGGCTTATTTTTTGCCAAGCATTAATCTGACCGTTGTCCACACGTCTCATATTAGGGTGTTGCCAAAACATGGCTTCATTAGGGGCGAGCAAAACATAACCCCCAATGTCTAAATTCTGCACAAAATATGCCAAAATGTCTCTTTGGTCAAATTTTCTAAAATAAATCAGCACATTTTGGCAAATAATTACTTGTTGCTTGGGCAAGCCAAGCGGTGTTTTTGCAAAAAGGTTATGCCAAAAAAAATGGGTGTGCTGCTGAGTTTTTGTGTCCACTTGCCATATTTTTTGGTGATTAAAAATGCCCATATTGTCCTGCGTGGCACGAAGTTGGGAGCGATAACGGGCAGGGATTTCATTAATTTGCCTGCCCATATATTCGCCCTTTTTTGCCAACGTCAGCGAGCGTACGGACAAATCCGACCCATTGACCCGAAACGGCAAAGGGCTGACAAACTGCCGAGATATCAAGCCAAGTGTCATCGCCAATGAGTATGTCTCTTGACCTGTGGAACATCCTGCACTCCACACCGAAAACATCGACGGGACATCGAACGATGGCGTCACCTTATGTCGCTCGGTGATGTAGGACTTATACAACTCTCCGACAAATGCCAAAGACGGCTCATGGCGAAAAAAACGACTCTCAGCAATGAGTAAGTTATCAAGTAGCGACTGAGTCAATGCTGGCAATGGCTCTGATGGCACAACGACATCATGTTGCAAAGCATCGTACAGCTCGTGGACACTCATGTCGTGGCTTTGGGCGGTGGTCGTGATGGCGTGAATGAGCCAATTGTGTTGCACCGATGGTAACACAAATCCACAGATTTGCTCTATGTACGCTTGCCACAAAGGCAGATTCATCACGTCCCCCTATACCAACAATCAGCTGTCAGCAAAGACGTCATCATCATTTGACAACTTAAAGCCAGATACCGACTCTTGGAGTGCCGCTGCCATCTCATTTAGACGACCCACCGAACGGGCGGTTGCCATCGTACCTGACGATGTCTGAGATGTGATGTCTTGGATGATGTTCATCGTGCTAGAAATATGACCTGCTGATGTGGCTTGCTGACGAGCAGCGTTTGAGATGTTTTGAATCAAGTCTGCCAATGTATTTGATACGGTTTGCACTTCGTCCAGTGCTTCGCCTGCATCTTTGGCAAGTTTGGCACCTTTAACAACTTCTGCGGTGGTAGATTCCATCGATGATACCGCTTCGTTGGTATCCGCCTGAATGGTCTTAACAAGCGTCTCAATCTGACGGGTTGCCGCAGCAGAACGTTCTGCCAGTCGCTGAACTTCGTCAGCAACGACCGCAAAACCACGACCAGCTTCACCTGCCATCGATGCCTGAATGGCAGCGTTCAAGGCTAGGATGTTGGTCTGGTCGGCGATGTCGTTAATCAATCCAACGATGTCACCAATCTCTTGTGATGATTCACCCAAACGCTTGATACGCTTGGAAGTTTCTTGAATCTGATTACGAATGGTATTCATGCCTTCAATAGAACGCTGTACCACGTTCGCACCATTTTGGGCGATGGCAACCGAACGCTGGGCAACCGATGCAGACTCTGATGCGTTCGCCGATACTTGGTCAATGGACACCGCCATCTCGTTAATCGCCGCAGACACACCAGCAATCTCTTGGGCTTGGTGTTCGGATGCTTCGGCAAGTTCTACCGCTGTCATCTGGGTTTGCTGTGATGACTGAGCAACTCGGTCGGCGGTGGTGTTAATGGCAAGTACCAGCTGACGCAGTTGGTCAATGGCAAAGTTCACCGAGTCGGCAATCGCCCCTGTAAAGTCTTCTGATACGGTGGCATTTACGGTCAAGTCACCTTCTGCCAAGTCACCCAATTCGTCAAGCAGTCGCAAAATCGCCATTTGCGAGCGTTCGTTTTCTTCTTGGATTTGTCTGGCTCGTGCTGCTTCCTTTTCCATCTCTTGACGCTGACGCAAGTTTTCTTTTTCACTCACACGCAGCTCTTGACTGCTTTGCTGTCTTAGCAAGCGATACAAGGCAAATGCCAAAACAAGGCTACTAAGCAACAACAAAAGTGCAGGGATGAGAATGCTTTTTTGGGTAATGATACCACGGTCAATCTTAGACAGCTGTTCTTGGGTCTTGGTGGCAAGGTCGGTGAGTGCTTGGGCAGATTCACGAGATTGGATGGTGGGATCACTTAGGTCAGCCAGCTGGCTGATGACAGGCTCTACCATCTGCTGATAGGTGCCATCGATGGTTTGTAAGGACGGGGAGACTTGCCCAAAGACCGCTTGCTGGTTGTTTAAGATGCGTGCAAAATCTGCCACTTCTTCTTTAAACTCATCGGTATTGGTGCCGGTGCTACTGGTCAATGCCGCCATTTTTTCACTGACGCGTTCAAGGCGTAAAATCTGCTCTTGGATTTCTTTGATGGTGGCAGATGACAGTCCCACTTTCATGGCTTGGTCGGTAACACTGGCATACTGCTCTTGCATTTGGCGGGCGGCGTCTTGGACTTGTTTTTGTAGGTCTTGCAAGGCATTGACGTCGTTTTGGTGTGCGACGATATAATCCACACTGCCTTTTTTGGCTTGCCAATCACTGCTGATGGCGTTGATTGCCCCTGCATCGCCCACCATTTTGTTGTTTTGTAGGCGTGACAACGCTGACTCATAGGACTGCACGTCTGCCAGAAGTTTGGCATAAGCGGCTTTACTGACATCAAAATCACGAGAAAACGTGGCGTCATTGATGTTTTTGACGATATTTACCGCATTAACTTCCAGCTGATTGACATCACCAAGATAATCGGTTACTTTTAGGAGCGAATACGCCAAATACGCCAAGCTAAACATGGCAATAAATCCAGAGATGATGAGTAGCGTCCACCACTTTTTCTCTGAATCTGACGTTGGTGCGACCGCTAGGGGTTCTGAGACTTTGCTCACATCATTCATTTTGCTTATCCTTTTAAAACCGAGCCACTTATCGCTGCTGCCCGCTTTTGCTTAACTAATACAACTCATCAATTCCACCACTTGTTGATGAAATGCTTTTGATTGGTTTTACATTTGCTCAAACACACTGGGCGTTTTACCCTATAACACAAATGATATTTTTAGAAATATTTATGACACAATTTGTCATTGGCAAAAAAATTTTGGCACATTGGCAATGTCTTGATTTTATAACCAACGCTTAGGTTGTCAAAATCAAAAGCACACCATCAGCCTAATGCTGCATTTAGATACTCGGTATCATGAAACAGCAAAGATGGCATGACCACATGCCATGCCTTATCATCTTTGACAAATCTGCCGTGATTGTACGGAGCAAAGGGCGACTCTTCGGGCAAAGGCACATCTTGGTATTCACTGCCCGAAAATTGCACCATGCCTGTCACTTGATCCACCAAAATGCCCGAAAAAAAGCCATCTTGGTCAATGACCATCATCTTTTTGTTTTTAAGGCGTTCACGACTGTCAATGTTTAAAAATTTTGCCAAATCCGCCAGTGGCAACAGTCGCCCCCGCACGTTCGCCACACCAAGTAGCCATGGCTTGGTCAGTGGAATGGGGGTCAGCTCAGGCAGCGCCAAAATCTCAGACACTTCACCCATCGGGGCGACAAATTCTTGTCCACCTACTTCAAAGGCAATGCCAATCCACTGCGTATAGTCCGCATCGTGTCGCCCTGTTGCCCGAGCCTTGGCAAGGTCGGCAAGACGCAATAACTCAATAAAACCAGACGACGCCACGGCTTACTCCAATACAGAGTGAATGACTCTGATTAACTCTTCTTCGTTAATGGGCTTGGTTAGGTACTCTTTTGCCCCTTGACGTTTGCCCCACACACGGTCTGTCTCTTGATTTTTGGTACTGACAATAATCACAGGAATGTGGGCAGTTTTGGGTTCACGAGTGATTTTGCGAGTGGCTTGAAAGCCGTTCATCTCAGGCATGACGATGTCCATCAGCACCACATCGGGCATCACTTCAATCGCTTTGGCACAGCCATCTTCGCCATTGTCTGCTTCAAACATCTCAAAGCCGTTTTTGACCAAAATCTCACGAAATCGCAACATTTCTGTTGGTGAATCGTCCACTACTAATACTTTTGCCATGTCTGTCTCCGATAAATAAAAAGTCTCGCTAGGTGTCTTACCCAATTAGCGAAAACGACTGATGGTCGCAAACAGGTCTTCTTTACTAAATGGCTTGGTCAAATACTCGTTAGAACCCACGATACGTCCACGAGCTTTGTCAAACAGACCGTCCTTGGATGACAGCATGATGACAGGCTTTTGGGCGTATTCTGGGTGATTTTTAATCATAGAACAGGTTTGGTAACCGTCTAGGCGTGGCATCATGATGTCTACAAAGATGATGTCAGGATTGGTCTCGACGATTTTTGATAAAGCATCAAAGCCATCAACAGCGGTAATCACTTCACAGCCTTCTTTTTGCAGTAGGGCTTCGGCGGTACGGCGGATGGTTTTGGAGTCGTCAATAATCATGACTTTAAGACCAGCAAATTCACTCACGGGATTATCCTTTTGTTTGAAAATGGATTGTAAATTTAGAAATTGGTTAAATTTTGACAATATTTTAGTCAGTAAAAACCTACTTTACTTTTTAACACAAATAAGGCAAATTTTCCACTATTTTTTGACAAAACAAAGGATTTATGGGCTAAAAATATGATACGATAGCAGGGTATTTTACTGACTCTTTTTCGCTGATTGTAACATTGTCATGAACTCAACCATCACCCCATCTCTTTTGCTGTATTTTCGGTCACTGTCCGCCCTTGTGGTGCTGTCATTATTGGTGAGTGCCTGCGAGCCTGTGCCTGATGCTAAGCTGACCGATTTGTCTAGCTTTGATGACAAGCACGAGCGAGATGGGCTGGTACATGGCAACACGGCTGTGCGACCACCCACCGATGCCGATAACGCCAAAATCGCCCTCAATGGCGATAACATAACCCTTGCCACCGCTCATGTCATGGCAATCAAATCCGAGCGTTATCAGCCCGCCTTTCGCCTAGAAGGGGTTATCATCCCCCACAAGCAAACAACCATCACCCTACCCCAAGAAGGCAGGCTTGACCGCATGCTCATCAAGGCAGGCGACACAGTCAAGGCAGGCGATATTGTGGGCAGGTTCTATCAAGAGACCATCACTTTTGCTGACAATCCCGATAACAGTTCCGATGACAGTTCCGATGACAGCCCTAATGGCAGTCCAAGCGGTGACGATACCATTATCGATGATACGGGCAAACCTGCTGACAATGCCACCACCGACAAACAAAACACAAACAAGGCAGAAAACACAAAAATATCCGAAAAATCAAAAAACCAATCTAAAAACAAAGAAAAAACCAGCCCCCACGAGCAAGCAGATGACACCGATGATGAAGCACAAACAGTCCCCACTCCCATCATCACCAAAACCCCGTTTGATGTCAAAAGCCCCATGACAGGCAAGATAGAAGCCGTCTTTGTCACAGACAAAAACACCACCCACCCCAAAGACACGCCCGTGCTTGTCGTCTTTGATGAACGCTTTGTCAAATTCATCAGCCCCCTGCCTGCTGAGTTCGCCGACTATCTGGCGGTGGGCGATGGCGTGACCTTTGATACCGAAGATGGGCGAAGTTTTGGCGGTCAGATTAAGGGGATCATCCCGAGTGCCAAAGTACATGGCATGATGGACATCCACGTCACCATCAAACCCGAACAAGCCAAAAAAGCCAAACTGACCCTTGATGAACGAGTGGGTGGTTATGTCAATTATGGGCAGATTGAGATTGGGGTTTTGGTGCCGTCTTTTGCCATTTTTGATGACATGCTAAACCCCATGGATTTATCGGAACTGACCAAACCACCCTACCGCCCTGCCACGCCACGCCCTGCATGGCTGTGGACAGTAGGGCAAGATGAACGCTTGGCTTTATCCAAAATCGTCATCATCGAATACCAACCCGAAAGCGACCAATATCTCATCGCAGGCATTGGCTTAGATGGCTTGATTGTGCTTGCTGACCTACCCAAACAGGCTCATGGTGGACGAGTGCGTTTAAAATAGCCCGTAGGCTAGGGCAGGTACGCCCTATTATTTGTCCCAATCTCACCATCGTCTGTAACAATAGTTACAAAGAATGTGTAAAAGTAGGTAAAATCGGCTAAAATATACCCTGCCATTTTAATTAAATAACAATTTACCCCTTGCCAAAGTGGATAAATATTGGCAAGATATAGCCATGATTTTTCGCCCTTAATTTTTGGGTGTTTTATAAAAGATAATTTAAACACTATTTAACACAAGGCACAACCATGACCAAGCAAATCCTACTCATCGAAGACGACCCAGATTTGGCGGAGCTTATCAGTGACTATCTTTCCATGAACTATTATGAAGTTCATCACGCCCCCACCGCCCAAGAAGGGCTTGACCTGCTAGAAGCCAAAGAGCGTGACATCAACCTTATCGTACTTGACCTGATGCTCCCTGACATGGACGGCATGCAGGTCTGCCAAAAGGTGCGAGCATCCAAGAATGTGATGATTAACAAAGTGCCAATCGTCATGCTCACCGCCAAGGGCGACACCACCGACCGTGTGCTGGGCTTGGAGATGGGGGCGGACGACTATATTTCAAAACCCTTTGAACCCCGTGAACTGCTCGCCCGCATCCGTGCGGTACTACGCCGTCATGAGACCCCCAACCAAGCTGACACAGACTCAGGCAGTCTCACCTTTGGACGACTGACGGTGTTCCCTGACAGTCATGAAGTGACCATTGATGACAACATCGTCCGTCTGACCACGCACCAATTTCAGCTACTCCACTACTTTGCCACTCATGCAGGAAAAGTACTAAACCGTGAACAGCTCTGGCAAGCCATGCCCAATGACGACAGTTCAGAGAATATTGACCGTGCCATTGACGTGCATATCTCACGCCTTAGAGCCTTGATTGAAGATAATCCTCGTCAGCCCAAACGCATCATTACCGTGCGTGGTGTGGGATATCAGTTTGCAACCGATCAAGTATGATTCTCAAAATCCAATGCTTTTGCTTTGTCATTGGATTTTTGTATTTTTTACATATAGATAAGGCGTAATCCTTTTACGCCTTTTGATGTATTTAACATGTCAATGCCCACACCAAGCCCCCCACCAATCCGCCTCCGTCTTGGCTTTCGTTCACTGTTTGCAAGGCTATTTATTAGTGTATTTTTGGCAATCATTGCTTTTGCCATTGCCATGATTTTGCTCGCTCAGCTTGTCCATAACAACTCCGACAGCATGAAATCCAAAGTCATCGCAGGGCAAATCGTGGGGCAAATTGACCCATTTTTGATAGAAGTGGACAATGCCACTTTGGACAACAACCGCTTGCAAGCCCGATTTATCCTTGCTGTGGTCAAAAAAAGTTTTGACATCTTTGATGAGAGCTTAGACGCCAAAATCGGACTGTATGACAAAAAACGCAATCTCATCTTAAAAACCGAAAACAGCGAACTGCCCGAACGTCTGCCCCCCACCCCGTCATGGCTTGCCCAGACCTTGCCCACCCTATCGGGCAACGACCCACATCATGTCATCTTAAAGACCAGCTCGGGCTACTCGGTGTGGTATGAGAGCCGAAAACCCCCCAAAGAACGTCCGTTTTTGGGCATGTTCAACTTCTTTACTGGCACGCTTTTACTCATTCTTATCATGACGGCGGTACTGTGGGGCATCGCCCATAACATGACGTGGCGACTCAACCAGATGAGTCGCAAGATGGCAAAAATGGGGGATGGCGATTTTAGCGTGCGGGTCAATCAGACGGGCAATGATGAGATTGCCATGCTCGCCTATGGCTTTAACCAGTCTGCCGAGAAAATAGAGCGACTTATCAATGCCAACAGCCTGCTCCTTGCTCACGCCAGTCATGAGTTTAGGACGCCAATTACTCGCATTCGCTTGCAGATTGAGATGATGGACATGCTCACCCAAAAGCTCGACCCTGCCGACAAAGCCAAATTTGACAAACGTGCCTGTGCCATCAACCGTGACTTAACAGGGCTTAATGATTTGGTTGAGAGTATTTTATTGGTGAGCCGTCTGGATGCAGGTCATGCCCTACAAGCCAATGAAAGCGTGGATTTGGTAGAGCTTATCAAAAGCGAATGCCAGCACTATACCGAAGCGACACTCTTTGCTGAACCTGTGACGATGATGGCACAGCCCAAACTGCTGACGCATTTGGTGCGTAATCTCATCAATAACGCTCTCATCCACGGCACACCCCCCGTGGAAATCTACGTCTATGGCTCGCCCAGTCTGGCAGAAGCAGGCTTTATCCCCAAGGCACTCATCGACCTTAGCAAAGATAACGAGCACACGAACACGCCTGCCACTCATGACATGATAACCCACGATATCGCAGATGACGAACTGGCAAGCCATCTTAATGTCAATGACGAAGGGCAGGACGACCAAGATACAACCAAAACCACCAAAGCCAATGAACACAAAAACAGCAAAGAATCAGAACCAACCGCCCAAGGCACGCCGTTAGAGAAACACACCCGTGCCTTCTTTAAACTACTCTCTCGCAACAAAGACAAGGATAACGGCAAAAAAAGCATCTATGCCGTGCTGGCGGTCATCGACCAAGGAGCTGGCATTCCTGTGGACAAGCGTGAAGATATTTTTAGCCCCTTTGTGCGACTAAAACAAGAAAAAAAAGGTTCAGGGCTTGGACTGTCATTGGTCGCCCAAATCGCCGAAGCCCATGGCGGACATATCAGCACCGACACATGGCAGGGCAAAACCCGCTTTTTGGTGGTGTTGCCGATGAATCAGGATGGTTAATGCCAATCAGCCAACGCCCCACCCTTACAATAACCCCATGAAAAAATCCAACCAAACACCCCATTTATATCGCCTAATATTCGCCCAAAACATGAGACAACTTCGGCGTATCAAAGAGCTCTCCCAAGAAGAGTTGGCGTTTCGTGCCAACATCAGTAAAACCTATGTCTGTGAGATTGAAAATGGCGGACGGGCGGTGTCCATCGACCTGATGGGGCAGATTGCCGATGCTTTAGAAACTCCGCTGGATAAATTGCTGATAGAGCAAGACCTAACCAAGATATTTTAAGCAAACACTTTTAAAAAATGATTTGGTATAAAAAATCGCCCAACATGACTGTGGACGACTTGTTATTAATAAGACGACATTAACTCTCACGTCGATAAGGGCGTTCACGCACCCATTTGGTGGCGATAAATTTCACACCTGTAATGACGGGCACGCCTGCATGCAAGGTCAGTTTGTCCACATCCCCCTGCTCGTCCACATCAGCAAAAAACACCGCACCACCCTTTTTGGGTTTGACTTCCATACCCACACTGGGAAATGACGTTCCGCCCCCTGCCTGCACATCCGACAGATACATCACGCACGTGCCAACACGTTGTCCGCCTACTTCTAAGTGCCTACGACCGCCCACGCTGTCGCCAAAATAATCAAAATGCGGACGATATTCCCCACCTTTTTGATAACGCAGTACCTGTAAGCCTTCGCCATTTTCCACCGGCCAGTTTAGTAGAGTCGCCAAGCGTCTCTCCACGCGGTCAATGACATCAAACTCACCCAAGGTGAACTGGGCATTGTCACTACTGCGATGGGCGTGCAGGCGTGAATTGCCCGTTTTGTCATCAACGACCTTACCACGCTCCAACCTACCGTCTGCCAATGCAATCAGCTCATCGCACTCCGCCTGCGTGAGCAGGTTGTCAAACACCACCACTCGGGGCGATTTTAGAGTGCAAATCACCTGCACGGTATGCCCATCAATATCAATAAAATTCTCATCATCGCTGGTGATATTTGGACGCACGGTAGGCAGATATTTGCTTGGCAACTTTTTATTATCCGCCAAAATCTTTGCGATACTGGCAGGACTGCACCCCCGCTCGATATTGGTCTCTATCCACTGCCTCCAACTGTCATCAAGTGTCAAACTCAATGCCAGTAAGTCTTCATGAGTTAATGATGAAAAGGTAGATGATGTCATATGAATACTCCTATTAGTGCAACTTGTTATCAAAAAAACCGCTCACCCTAGGGCAAGCGGTTTTTGTCATGACATCACAGGGTGCGTGCCACTTCGTGAATCTCAAAGACTTCAATCTTATCACCAGCGGCGACTTCATAGCCTTTGACCGCCAGACCACACTCCATGCCTGCCTTGACCTCGTTCACATCGTCTTTGTAGCGACGCAAGGATTGGAGTTGCCCTGTAAAGATGACTTTATCATCACGCAGAACACGGATGGGCTTGTTGCGATAAATCGTACCCTCTTGTACCATACAGCCTGCCGCCGCCCCGAATTTGCTAGAACGGAATACTTCACGCACCTCGGCAATACCCAAGATTTTCTCACGGTGCTCAGGGGCAAGCATGCCACTCATCGCTGCTTTGACATCATCAATCAAGCCATAAATCACGCTATAATAACGAATGTCAAGCCCTGCCTCATCTGCTTTACGCTTGCCGGCATTGTCAGTACGCACGTTAAAGCCAAGCAGAACCGCCTCACTAGACTCCGCCAAGATGACATCAGACTCAGTGATGGCACCCACACCCGAGCTAATTACACGCACTTTGACTTCATCGGTTGATAGCTCATCTAACGCACTAAGCAGGGCTTCTAGCGAACCACGCACGTCTGTTTTTAGGATAAGATTTAGGGTTTTTGCCTCACTGCCCATGTTGGCAAACATGTTTTCTAGACGCATTTTGTTTTGGCGTTCAAGCAAACGTTCACGCTCACGAGCGATACGAAAATCCGCCACTTCACGGGCTTTTTTCTCATCAGAGACTACCAAGAACTCAGAACCTGCCATCGGAGCATCAGGCAAGCCCAAAATCTCCACAGGAATAGAAGGCCCTGCCGACTTGATACGCTCACCATTCTCATCGGTCATGGCACGCACTTTGCCATAGAACTCGCCTGCCAGCACTAGGTCGCCTTGTTTTAGCGTGCCTTTTTTGACCAGTAGGCTTGCCACCGCACCACGTCCTTTGTCTAGGCGAGATTCGATGACCACGCCTTGGGCAGCACCATCCACAGGAGCGGTCAGCTCCATGATTTCGGCTTGGATACTGATGGTCTCTAACAGCTCATCGATACCCATGCCTGTTTTGGCGGAGACCTTGACCAGTGACGTATCCCCACCCCAAGCATCCGTGATGATTTCTTTGACTGACAGCTCATTTAACACACGCTCTGGGTCAGTGGTGTCTTTATCCATCTTGTTCATGGCGATGATGATTGGTGTGCCAGCCGCTCGTGCATGGTCGATGGCTTCTTCGGTCTGTGGCATAACTCCATCATCTGCCGCCACCACGATGACCACGATGTCGGTCGCCTGAGCCCCGCGTGAACGCATGGCGGTAAAGGCGGCGTGACCGGGGGTGTCAAGGAAGGTAATCACACCACGGTCAGTCTCAACATGATACGCCCCGATGTGCTGGGTAATACCACCAGCTTCACCGCTTGCCACTTTGGTTTCACGGATTTTGTCCAGTAGTGATGTCTTACCATGGTCAACGTGACCCATGATGGTAACGACAGGCGGGCGTGTTTGGACGTTGCCTTGTTTTTCGGTAGCGGCCTCTTGTAGGTCATCTTCTAGCTGGGTATCAGATACAGCGATGAAGTTGTGTCCAAACTCTTCGATGACTAGGGCGGCGGTGGTTTGGTCGATGACATCGCCCTCACGTACCATCTCGCCCATTTTCATGAGTGATTTGATGACTTCACGCACTTTGACCGCCATTTTTTGGGCAAGGTCAGACACGATAATCTCTTCGCCCACTTCAACATTATGGATGATTTTTTCCACAGGCATTTCAAACTTATGTTTGTTCGCTTGTGATGATTTTAGCCCGCGTGACTTGGGTCTGATTTCAAGCTCTTCTTTGCCTTTTTTCTTACCGCCTTTGGCACGGCTTGATGTACTGCTGGTACCACGCTTAATCTCACGACGCTCTTTTTCAAAAGACTCTTCTAATGCCGCTCCGACCAAGCCTGCTGCTAGTGGCTCATCTTTACGCACGACCGCACTTGGCACCTCGTCTTTTTCGCTATAACGATTTGCCATTTGTTTCATCTGCTCCAAAGTGCGATTTTGGGCATCAATGGCGGCACGGCGACGATTCTCCGCTTCTATCTCACGCAGTTTTTGCTCTTCGGCTTCACGAGCCAAGCGAGCTTGACGTTCTTCTTCGGTCTCGCTCTTGGCAGGTTTGGCGGGTTGTTTTTTGGCTTTGTCTGCTTTGGTCTCTTTTTTGTCAGATTTTACGTCACTCTTGGCGACTGTGCCTTTTTTGACCACAGATGAGCTGACCACGCTGTCGTCTTTATCGGTTTCATCTTTTTTAACTTTTTTGACAACAACAGACGCACTGGGCTTACTCTCGCCACCATTTGCACTGCCCGAGTTGGCACGCATGGCAGCCAATGTCGCCTCTTGACGTTTGGCAGCTTCTTGTTTGGCACGCTCTTCGTTTTGCTTGGCTTCTAGGGCGGCGATGGCTTTGGCTTTTTCGGCTTCACGCTCTGCTTGGGCTTTGGCTTGCTCGGCAGCTAAGTCAGGTTTTTGGATGTCAAACTGCTTTTTCTTGGCACGTACGACATTGATGTTTTGGGCTTTGCCGGTGGTGGTGGTGATTTTTTTGGTGGTGGTGGTTTTTTGAGTCATGCCAATGCGGGTCTTTTGGGCTTGACCATGACTTTGTTTTAAAAACGCCACTAACGTCGCCTGCTCATCGGTTGAGACAGAATCATCTTCGCCACGAGTGGGCAGACCTGCGTCTTTTAGTTGTTTTAAAAGCACGTCAGTGGTAATGTTGGAGTCTTTTGCTAATTCTTTTACGGTTTTTGTCGCCATTGGTTTACCTAAATTTGTTTGGTTATTTGATGAATGATTTTATCATAAAATGATGAATTTGGTGAAAATGGATGGGCAGGATAAGTCTTGTTCATCCCCACTTTACCCTCCATTTTTACAAGTTGCCAAATTCTCACCAACCAAATTTGGCAACGTCCTTACGTACTCATGACAGCACGCCCCATGACGCACGCATGGTCATTCAAACCATGACTGACGTGCTGCCATAATCAGCTTGCCTGCCAGCTCACTGCCCATGCCTTCGATGTCTTCGATGTCAAACACCGCTTGTTCGGCTAGGTCGTCAAGGGTAATGATGTCACGCTCTGCCAGTTTATAAGCGATGGCAGGGGTCATCTCTTCTAGGGCAAGTAGCTCGCCACTAGGCTCTTTAATGTTTTGCTGTTTGATAAGCTCATCATTGATGATGACTTCTTTGGCACGCTCTTGGATGGCACCGATGGTCTCATCATCCAAGCCATCAATGTCATAGAAAGTCTCAGCAGGCACATAAGCCACTTCTTCGATGGTGGTAAAACCAATCTCCGCCAACGCTTCTGCCAAATCTCTGTCCACTTCCAAACGCTCATAGAACAGCGTGATAATCGCCTCAGACTCGCTTTTTTGACGTTCTAGGTATTCAGATTCTAGCATCATGTTGAGCTTATAGCCGGTCAAATCAGATGCCAAACGCACGTTTTGACCTTGTGAGCCGATGGCACGAGCCAACTGGTCGTTCGCCCCAAAGATGATGTCAGCAGTTTGGTTATCTTCATCTAACACGATACTAGACACGTCCGCAGGCTCTAATGAGCTGATGATGTACTGGGCAGGGTCATCACTCCACACCACGACATCGATACGCTCGCCATCTAGCTCTTGTTGCACCGCTTGAATACGAGTGCCACGCATGCCGATACACGCCCCCACAGGGTCGATACGACTGTCGCCTGTTTTTACCGAGATTTTGGCACGCAACCCCGGCAGACGTGCCACATCACGAATTTCAATGATACCCTCGCTAATCTCAGGCACCTCTTTGGTCATCAGTGCAATCAACATCTCATTACTCGTGCGAGACAGCACAAGCTGACTGCCACGCCCATCACGATTAACTTTGGTCAGCAGGGCAGTTACACGACTCTTAGGTCGTAGCATTTCACGGGGTAAGGTTTGGTCTTTGGCAAGATAACCCTCTGCTCCATCACCTAAATCAATGACATAGCCATCACGGCTTGCTTTTTTAACCTCACCTGTAATCAGCTCGCCCACACGAGTCTCAAAAGCATCCGCAATCAAAGCACGTTCAGCTTCACGGATTTTTTGAATGATGACTTGCTTGGCTTGTGTTGCAGCAATACGCCCAAATTCAATTGATTCAATCTGCTCTTCGATAATATCACCAATTTGGTATTCATCCTCATCCAAATCACTGATCGCCTTTTGACAAGCAGGCATCTCATGGTCTTCATCTGCCACAACCGTCCAGTAGCGATAAGTGTCATAATCACCTGTTTTGCGGTCAATAGCAACACGGATTGCCACCTCAGGTTGGTCGGTATAAACCTTTTTCTTGGTTGAAAAAACAAGTGCTTGCTCAATCGCCTGAAAAATATCATCAGGGTCAAGTCCTTTTTCATTACTGACAGTCTCAACAACGGTCAAAATTTCACGGCTCATTGCTTATCCTTAGGTTAATTGATTAATAACAACATCAATCTTGATAGATTAAATTGGCTTTATCTACATTATCAAAAGCGATGTCAAATTCTAGTTTATCTTCGGTCATCACATGCATGCCCGTATCACTCACACTCATCAAATGACCCACGACTTTACGGCGTTTGACATCACCTTGTCCGGTGGCATGAATCAGACGTAAGCTGACCATCTCATTAACAAACATTGCCACCTGCTCTGGGGTGAACAGTGGGCGATCAAATCCAGGGCTTGATACTTCTAGCACATACTCACCTGCAATGGGGTCATGCACTTCTAACACACCTGAGACTTGATGATTAACCGCTGAGCAGTCTTCGATGGTGATATGTTCACCACGCTCACGAGCATGAGTGTTCACCTCAATATAAATACGAAGCAACGATTTACGCCCCTGAGGCATAAACTCAATCCCCCAAAGCTCTACGCCACAAGCGGACACCGCAGGGGCAATCATTTGGGTAAGTTCAGCAATCTTGCTAGATGGTTTCATTTTGGCTTGGTTAATCCTATGTTAAAGCACAAATTAAAAATCAAAAGAGTTAAAAGCGGTTTGGCAAATTGCAAATACAAAAAAACCCACAAAACACGTTGGTGGGCTAAAATCATTGCTCGCCGACATCTTAACCATGTTTACTTTATCAATTTTAAAAAATAATGATAAATTTATGGAAAGATACCTTACTTTTGAAGTAAGGATTTAAAAAGTGGTAGCGGGGGCTGGATTTGAACCAACGACCTTCGGGTTATGAGCCCGACGAGCTACCAGACTGCTCCACCCCGCATCAATTTAGAGTGCCATTATAGCACGCTTTTTGACATTGTCAAGAAAAAATTTAACTTTTTTAAAATTAATTCATCTTAGATAAATCCATCTTAGGGTCAAGCTGATAGACCAAAAAAGTTCCAAACGACACAAGTGCCGTGATGATAATACCCAGCTTTAACACAGGACTGACATCAAACAGACTTAGTAGTAATCCCCCAAAAATCCCCACACTAAACTGCAATGCCCCTTGCATGGCAGATGCCATACCTGCCCGCTTTTTTTGATATACCAGAGCGATGGCGGTAGCATTAGGCTGAGTAAAGCCAAGTCCTGAAATACAACAAAATATCGCCACAAATACAAGTGGAAAATAGCCAAGCCCCATCAATGCCAACACCAACAGACAACTGGCAGAGACAAGCTGCATCAAAGCCCCAAAACGTAGCAACTGCACAAGACAAAAACGACTGGTCAAAAACTGATTGACCTGTGTTAGGGCAATAAACCCAAAGGCATTAGCTCCAAAAGCGATGGCAAACTGCTGCTCAGATAAGCCAAAATTTACCATAAATAACTCGCTTGAAATGGACAGATAAATAAAGAATGCCCCTTGTAGTACGCCCCCTGCAACAGCAGGAACGATAAATGTCTTGTCTTTGACCAAATCCAGATAAGACACAAAGGTTTGGCTGATGGGTTTGGTATTGCGATTTTTGGGGGCAAGCGTTTCTTTTAAAAACAGTTTGGTCAAGACAATATTAAATAATCCATAACCTGCCAAAAACCAAAACAGAGCATGCCAATCAGCAAAGTTTAAAATCAGTGCCCCCAAACTCGGTGCTAATATCGGAGCCAGCCCCATGACAAGCACCATAAGACTAAATGCCTTTGCCCCTTGTATGGGATTTAGAGTATCTCGGATGGCAGCACGGGTTACCACAGCTGTTACACATGCTCCCAACGCCTGCAACGTACGGGCAACAAATAGCACCATCTCACTTGTAGCAGTTGCACAAATAACAGATGCAATCACAAATATCGTCATACCCACGTACATGGGCAATACTCGCCCGACACGATCGGAGAACGGCCCGTAAAATAACTGCCCCAATACCAATCCGATAAAATAAAATGGCACCGACTTGGACACCTGAGAGACACTCACACCAAAATCATCCGCCATGCTAACAAAAGCAGGTAAATACATATCAATGGCAAGCGGACCAATGGCAATCATCACCCCCATCATCATCACCCACAGAGTGGGAAAGGGTTTGTCAGATATCGTCTGGTCTTGGGAGCTATGATGTGGCATATTAATATTGCTTATCTTAATGCTGACTGATGGGTATGGTTATTGGTTATTATTATGTCAATCAGCCAAATTTTTTAAAACAAAAACAAATGAGAAAATCCGACTATTTTACCATGATTTGCCCCATTTGACGGTAAAAAATTGCAATACCGACATTGACTGTTTAATATTGAAAAAATCTCATCTTATATTGAAAATATTGAAATTGATTAATCATGGACATTTTGTTATATTTTTATTAGGGCAATACGCTCGGTATGACATTTAGTATGACCATTAAATAATCACCCACCAGATGACCACACCATGACGACGCATCAAACCAACCTAGCCCACGCCATCAGCCACACGCCCATGAGTGCCTATCAGTGGCTCATCGTTGCCTTGGCCGTTCTTTTAAATATGTTAGACGGCTTTGATGTGCTGGCGATTGCCTTTACCGCCAAAAGCATCCAAACCGAGCTTGGGCTAACAGGGGTGCAAATCGGTACGCTCATGAGTGCAGGTTTTATTGGCATGGCAATCGGCTCTATGGGGCTCGCCCCTTTGGCGGACAAATTTGGCAGACGTCCATTGCTTATCATAGCAACCGCCCTATCGGCACTGGGCATGTTTATGACGTATTTTTCGCACACAACCCAATCCATTGGCTTTTGGCGCGTGATAACAGGAATTGGCGTGGGTGGCATTTTGCCATGTACCAACGTCATCGTGAGCGAATACGCCAACCAAAAATGGCGTGGGCTTGCCATTGCCATTTATGCTTGTGGTTTTGGTATTGGGGCGATGCTTGGCGGGCTGTCAGCGGTCATGCTCCAAGATGAGTTTGGCTTTCGTTCGGTATTTATGACAGGGGCGGTGTTGACGGGGCTGGCACTGGTGGCACTCGTTAGCCTATTGCCTGAATCGGTGGATTTTTTAAACCAAAAACAACCTGCCAACGCCCAAACCAAACTCACCAAAATCGCCCACAAAATCGGCAAACAAGGCAACTGGCAACTGCCCACCCAAACCCAATCTACCAAACCCAAAGCCCCCATTAGCCAGCTCTTTGCCAAAGGTCAATTAAAGACCACTCTACTCATTTGGGCAGCGTTCATTGCTGTGATGTCGTCCTTTTATTTTATCAGTTCATGGACACCTGCTCTGTTAGAATCATCAGGACTTGCCAAAGAACAAAGCCAAAAGGTTGGCATGGCAATCAGCATTGGCGGTACGATAGGCTCGCTCATCTTTGGTTTTTTGGTGAGTAAATTTACCCCAAAATCCACACTCATGGCGTTTGTTGTGCTGTCGTCCCTTGCCATTATCGGCTTTGTGTTTAGTCCCACTTTGACGCTCGCCCTTGTCTTTGCCATTTTGGTCGGCAGCCTTGTCAATGGCTGTATCACAGGACTTTATACCATAAATCCCACGCTGTATGCCCCAGAATTTAGAAGCACAGGGGTTGGCACGGCAATCGGCGTGGGGCGTATTGGTTCTATCGTCTCGCCCATGCTGGCAGGGAAACTGTTGGATGTGGGTATTGGCAAAGATGATTTGTATCTTGGGGCGAGTGGTTTTATTTTATTGGCACTGGTGGCGTTATATTTTTTAAAGCCAAATGAACGTTGATTTTTTGACTATCAGTAAAAAAATTATTGACTTAGTAAATTTTTTGTATATAATATCCTTTATCGGACGAGATGAATCATCTCGATGCGCCTTTAAAAGATAAAACCTAATATGTTGAACTGCTACGTGGCACTTATTTAAGTGTCGGTTATCTTTCTTGGATAATCTACTTTCGGGCAAATCGGCGTTCCCCCCAAACGCAGAACGTAAGCCTAACGGAGTACTGGGTTGGCTAGGCAACTGCCAACCCAGCCATTGAGAAAGCAACCTGTACTATCCAAAGTATTCCTTATCGGTTCAATATTATATTGGCAACTGGTGTAATTTTGCACCGTTAATATAAAGGTTTTTAAAATGAAAAACAATCTTTTAAAGCAGACCATTGAAGAGTTAAAAAAACTTCAGTTGGAAATGCATGATACTTTGGATAGTGGTAGAAAGGCAAAACTTGAGAAAATCATTCAAGACCTTGAAAATTGTCAGAATGTTAAAAATGAAGACATATTAAGAAGGCTTGGCAATGTCATTGGTATTATTTAAGAAGGCTTGGCAATGTCATTGGTATTATTCTTCGCTTTGTCATCTTAAATGAAAGTTCAGAAATATTAAATCAATTTTTTGAATATGCACATAAAGATGAATGATTTTTTATTTTGCTGAAATACAGCAGGTTGCTTTTATTTATTATTTTTTAATCTTAAAACAAAGAAATCCTAATTATGAATATTGGCAAAGCAATTAAACTATGTCGCAACCAAAAAGGCTTTACTAAAACTAAATTAGCAGAAATTTCTGGATTGTCTATTTCCTACTTGACTCTTCTAGAGCAAGGAAAAAGAGATCCCAATATTTCGTCCATTGAAAAAATATGCAGTGCTTTGGACATACCAACAACCATTTTAATATTTTTGGCAACGGAAAATGATGAAAGAAAAAATATCAGTCCTGAGTTGTCAGAAAAATTATCTTATCTCGCCCTATCCTTAATGAACGAATCAAATGGATAACAATACGTTTCACTACCCTTATAAACCAATAGCCAACCTAAAAAGTCTGGCTCTGTCTTTAGATATCACTCTAGAAAGATTGCTATTCTTACAAAAAAATTCAGATAACTTCTTCTTTTTGCAAGGAAGAGTCAAAAAAGAAGACGGCTCTTTTCGTGAAACTTATGATGTAAAAGAAGAATTAAAGAAAGTACATGCAAAAATCGTTAAAAATTTTTTCAATGTATTGAAATTTCCTAGCTATTTGCATGGCGGAATCAAAAAGAGGGATTATATCACCAATGCAAAACAACACCTACAACCGAAAACTATTATTAGTGAAGATATAAAAAACTTTTTCCCTAGCATCACCAAGAATTTAGTTTATCAAATTTGGAGTAACTTCTTTAGATTCTCTCATGAGGTAGCAGAATGTTTGGCGGAAATAACCACTTTTAAAGGCTCTTTAGTTCAAGGAAGCAAAGTAAGTGGTTATATTGGTAATTTAGTTTTATGGCAGAGAGAACCTAAGCTAGTCGAAGAGTTTGGCAAAAAAGGTTGGATTTATACCCGATTTGTAGATGATATAACAATTTCCAGTAAAAGAATATTAAGCAACAAAGAGAAATCAGAAATTATCTCTAAAGTTTATGGTTTATTAGCAAGTATCAATGTTAAACCAAATCGCAAAAAACATTCTATTATGAAAAATGGCAAAGATAGGCAAAAAGTTACCCAAATCAATGTTTCTACACAACGTCTAACTTTAAGCAAAAAAGAGCGTAATTCTATTCGCTCAGAAGTTTATTTTTGTGAAAAATTTTATAAAAATTACAATAAGGAAGAATATAAAAAATTATACAACAGCATAAAAGGAAAGGTGTATAATTTAAGAAGATTTCATCAAGATGAAGCTGATAAATTATTAAATAAGCTCAATAAGATAGCCCCTTAAATGCTTTACAAAAGAGCTTTCCTTTTAACTATTTCTAAAATCATGTTACAATACCAAACCAATGGTAAGTTATTGTAACATGATTTTAACCAAGCAAAAGAGAGTAAGCCATGAGCCAGCTTTTTCCAAACGCCAAACCTCGCAATGTCGCCCCTTATCGCAATGATGTGGTCGGCTCGTTTTTACGCACCGATGAGCTGATGACCGCCAAAACCAAGCTAAATGCAGGCGAAATCGGGCAAGATGATTATGATGCCATTTTAAAAGATGAAATTGGCAAACTGGTTACCAAACAAAAAGAAAATGGCTTGCACGCTGTTAGCGATGGTGAGTTTAGCCGTGTGTGGTGGCATTTGGATTTTATGGCTGGATTGGACGGCGTGCAGTGGGTAGAAACCGAGAATTTTTCGGTGCAGTTTAAAGATGCCAAGCCAAAAAGCCATAGCGTCAAAATCGTGGATAAGATTGATTTTTCAGACGACCACCCTTTTATCAAAGCCTACCAAATCTTAAAAGACTGTGCTGGCGATGCCCCAACCAAATTCACCATACCCTCTCCATCCATGCTACATCTTGTGGCGTGCGTGCGTGATGTGAACTACGAGCCGATTGAGCTGTACCAAGACGAGAGCCGTCTGTACAACGACATTGCGGACGCTTATATCAAGGCCATGTATAAGTTTTATGACATGGGGCTGCGTAACTTACAACTGGACGATACCAGCTGGGGGCAATTTTGTGCGTTGGATAAAAAGGCAGAATTTGCCAAGCGTGGTATTGATTTTGACAAATTGGCGGTGGATTATGTTGCCATGCTAAACCGCATTGTGGATGCCAAACCTGCCGACATGCAAATCACCATGCACATCTGCCGTGGTAATTTCCGCTCAACGTGGTTCTCAGAAGGCGGTTATGCTCCGATTGCCGAAGTGCTGTTTGGCACCTGCCGAGTGGACGGCTTTTTCTTGGAATATGACAGTGAGCGAGCAGGCGACTTTGCCCCACTTGTCCACATCAAAGACCAGCAAGTCGTGCTAGGTCTAGTAACTTCAAAAACAGGCGACCTTGAAAACAAAGACGACATCATCGCCCGTATCAAAGAAGCCACGCAATACGTGGACATCAACCAGCTTTGCCTATCGCCACAATGCGGATTTGCGTCCACAGAAGAAGGCAACATCCTAACCGAAGAAGCTCAGTGGGCAAAGGTGAAGATGATTAGAGATATCGCTGATGAAGTTTGGGGTGAATAATTTCCCTAAAAACAATTGTTTTAAATAACAAGCAAAAAGCGAAACTGGCAAATTTGGCGGTTTCGCTTTTTTATTTAGACTTCCTGCAAAACCAGGTTTTCCGTTCGCCCTTGTATCAACCCAACACCAAACC
>ERZ1023440.49-NODE-49-length-53938-cov-339.789915_pt1 | contig 53938 bp, 56 predicted proteins | sample MGYA00380520_ERZ1023440 | MGnify/ENA primary metagenome ERZ1023440 (study PRJEB33173, sample SAMEA4830335) | metagenome | study: EMG produced TPA metagenomics assembly of the PRJEB25223 data set...
AAAGCACCCCAAAGGTTAGTGTGTCTAACTTTTGGGGTGCGGTTCACGTTCGCCCATTTTTATTGCCGTCTTTGCAGTAGATAAATCCCCACGCCAGCACTAATAATAATCGGCAATAACGCCATAAAAAACGGGGAAAGCCCTGTCGCCAATGCCACAAACCCTGTCAAATCGGTCAAATAGCTAAATAACAGCCCTGTCAATAACGCCATGACAATCCGCAAGCCAAGCCCTTGCGAACGCAACGACCCAAACACAAAGGACGACGCCACCAGCACCAATGACAGCACAGTAAAGGGGGATAAGAGCTTTTGCCAAAAGGCGACTTCGTGGCGTAACGAGCGTTTGCCTTGATGACTCATGAGCTGATGATGAGCGTATAGGTCGGTCAAGGACAAATCTTCGGCTTCTTTGGTCAAAAGATGAACATCACTCGGAGCAAGGGGCAGTGATAAGGTCTTGTGCGTGTCAAAACTGCGAGAGACACCCGTATCGCCTACGGTCAGCTGTGCCACGTCAGTCAGTTGCCACTGATAATCATCGCCTGCCTGCTCGTGGAACGCGCCACTGCCTGCACGGGTCGCCCCCGTCAGATTCGCCCCTTTATCCAGATAGTAACGTTTGGTTGCCCCCAGTTTGCCGTCCGAGTCAGCATAACTGATATAGACAATCTCTTGCCCTTGCTCGGTGTCATTCACTGCCCAGTAGCCATTGACCGTAAAGAGCTTATCGGTCGTGGCGGTATGCGTGGCTATCTGCGACGCTTTTTGGTTGGTTGTGGGCAGGATAAATTGATTGACCGCCAATGAGATGACCACAAATAAAAACGCTGGCAACATCGCATACCCGATAATGCGGTACACGCTCACCCCAGACGCTCGCATGACCACAAGCTCGCTGTTGCCCGCCAGCAGTCCAAGCCCTATCACCGCCCCCAGTAATGCCCCCGTGGGGATAAACTGCACCAAAAAATAAGGCGAACGGTATAAAATAAAGCGTAACGCGTCAAGATACGTATAAGTCTCGGATAAGTTTTCAAGCTCGGACAGATAGGCAAAGATGATTTGCAATAGCCACAAGCCCACCACCGCTCCCATCATGGCAAACAGTGCCGAGCGGATGACATAACGGGGTAAAATCCATGCTTTCATGACACCCCCTGCCCTGATTGCTGATGACCTTGGCGACTGATACGATTTCGGCGAAGCTGTGCCATGACACGGTCATGATAATTTAGATACAAGGCAAAGGCGATGAACAGCACCAATGCCACAGGATAGATGTACACGCCAATCTTGCCTTTGGCAATACTCTCTTTTAGAGAAATCAAAATCAGCACGTTCGCCACGAAAATAAACATCGCAGGGATGAGTTTGAGCCATCTGCCTTGACGGGGTCGCACGGTCGCAAGCGGTGTGGCAAGTAGCACAGCGATAATCATCAAAAAAGGCAACGACAGACGATAACCGAGCTCAGCACGCACCTGCTGTGGGCTAAACGTATTTTTTAGGGTTATCTCGCCTTGCACCCCACGCACGCCCAAAAGCTCGCTTGTGGCAATGCCTTCTATCTTCATCGGGCGTCCTTGGCTCTCGCTTTTGCCCGTCAGATGAATGCGATACCGCCCAAAGCCCACTTGGCTGTACTGACGACTGGCGGTATCCACTTCATAACGTCGCCCTTCGTGCAAATCAAGCACCACCGAGCCATCATGCGTAGCGGTCGGCACTTGGGTTGCGGATTTGGCTAGGATAATGGTGTCTTTGTCGGATAGTAGCTCGCTTGGGATTTTGCTCGTGTCTAGGTTATCAGCGTGTAGCGGGTCGCCCTGCTCTATGGCTCTCTGCGTGGTTGGTGTGCTTGGGTTATCTGCCTGCTTACCATCATTCATCTGAATGACGATGATATCTTTTAAAAATTCACGTTCATCACCCACCTCGCCCACATACAGATGATAATCGCCACTGCTGATGAACTCTTTGGTGCGAATCAAATCAAAAATCTCCATCACCGACTGCTCTTGCCAAATATTGGTTGCTTTTGCAACACCCCATGGCTTAGCGATAAGTGTGATGAAACCCTGCATGATAAATACCACCACCACTAACGGCAAAATCCACCTTGATACCATCCCACGACTTATTCCCCCTGCGTTTAACACCGCCATCTCATGGTCGGTATACAGTCGTCCAAATACCAACATAAGACCGATAAAAAAGGACAAAGGAAAAATCAATTCTAAAAAATAAGGCAAGTTATAACCGATAAGCGTCCACAGCACCCCAACATCAAGCCCCCCTTCGGCAGCCATACCAAAATAACGTATCAGGCGACCACCCAAGAGCATGACCACCAAAAACCCCAAAACAAGGGCGGTTGTTGTGGCAACTTGGCGTATCATGTAAGTGCGTAAAATCACGGTGTGTTTTTCTTAAAATATAAACCGTCTATTATATCAAATTTTATTCTGTTTAAAAATGAAAAACCACCTTATTTGGTGGCTAACTATCAACCCGTCAGTCGGGCAAATCACCAACATCATCGTACACCAACGGCGTAATGACATCGCCACCTAAGGTAATCTTGCCAAATTTATCGTCTTTTTTGGCAATCAAAACCCCATCATCAAATACCAACCCTTGATAATTAAAATCCACAACCACACCACCACGCCCATCTATCACGCCATAGCGGCAATACCCTAACAGTTCATCACTCACAAACCCTGCCAAAAAAGGTGAGCAATCCTTGATAGCCACATACAGTCCCTGCTCATCAATGGGCGATAACATGGCATAATCAAAGTCAATTACCGTCTGATTTTGCCGATTGATGACGCCCACCTTGACATCATCGTTCACATATTTTAGTGCTACCTCTTCATTACTATCAGCAAAACACCCCAATTCTAGATAAGCTACATCAATAACAACCTTACCCGACTTATCCAAACAACCTTGCATGCCCTTAAACGGATGTCCGCTTGGGTGATTTTTTGAGATCCTCACTAGCCCACCATGAAAATCCCAAACCATGTCATACTCCGACACATCAATAACAACCCTATCTATTTTGTCAATAAAGTAACTGTCATCGCCCAAACTGACATTGGCAACCTCCTCACTAAATTGACGGGCATAATCATATTTCAAGGGAACAACAAGCCTGCCTGTCTTGTCAATAAATCCAAATCGGCTCAGATTAGGAGATGTGTCATCATATACACTAACCCTAGCCAATCCTTCTGAAAAACAGCTCACGTACTCATAATGCCCTTTTAACACAGTATCAACCAACTCATCTCTTTTATCGCAGTTGTTGACATTGGGACTATTTACCACATCGGGCACATCTGCCCACACCAGATTTGCGACAAGTGACAATGCCAACAGACCAGTAATTATAATAACATTTGAGATTTTCATGGTTTTTGAATCCTAAGACTTACTTTATTGGTGATGTTGGCTTAAAAACTATCCTCAGGCACAAACACCTGCCCCACCATCAACCGCCGTGCCGAACGGCTCATGGATACCTTACGAGCGAGCCATTTACCATTTACACACTCGGACTGACCGCCCACCGTGAGCGTGCCTGATGGGTGTCCAAAGCACACCTCATTTAGCTCTTGACCGCCTGCCACGTCATTAACAAGCGTGCCAACGATTGTGCCTGCCGTGCCGATTGCCACAGACGCTGTTCCCATCATGGCGTGGTGCAACTGCCCCATGCTCATCGCTCGCACCAGTAGATGAATGTCGTCCGCCTTGACGGTTTTGCCACTTGATGAAACATAGTCGGCAGGGGGTGCAACCCAAGCGATTTTTGGGGTGTGCTGGCGTGTTTGGGCTTCATCAATGTGGCTGATTAAACCCATTTGTACCGCTCCATAGGCTCGGATTTTTTCTAATTTGGCTAAAATCTCGCCATTGGAATTAATGTCTTTTTGCAATTCCGTACCTGTAAAACCCAAATCAGACGCTCTTAAAAATATCGTGGGAATGCCAGCGTTAATAAAGGTAACGTCAAATTCGCCCACATCAGGCACGCTAAGTCTGTCCTTTAAATTGCCTGTAGGGAACATCTCGCCGTCATCGTCCACAGGGTCAATAAATTCTATCTTAACTTCACTGGCGGGGAAGGTTACGCCGTCAAGCTCAAAATCGCCTGTTTCTTGGACTTGTCCGTCCTTGATAGGAATGTGGGCGATAATGGTTTTGCCAATGTTTTGCTGATAAATCTTGACCGTGCAAATGCCGTTATCAGGGATTTTATCCGCCTGTACCAAGCCATTGGTAATGGCAAACGCCCCCACCGCCCCTGTCAAATTACCACAGTTGCCTGACCAATCAATCATCGCTTTATCAATCGCCACCTGCCCAAACAGATAATTGACATCGTGCGTGCCGTCCGTACATGGCGACAAAATCACGACTTTGGACGTGCTTGATGAACCATTGCCCATACCGTCAATCTGCTTGCCATAGGGGTCAGGACTGCCCACGACACGGAGTAAAAATGCGTCTCGTGCCTGCCCTGCCACTTGGCAAGGCTTTGGCAAATCCGCCAAATTAAAAAATATGCCTTTTGATGTGCCACCACGCATATAAGTGGCGGGGGTTGGGGTTTGCATTTTAAGTTCCTTATTCCTTTTGGTGTGGGGCGTAAGGTGCGTATTACGCACCGTTTTGGGGATTTTGATTTTCCATTGCAAAATAATCATTGATAAATTTGGCTGTATGGTTTTTTGTATTTTGCAAATGATAACCTTTGATGTGTACAGTTAATAGTCCTTGTAAATGATTGTCATTTAAACCTAAAAATTTTAGCAAATTTAAAAGATATATAAGTTCCAACAGATAGTTGAAAGCCAAAATATTGTAAGCTAATTTTTGACCCATTTGAAATTCATTGTTTGAGTGAATGAAGTGGTTTCTAAGTTTCACTATATTTGGAACAAGACTTTTAATTTTTGCAATATCAAATAATTTCATTTCAAGAATATCAGTTACTTCAAAAAGTTTTTCTAATCTTTCTTTTAAGATTATTTTTTTATTATCAATAGCTAACTTATGAAATCCTTCCAAAGCCTGTGTTAGCCATACAAAATGTGTATCAATATGCACATTTTTTGCCGATTTTTTATTAATATATAAATTCAAGCTATTTGATAAATGGTCAAAATTATCAAACCAAGTTTTAATAATGTCAATATTGTTTTCTTTAAGTTTAATAATGCTATCCAAACCAAAGCAGAAATCAGATTTTGAGACATCTTTTAACTCACTTATAAAAGGAGATGATGTATAATAAATAGGAGAAAAATAATTTTCCACATAACCGACCTGTACATTTGTTAAAGACGAAATTTTTCCTGCATCTATTAAAATAAAACCAATAAATTTATAAATTTTCTCAAATAAGAATTCAAAATTAGAGCAATTATCATTTAAAATACTAATTTGTATATATGGTTTTTCTATAATTGATGAAGTATAGTCATTTATTTGTTCATTATGTTTGGTTTGGTAGAGAAAATTTACAGATATTTCAAAATCTTGATTTGAAAATAATACAACATCATTTCTTATAGGAAATTCTAAAAAAACTTTTTTATTTTCATAGGAAATTTCATTTTCAATTACCTTAAAGTTATTTTTTACCCAAGTATATATATTATCAAATGAAAATTTAATAAATTTAGGTTTTGAAAAATCATAATTAGGCAAAGTGTCAAAAATAGATTTTCCTATTTGAAATAATACAAAATTATTTCCAACTGTTTGAATAAAGCAGTCAAGAAATACTGAAAATTTATTATTACAATCCCCATAAATAATAATATTTTCTTTTTGTTGCCAAAACTTATCTTGGAATTCTTTTAAATTAGCATAATCATCTACTTGAGTTTTTAGCGTAGAATTTCCCCCATTTTTGACTGTTACAGTTCCAGAAAACTTTTTATTTTGCTCGTCTTTTAGCCAAAAATAGCCTTCTTGTGAAAAATCATCAACTCTCATTTCAGTTTCCTATATTTTAAAGACAAGGACAATTCTACCACAAAATTGCCTTGTCCTTATGCGATTTACAAATTTTTAGTTGTCCAAAAATTCCCCCGCAAATTGCTGTAACACCCCCCCCGCCTTATAAGTTCTCACATCACTATCGCTATCAAGGCGACATAAAACAGGCACGCTTTCTACCTTGCCATTTTTGCGTTCTATGATTAGACTTAATTCCGAGCGAGCCGAGATTTCTCCTTGCACCGAATAGATTTCTGTACCGTCAAGGGCGAGCGTATGGCGATTAATACCGTCTTTAAATTGTAGCGGTAGCACACCCATACCAATCAGATTGGTGCGATGAATGCGTTCAAAACCTTCTGCGACAATCACTTCCACGCCAGCCAGTCGCACGCCTTTTGCCGCCCAGTCTCGGCTTGACCCTTGCCCATAGTCTGCCCCTGCGATGATGATTAGGGGCTGTTCACGGTTCATATAGGTCTCTATCGCTTCCCACATTCTCATCACCGTGCCGTCAGGCTCCACACGAGCAAGCGAACCTTGACGAGTGGTGCCGTCATCGTTTTTGACCATTTCATTAAAGAGCTTGGGGTTTGCCAAAGTCGCACGCTGTGCAGTCAAATGGTCGCCCCTGTGCGTGGCATAGCTGTTAAAATCTTCTTCTGGCACGCCCATTTTGGCAAGGTACTCGCCTGCCGCCGAATTTTTGACAATGGCATTGGACGGCGACAAATGGTCGGTCGTGATATTATCAGGCAATATCGCCAAAGGTCGCAAGCCTGTCAGCGTCCGCTCCCCTGCTAACGCCCCTTCCCAGTAGGGCGGACGGCGGATATAGGTGGACATGGGTCGCCAGTCATAGAGCGGACTGGTTGCCTGTTTTGACTTATCCAAATCAAACATGGGGATATACACCTGCCGAAACTGCTCAGGTTTTACGCAGTTGGCGACAATCTCATCAATCTCATCATCGCTTGGGTAGATGTCTTTTAGGTACACAGGCTTGCCGTCATGATAGCCCAGCACGTCATTTTCAATGTCAAAACGTATCGTCCCTGCAATGGCATACGCCACAACCAACGGCGGACTTGCCAAAAAGGCTTGCTTGGCATAAGGGTGAATGCGTCCGTCAAAGTTACGGTTGCCTGATAGAATGGCTGTGGCGTATAGGTCTCGGTCTATGATTTCTTGCTGAATCTCTGGTCGCAACGCCCCACTCATGCCATTACAAGTCGTACAGGCAAAGCCAACAATACCAAAGCCCAACTTTTCAAGCTCAGGGAGTAACCCTGCTTCATTTAGATAAATTTCGGCAACCTTAGAACCGGGGGCAAAGGACGACTTCACCCACGGTTTACGAGTTAAGCCTAATTCATTTGCCTTTTTCGCCAAAAGCCCTGCGGCAACGGTATTTCTTGGGTTAGAAGTATTGGTACAGCTTGTAATGGCGGCGATAATCACCGCACCGTCAGGCATCAGACCGTCATCACGCTCTTCTACCGTCCCTGCGATGCCTTTTTGTTTTAGCTCGCTCGTTGCCACTTTGGCGTGTGGATTACTTGGGCCTGCGATATTGCGAGTTACGCTTGACAAATCAAACGTCAGCACTCGCCCATACTCCGCCCCTGCCAAATCGTCCGCCCATAGCCCAACGGTTTTGGCATAATTTTCCACCAATTTGACCTGCTCGCTCTCACGTCCTGTCAAGGTCAGATAATCCAGCGTGTTTTGGTCAATATAAAACAGCCCTGCGGTCGCCCCATATTCTGGAGTCATGTTGGCAATGGTCGCTCTATCGCCCACCGACAGACTGCTCGCCCCTTCCCCAAAAAACTCCAAATACGCCCCCACCACTCTCTCAGCTCGCAAAAACTCAGTCAAGGCAAGCACAATATCAGTCGCACTAATCCCTGCCTGTCTTTTGCCTGTCAAATGCACGCCCACGATGTCAGGTGTTCGCATCATGGACGGCAAGCCGAGCATCACGCATTCGGCTTCAAGACCGCCCACGCCCACCGAAATCACGCCCAATGCGTCCGTGTGCGGTGTGTGGCTATCCGTCCCAACGCAAGTATCAGGGAACGCTATGCCGTCTCGTGCTTGCACCACAGGCGACATTTTTTCAAGGTTGATTTGGTGCATAATGCCGTTGCCAGCAGGGATAACGTCCACGTTTTTGAAGGCGGTTTTTGTCCATTCTATAAAGTGAAAACGGTCGTCATTACGTCTGTCTTCTATCGCACGGTTTTTGGCGAAAGCATCAGGGTCATCGCCCCCATGCTCCACCGCCAGCGAATGGTCCACGATAAGCTGAGTTTGTACCACAGGATTGACTTTGGACGGGTCGCCCCCTTGCTCGGCAATGGCATCACGAAGTCCTGCCAAATCCACCAATGCCGTCTGCCCCAAAATATCATGGCACACCACACGGGCAGGATACCACGGAAAATCCAGCTCTTGTTTGTTATCAATAAGTTGCCCCAAATAATCGCCCAATTGTGGGGCATCGTGGCAGTTTCGCACGAGCTGTTCGGCAAGCACTTTGGCGGTGTAGGGCAAGCGTTCATAAGCATTGGGGCGAATGTCGTTAATCGCTTGTTCTACATCATAATAATGTAGCTCGGTATTGGCTAAGGGTTTACGGTAGTTTTTCATTGCTAAGTTTCCTTTTCTTTGGCTGTGAAAAATTAAATAATAAACGCTATTTTGGGTTTTGGGTAAGGGTTATGCCTTGATAAAATTGGCGTTATGAACCCAAATACCGTCTTTACCAACAAAATAAGTATGATAGTCTTCTACTTCTAAATTATATATAGAAGCTTTGAATTTATTGTAAGTATGTGAAAGCAAGTTATTAAATGGATTTTGATTACTACAAGAAATTTTTGGAAAATCATCAACATAAATATATTCTCCGTTATAAGTCTCTTCTAGGCTTTCTCCATTAAGATCACTAATATAGAATGTTTTTAAACCTTCTGATGAACTTATTACAATACCTTGATCCCATTCATCATTAAAGTCTTTATTGTGAACCAAACCAACTACATCTCTTGTTTTAGTAGCTACTTCAAAAACTTCAACAGCTCCAATCAAATACGCATTTATGTCTTGGGATTTAAAGCTAAGTTTTGAACCTATTTGTAAATCAATGGTTGAAGTCCATTTATTATCGGATTGAACCCATACCAAATGATTGTCTGTTAAATAGATTGATTTGATTATTAAAGGCTCTGTTTCGGCAATATAGGAAATTTGTGTAATTGCGTTTTCCCTTAAACAAACAGTTTTTAAAACACACTTATATTCCGTTGGAGTGTCTTTATCGCCCAATTCAGGACGAGATAACACCATATCACCCACTTTAATCTCTTGAATTGGCACTAATCCTTTATCGGTATGTACCAAATTACCAGCAGGAAAACCTTGATTTGACATTATGACTGTCCTATTTTTAAAGAAATATTGATTAAAAAAAGCATTATAATCGTAAGCGTAAGGTGTGTATTACGCACCGTTCTGAATTAAATCTATTTTATAGCCTTTTTTGAATACAAAATATCCATAGATAAGTCAATGCTAGGATATTTATCTTGTAATTCATTGAGTAGCGATATAAAACTTTCATCTTGAAACTCTTCTGATAGGTCTTCAAATATCTCGGATATCCAATAAACTTCTTCTTGTGAAATCATCTTCAAATAAGCAAAAGTTAACTCTTTGTTTTTAGTGAGAATTTTTATCATTTCATACCAAATTTCATAGATTATAGGGTCATTCAGCATTAATGCTTTTTTCTTTGCAATTAAAAGATTTATATCATTTTGTATTTGTTGCATTATGTCTATTACTCCTAAGGTTGTCTAGATTGTTAAATAAAATCCAAATAATAATCATCAAAATGTTCTAATCTTGGTTCATCACAAAATTCAACAATTCTTTCTCCATTTGGAAAATAAGAATATTCCTTGCACATTCCACCAATATCATTATCAAATTTAAATAATTCATAAAACGCCAATTCGCCATTTGGATAAAACCAATCACAGCGAGACAATTCGTCTTTAATAATCCAACCACCACTTTGTGAATGTAGTTTGACAAATTCGCCATTCACTTTTTTATAATCTGTCCAACCACTGTCGTGTTTTTCATTATCACGAAAATGATATTCACGATAAGCAATAATTTTGGTTGGGTCTTTACCAAATAGCACATCACAAATATTTCTGCCAGTCTTATCATATTCAGAAATTAAATCTTGAATAATGTTATTATTCAAATCCAAAATTGTAACCCTAATTGCCACATCATCGGCATTGCGATAATAAACGACTTTATGATTTCCATTATCACAAATTTCTAAATTTAACATTAATATTCCAAATTTTAAAAACAAAGGCACATTTTCCCAATTAAAAATATGCCCTTGTTTTATTTAATTACCGCTCATTCATCGGCACAAATGCCAAATCCTCAGGGCCTGTATAATTGGCACTTGGGCGGATAATCTTACCGTCCGCACGCTGTTCTAGGATATGAGCCGACCAGCCTGCCGTGCGTGCGATGACAAAGAGTGGGGTAAACATCGCCGTTGGCACGCCCATTTTTTGGTAGGACACGGCAGAGAACCAATCCAGATTTGGGAACATTTTTTTCTCGTTCCACATTAAGGTCTCCAACCGCTCGGCAATGTCAAACAGTCGCATATCGCCTGTTTCTTCGGATAGGTCTTTGGCGACTTGCTTGATGACGACATTGCGTGGGTCGCTAATGGTATAAACAGGGTGTCCAAAACCGATGATAATCTCTTTTTTGGCGATACGTTCACGAATGTCCGTCTCGGCATCGTCAGCGTTGCGATAGCGTTTTTGAATGTCATACGCCACTTCGTTGGCTCCGCCATGTTTTGGGCCTTTTAACGCTCCGATAGCTCCGCTAATGCACGAATACATATCCGACCCTGTCCCTGCAATCACACGACTGGTAAACGTGGACGCATTAAACTCATGCTCGGCGTACAAAATCAGCGAAATGTGCATTGCCTTGACATGATACGCCGTGGGGCGTTTGCCGTGCAACAGGTGCAAGAAATGACCGCCAATGCTGTCTTCTTCGCTCTCCACGCTAATGCGTTTGCCATTGTGGCTGTATTGATACCAATACAAAAGCATAGAGCCAAAGCAGGCGATGAGCTTATCGGCAATATCACGAGCTTCACTGGCAGGCATACTCTCACGCTCTGGGTGTACACAGCCAAGCATGGATACGCCCGTACGCAACACGTCCATAGGGTGCGTGTGAGCAGGTAGGCTCTCTAACACTTCAATCACACGGATTGGCAAGCCACGCAAGGTTTTGAGTTTTTGCTTATAGGCGATGAGCTCAAATTTGTTTGGCAAATGTCCATGAATGAGCAAATGGGCAACTTCTTCGTATTCGCAATTATTTGCCAAATCCAAAATATCATAACCACGATAATGCAAATCATTACCTGATTTGCCGACCGTACATAGGGCGGTATTGCCTGCCACTTGTCCGCTTAGGGCAACTGATTTTTTGGGTTTAAAGCCGTCCACTTTGGGTAGTGCATTTTCGGTCATTGCAATGTTTCCTTTCGTCCTTAATGGGTCAAATGATAATTTATTGCTAAATTATCGCTATTTTGGATAATGACTTTAATAAGTGATTATCCTATCAAATATCCTTTTCATACTTGATTGGGATATTTAAATTTTTTAAAAGTTTTAGGGTTTGGGTAAGGTATGTAATACACACCGTTTTACAATTAAGTGTTGAAAAATTGATAAAAATGTAGGTATTGTTCTCTAATTATACCTTTTGGATATTTTGTAAGGGGCAAATCACATTACCCTGTGTAAAGTATTGAATTTTGGGCGAATGTAATTCTCTCCTACACATTTATATCGTAAAAATACCTTTATGGAACAATACCAAATGTAATGTCCAATAAGTCAGTACAATGACAAAAGTAATTTTATGAAAATAATTGGATATTTGCTCATATTTGTTCAATTTTTCTGGTGAAAATTGTTGTTTGGAAAAATAAGTTCTTATCCATTTTTTACCGCAAATCATAAAGATTAGTCCTATTATTACAGTAGAGAAAAGCATGGTGAGAAATAAATAATCATCAATGTTATTTTTGATTTCAATTTTTATAAATCCCATTCTTGAAAGTATGCCAAATAAATGCAAAACAAAGTACAATAAATACGTTGGCATACTTGATAGATGTTTATAGGATTTTTTGAAATCTAAATTTTGCTTATCGCTCATTACCTTACCAATTTGCAATATTTCACCTTAACGGTGCGTCATACGCACCTTACGCACCAAATAAAACCTATTTTTTAAACGCATTATCCAAATAATCTTCAAAGGCATGATAATTAATGCGTTCGTATAGCTCGGCACGGGTTTGCATCATATCCACGACATTTTTTTGCGTGCCGTCCGCTCGCAGGGCAGTATAAACCGTCTCCGCCGCCTTATTCATCGCCCGAAATGCCGATAGCGGATACAATGCCAAACTCACGTCCACGCTGGCAAGTTCATCGGTCGTATAAAGGGGCGTTGAGCCAAATTCGGTAATGTTAGCAAGGATTGGCACGCCTGCACTATCGGCAAACTGCTTGTACATGGCAAGGTCAGTAATCGCCTCTGGAAAGAGCATATCCGCCCCTGCTTCCACATAGGCACAGGCACGGTCTATCGCACTCTGTAAGCCTTCTACGGCAAGGGCATCGGTGCGAGCCATGATGACAAAATTCTCATCGGTACGAGCGTCCACCGCCGATTTAATCCTATCCACCATTTCTGCGGTGCTAACGACTGCTTTGTTTGGGCGGTGTCCACAGCGTTTTGCACCGACTTGGTCTTCAATGTGCATGGCTGCCGCCCCAAATTTGATGAGCGATTTGGTCGTGCGAGCCATGTTAAAGGCACTCGCCCCAAACCCTGTGTCAGCGTCCACCAATAGCGGTAAATCGCACACATCGGTAATACGGCGAACATCGGTCAAAACATCGTCAAGGTTACTAATGCCTAAATCAGGCAAGCCAAGCGAACCCGCCGCCACGCCACCGCCTGACAGATAAATGGCTTTAAAGCCTGCTCGTTTGGCAAGTAGGGCATGGTTGGCGTTAATCGTACCAACGACTTGTAGGGGTTTTTCATCTTTGACGGCTTGGCGGAAGGTAAGACCTGCGGACATCTTTGTTACTCCATGTTAAGCAAATTGATTATCTAAATACACTTGAAGTTGATTTTTTAAGTAAGTTTGAAATTCCGAGTATTCCATTCGTTGCGGATTCCACAAACCATAATATGCACCATAACGACTATCATAGCCACCAATACTCAGGACTTCACCTGTGTAACCATTATTTTTTAATACATCCAAATAATATTCTTTCCAATGACCCATTGGAAAGCCATTTAGAATTTCATCAAATTCTGTTACACAACCAACATTTTCCAACTTCTTTATTGCATCTAAAATATTTTCTTGGCTGTTAGCCAAGGGAACTTCTAATGAATCAAATGTTATTGATGGCATTTCTTTCTCCTAATTTAAATTTAAAAACTTTTTAAAAAACACATTTATATCAATTCACTAGAGTGTATTGGACATTGATAGCATTTAATTATCAACACTTGATAAAAACTTGATGATTTAATCAACTTCTTCATAAAAAGTGGCTAAATCCTATTTTCTCAGTTTTTATTGCTAATACAAAAGTTCACACGCCCTAGTATACCCACAAAAAATCCATTTGTCTTTATCTTATATTTTTTAATTTTTATAAAATATTTTATTAAAAATACTAATATTATGCAAAAACTGCATACTATCTGCCAAAAATCACATAATATACACCTGTTTTATTAATTTTTTGCATAGTTATTTATTAAATCAAGAATAATTCTTATTAATTTGACATATTTTGTTACAAATTATCATCATACACAGCATGAATGGCGTTTAGCAGGGCTGATATGTGCGGATGTTGGGCGGTAGCAAGCGTATTCAGATAAATGGGCGAGACGGCATGGTCGGCTAGGGGCAGATAGGCGATTTGATGACTGCGGACAGTGCTTAGGCTCTCAGGGACAAGCGTCATGCCCTCACCTGCTGACACGAGTCCTAGGGCAATTTGAATGTCTCGGGCTTTTGGCGTGTTTTTGGGGTACAGATGGTGCTGATGAAACAGGTGCAAAATCGGGTCTTGGGTGTGGTTCGGGGCAAGTGTCATGGGCGTGCGATGATACAAAATGATGGACTCGCCCACCAATTGCGACAGGCTTATCGGCACCTCCATGTCCGCCAAAAGGTGCGTGTGTGGCATGGCAACCACGAGTTTTTCTTGTCTTAAAAATCGCTGATGAACCAAACGGTCTTGGCACAAAAACCGCCCAAAGCCCACATCAATCTGCCCTGATTGTAAGGCTTGGGGCTGTTCTTCCGAGCCGATTTCTACAAGCCTAACATCAAGCTCTGGGACGTTTTGTTTTAGCATTGCCACGATGGTCGGCAGTCGCCCATACAGGATGGACGCCACAAAGCCGATGGTTAGCACGTTGGGCTTGGGCTGATAAAAATTTTGGGTCATGCTGATGGTTTGGGTCATGTCGGCAAGGCTTATCGCCATGCGTTCATAAAAAAATGCCCCTGCGTCCGTCAATCTCATCGGGCGATGATGACGTTCAAACAACGCCACGCCAAGCTCTTCTTCTAACTTGGCAATGTGCCGAGACAGGGTCGGCTGTGAGATACCAAGAGCTTGGGCGGATTGGGAGACATTGCCCGATTGTGCCAACTTAACAAAGGCATTTAGCTGCAATAACGTCATACTCATAACACACCCCCTAGCGATGGGTTATTTTATCACATCATACCAAACGATGGAAAATGCGTGATGATATTTTAAATTTTTGGATTTATTATAATTTTCAATAAGTTTTATAAAACAAAAACCCCGATTTATCGCCACGGACAATTTGTGTAACAAAGGTTTCACACACCCCCAAAAATGTGCTAAAATTTAAACAATCCCTTCCCCACTCACAAACAAGGAGTTTGTATGTCTGTATCCACCCTAAACCTAAGCGTCAGCGACAAGCTTAGCCCCAAAAAAACCAAAACCCAGCCCCATTTGGTCGTCTTTGCCGACAGCGACGCCAAGATTTTGGGCAACCTTGACAGCGGTCACTTAGATCGTGCCAATGCACTCATCAAAGCCAGTGGCTTTAAAGGCTCGGTCGGCGAGAGCGTGACAGATTATGGCATTGATGACGGGCATGTCATCAGCGTGATTGGCACAGGCTCGCTGGACAAACTTGCCAATCAAATGCCAAAACTGGGCAAAGCCACCTTTAACACCATCAAAAACAGCAAATCTGCGGTCGTGGCATGGGGTGATGTCATCTGCCAGAAGCATTTTGGACAGTTTGTTAATGCTCTACTGCATGCCGAATACCGCTTTGAACCCTACAAATCCAAAAAAGGCGACAAAATCGCCCTATCTACTGTTGAATTTATCAACACCAAAGACGCCAAAGCCGACTACGAAAACGCCCTAGCCATCGCTACTGCCACGCACATCGGGCAGAGTTTGGCTCGTGATGTCGCCAATGATGCCCCCAACATCATGACCCCTGCCGAGCTTGCCAAAGTTGCCGAAAAACTGGGCAAAGACTACAAAGACGTGGTCAGCGTGAGTGTGCTTGGCGAAAAAGAGATGAAAAAACTGGGCATGGGCTGTTTCTTGGCAGTCTCACAAGGCTCTGACAACGAAGGCAAACTGACAATCATCGAATACCACGGCAAATCAGGCAAGAAAAAGAGCAAACTAAAAGACCCCATCGCCCTAGTCGGCAAAGGCATTACCTTTGACACAGGCGGTATCTCACTAAAACCATCAGCAGGCATGGATGAGATGAAATACGACATGGGCGGAGCAGCTGCCATGCTTGGCACCATCAAAGCGGTGTGTGAAGCTCGCCTGCCACTGGACATGGTCGTGGTGCTTGCCTGTGCCGAGAACATGCCATCGGGCAAAGCCACTCGCCCATCAGACATCGTGACTGCCATGAACGGCATGAGTGTTGAGATTCTAAACACCGATGCCGAAGGTCGTCTGGTGCTGTGTGACGCTCTGTGCTACGTCCAAGACAACTACAAGCCACGCACCATCATCGATGCAGCGACCCTGACAGGGGCGTGCGTGATTGCCTTGGGTTCAGTGCGTTCAGGACTGTATTGTAATGACGAAGACACGCTGTTCGCCCTAGAAGAAGCAGGCGAGTACACAGGCGACCTAGTGTGGCAAATGCCCTTAGATGATGCCTATGATGAACAGCTAAAATCTACCTTTGCAGATGTCCAAAACATCGGCGGACGTGAAGGCGGTTCTATCACGGCAGCGTGCTTCTTGCAACGCTTTATCAAAGAAGGTCAGGCATGGGCTCACTTAGACATCGCAGGCACAGCGTGGTCAAGTGGCGATAACAAAGGAGCAAGCGGTCGCCCTGTTCCCATTCTCATGCGTTACTTAGTGGGACAAGCAGACTAACCCCAACAAATCATCACGCAAAACGACCATCTGTGTATGGTCGTTTTTTAACCTTTGAGAATTACTGGCAAAATGAAATTTCATTAACACTTTTATTACAAAAAGTGGTATAGTTATCACATTTTGTAATCTTATCATCTTGTGATTTGACAAGTGTTTATTAATAAGGAATGATTCATGCGACAACTTGTGAATGCATACATGCGACAACTTGTGAATGCATACATGCGAGTGGGGCTTGTGCCACTTATTTTGATTGCCTTGGTATTGGGCGTGTTGATTGGCAGTGTTGCCAAAGATGTTGGCATGTCGCTTGGGGTGCTGGGCGATGTGTTTGTCGGAGCCTTAAAAGCAGTCGCCCCGATACTGGTATTTGCCTTGGTACTCTCTGCCGTGGCAGGGTTTAAGAGCAGTAGTGACGCTCGGGTCAAGCCTGTCATGCTACTATATGTGGTGGGAACATTTACCGCCGCTTTGACTGCCGTACTGGCAAGTTTTGCCTTTCCCATTGAGCTTGTCGGTCTAACCGACATGCAAGCGGTAGAACAGTCCGCCCCCCAATCTTTACGTGAAGTCCTAAAAAACCTACTCATGAATCTGGTCGCCAACCCCGTGACCGCCCTTAGTAATGCCAACTATTTGGGCATTTTGACATGGTCGGTACTGATTGGTCTGGGGCTACGTCATGCGTCCGAGACCACCAAAACGGTCGTACATGACATCTCAAACGCCGTCTCAGCGGTGGTAAAATGGATTGTGGCGATTGCCCCATTTGGTATCTTGGGATTGGTCTCTAAGACCGTGGCAGAGACAGGTTTTGATGGTCTGGCAAGCTACGCCAAACTACTTATCGTACTGGTCGGTGCCATGCTGTTTATCGCTTTGGTGGTAAACCCCATCATCGTCTTTGTCAAGACTCGTAAAAACCCCTACCCGCTCGTTATCGCCTGTCTGCGTGAATCAGGGGTGACGGCATTTTTTACCCGTTCATCTGCCGCCAACATTCCCGTGAACATGAACCTTGCCAAAAAACTTGGGCTAAACGAAGACACCTATTCGCTCACCATTCCACTGGGGGCAACCATCAACATGGCGGGAGCTGCCATCACCATCAACATCTTGACACTTGCCGCCGCTCATACCCTTGGCGTGGAAGTGAGCTTCTTTCAAGCCCTACTGCTTGCCATCGTCGGAGCGGTGAGTGCTTGTGGTGCCTCAGGTGTGGCAGGTGGTTCACTACTGCTCATCCCGTTGGCGTGCGGACTGTTTAACATCTCTAACGACATCGCCATGCAGGTCGTCGCCATCGGCTTTATCATCGGTGTGGTGCAAGACTCAGCAGAGACTGCCCTTAACTCATCAACGGACGTGCTATTTACCGCCGCCTCCGACCCTAAATATGCGTATAAGGGTTAAAAGATTCAAAGGACAAAAGGAGAAATGATGAAAAAATTATTATCAACTCTCATCATGGCAGGGGTACTGGTTGGTTGTGCCAGCACACCTGCCACGCCGTCTGCCATGCCATCGCTACTGGTCATGGCAAACACCAAAAAGACCAACGAGCCACTCAGCCCTGATACCTATGTGGACGGTGTGGGTATGCTCCATTTTAAGGATTATCATGATAAAGTGGTGTATCAGGACAAGATTTATCTGCTTGATAGCTATGTTATCCCCTTAGAACAGCCCTTTTATATCCATGTACGCACGGCAGACGGCACGCCCATCATGCCCGATACAGCAACCAAGGTGGCAACCGACTATATCGCCCCCAAAGGTTGTACCGAGCCGTTGGTTCGCCGTGCAGACCTAGATAAAAGCACCAATGACAAGAGCGAATGGATTATTGGCGTGGCGTGCTAATTTCTTTTTTAGTCAAAAACAAAATCGGACACTAAGTCCGATTTTTTGTTGCACAACGCTAGCTATCTTTTGGCTTAAACCCTGCTGGGCGTTCATAGTCGCCATTGTCTAAGAATAGTTCACGCTGTTCGGCGATGAATTTTTTGGCGTCTTTATCTACCATGCTTAGGTGTTTTTCGTTGATGAGCATGGTTTGTAGTTCTAGCCATTCGCTCCATGCCTTTTGTGAAACGGTGTTTTGTAGCTCTTCGCCTTTGGCATTGGGAAAGGGGGGGTTGGGCATTTTTGGTAGATTTTCTTGGTATTTGCGACAAAAAACCAAATTGGCTTTGGGGTTAAAGATTTCCATGATTTTTTCCAAAGTAAAAAGGATGTTATAGCAAATGTGGGGGCGGATTTGGGGTTGTCAAGGGGTGTCATGGATAAATTACACCCCTTGATAAGGGCTAAACCCCTTCAAAAATTAGCCCAATTTGCCAATCACGCCTTAACAGGCCATTTAAGTCCAAAATCACGGCGTTTGATTTTAACCATGTCGCCATTACCCCTATGCCACACCACACCTTCGACCACATGGGTTTCAAACCATGCTTTTAAGCCGTCAAAATCTCTTGGCGGTTCGTCATCAAATCGCCAATCGCCATGTTTGACAAGCTCATGCTTGGGGCGGTTGTGTGGATTGCCTTGCACTTTTGGACCGATAGGCTCATAAGTGCCGTCCGCTCCGTCAAAATCGGCAAAGGCTTCATTATGCCAACGGTCAGCAGGGTTGTCGCTTTGCACCGCTACCCAGCCTGGCCAATGCCCTGTAACGCTGTCAGGCTCTTGGGCGGGGATAAAGCCGTCTGGCGGGGTTTTGCCTTTTTTGGCATCATAGCGTTTGTAGAGTTTGCCGTCTTGGACGAGCGTGGACGTGCCGTCTATTTTGACCGTTGCCACGCCTTCGCCTTGCACAACCCATTCGGCTCCTGCCGCCACGTCATCATAGACTTGGCGAGTGCCTTCATAATCTCTTTTAAATAGACTTCTTTCCAAATCCTGATTTTTATGGATTTTTAAAAACTTCAACCCCAATACTTATAAGGGTTTATTTTTAGTTTGGAAAGAGATTTAATAAAGAAATGACTTTTTTCATAAAAAACTCCAATAAAAAAACCACCCAAAAATTTGAGTGGTTCTAAGTTAAACGTACACGCACGACCTAACTTGCCACTCCTAGTTTGGGGTAGCAAATGCAAATGGTTGCAGATAAAGTGTGTGCTTTATCTGTCAAAACAGTAGGTAAAAAGGGTAATTGTGTCATTGTGCGATAATTACAAAAATAAAAATCTATGGTAAATGAAAAGTTGGGGGTTGTCAAGGGGTATGCTTCACACCAATCAATTTTAACTACCAAACCACCATTAAATCATAACTGGCACAATGCCCGTCAGAGCTGATAAACGCAAGGTCATTGGCGATTGCGTGAGAGATTAGCATTCTATCAAAAGGGTCTTTATGATAAAAAGGTAGGTTTTGTAAAATTTTTATCGTATCCCATGTCATGTCTAATTTGACAATGTTTTTTTGTGCCAATAGTTTTTCAAAAATATCTTGCCAATTGTCATCAATGATAAGTTTACCAATGCTTGCTTTGATGGCAATCTCATTCATGCTAAGCAGGCTATAATATAGGGGATTGTTGGGATTTTGAATGATTTGTTTGGCTTTATTGGATAATTTATCAGGCTCGCTCAATAGCCATATAATCGCTTGGGTGTCTAATAAATAACCACGCATCACATATAATCCCCAAATTCATCTAACGGCTCATTAAAATCGTCCGCCATATAGCTTACCAAGCCTTCTGCTCCGCCAAGCGTGCGTTGTTTGGATTGTTTTTGGTCAAGGAATTGGCGAAAGGCTTGTAATATGGATTGTTCATTTAATAGCCCAATTTCACGAGCTTGTTTGGATAAATCATCAGGAATATGCAGGGTAAGTGTTGTCATGGCTTGTCCTTATTAAAATATCACCCCAATTTTAGCACATCTTTTTGATGATGAATATGCCAAATTGGGGTAATGGTTTAATCAGCTTAATCAACCTTTAATCTTCCCACGCCCCGCTCAATCGCCTTCACTACCTGCTCTGGGGCAGTACCCCCGATATGATTACGGGCATTTAGCGAGCCTTCTAGGGTTAGGCAGTCAAAGACATCATCGCCAATGAGCGGACTAAACGCCTTTAACTCATCAAGGCTAAGTTCACTCAAATCCACGCCTTTTGCCACGCCAAGTGCCACCGCACTCCCAACCACTTCATGAGCATCACGAAACGGCAAGCCTTTTTTGACCAAATAATCCGCCAAATCAGTCGCTGTGGCATAGCCTTTCATCGTGGCGGTACGCATATTTTCTGCGTTTGGCGTGATGTTTGGGAGCATATCGGCAAAGGCGATGAGCGAGCCTGTCAGCGTATCCACACAGTCAAAGAGTGGTTCTTTATCTTCTTGATTGTCCTTATTGTACGCTAGGGGCTGATTTTTCATGAGCGTAAGCAGGGTGGTGAGCTGTCCGAACACACGAGCGGTCTTGCCACGCACAAGCTCTGGCACGTCAGGATTTTTCTTTTGGGGCATGATAGACGACCCCGTGCAAAAGCGGTCAGGAATATGAATAAAGCCAAACTGTGCCGACATCCACAAAATCAGCTCTTCACTCATGCGAGATAGGTGCATCATCAAAATGCTGGCGTTGGCGGTAAATTCAATGGCAAAATCACGGTCAGACACCGCATCGAGCGAGTTTTCACAAATGCCGTCAAAGCCAAGCAGGCGAGCGGTGATGGTGCGGTCAATGGGGTAAGTCGTCCCTGCCAAGGCCGCCGAGCCTAGGGGCATTTGGTTAATGCGAGTGCGAGTTTGGGCAAAACGCTCGCTATCACGACAAAGCATCTCAAACCACGCCATGACATGATGAGCAAAACTCACAGGTTGGGCGGTCTGCAAATGCGTAAAGCCGGGCATGATGGTCGTGGTGTGTTTGCTTGCCAAATCTAGCAGACCATTTTGTAATTTGCCAATCAAGGCGATGATTTTGTCGGTCTCATCTCTTAGATATAGGCGAATGTCGGTCGCCACTTGGTCATTACGGCTACGCCCTGTGTGCAGTTTTTTGCCGACATCGCCAATCAAGGCGGTCAAGCGACTCTCCACATTCATATGAACGTCTTCTAGCTCCACACGCCATTCAAATTCACCACGCTCAATCTCACCTTTGATTTGGGTCAGTCCGTCCACGATTTGACGGCTCTCATCGGCGGTGATGATACCGCACTGCCCAAGCATGGTGGCATGGGCGATAGAGCCTTGTATGTCTTGATTTGCCATGCGTTTGTCAAAATTGACCGAAGCGGTAAATTCGGCAACAAAACGGTCGGTGGCTTCGCTAAAGCGTCCGCCCCACATTTGGGCAGTTTGGGTAGTAGTCATGATAATGCCTTATTGATGAAAATAAGGCGTATCTTAACAATGAATGCAGTAGAGTACAAGCGGTTTTGCTGTTTTATGGCATTATTTGTGCTAAGTGTGGCTTATCACTGCTTGGAGATAGACTCAGGTGAATTATTTTTGCGATAGCGAATGGAAGCTATCACCGACGCCACGATAAAGGCAACCCCGATAAGTCCCGTGATAATCTCTGGCACATGAAATTTCATCGAGATGAGCATAATAATCGCCAACGCCCCAATGGCATAATGAGCCCCGTGTTCTAGGTACACAAACTCATCCAGCGTGCCTTTTTCAACCAAGAAAATCGTCATCGAACGCACAAACATCGCCCCAATGGCAAGACCAATCATGATGATGACCACGTCATTGGTAATGGCAAACGCCCCAATCACCCCGTCAAAACTAAATGACGCATCCAGCACTTCTAGATATAAAAAGCCTGCGATACCGCCTTTGGCAATCGCCCCTGCCACTTCGTTGCCGTCCACTTTGTCATCGTCATCATCACCTTCTAAGAAAGTGGATAGCACGTTTACGCCCATATAAATAAGAATGCCCCACACGCCTGCCATAAGAACAGCAGGTTCATGTACTTCATCTACCCACGACAAAGATGTCATCAAAATCACAATCGCCACAAACACGCTCATGGCATCGACTTTGCCAAATTTGGCAAGGCGTTTTTCAAGCCAGCCAAACCAATGAATGTCTTTGTCATCAAACACAAAGTTCAAAAAGACAAGGAGTAGGAACATACCACCAAACGCGGCAATCTCGGCATGGTGAGCCATGAGCTTGGCGGAGTATTCTGTGGGATTGTTCAGTGCCAAATCGACAACTTCTTTCATACCCATGTCTGCCGTTACCGCCACGATGACAATGGGAAACACCAGTCGCATACCAAACACAGCGATAAGCATACCCACGGTTAAAAACAGCATTTTCCAAAACTTATCCCAATGCTTTAAGACGGACGCATTGACCACCGCATTATCAAAGGACAATGAGATTTCCATCAGTGCCAGCACCATTGTAATAAACAGTGCCGAGAGCATGGCGGTTGTCCCACCATGCGTAAAGCCCCAGTACGCCGCCCCAATCAAGCAGACGATGGTAAAAAATATGTCAAAATAAAAATGTCTTAGGGTTTTCATCATGGATGAGATGTTCCTGTTTTATAACAAGAAAAGCGATAAATAATCATGCTTAATGAGCTTGATATTTACCACAGATTTGTAGGGGCGTGTTGAACACGCTCTTGGTTGGTACACTATCTTTATAGGTGCGTAGAGCCAGCTCTCTACATTCATACATCATAGATTTGTGGTAATTTTAAAGTTTTGTAGCCATATCGGCCTTATCTAGCTGTTGGTAATTTTGTGATATTTGGCAAGTAGCTCATCTTCGCTCTCGTCATAATCAGGGTCTTTGGGAATGCAGTCCACAGGACAGATGTCCACGCATTGGGGTGTGTCATAATGCCCCACGCATTCGGTGCATAGGTCGGGATTGATGACATAGATGTCATCCCCTGCGGATATGGCTTCATTGGGGCAGACAGGCTCACACACATCGCAGTTGATACAGTCAGTTGTGATTTTGAGTGCCATGCTTAGTAATCCTTACCCCATGCCACGAGCATGGTTTTGGCATCCAAATCCACATTAAGGACGATGTCGCTGTGCCACGGAATCAGCCTTTCTTCACCATCGACACTCACTTTTGTGGGTTTGACTGAAATAATAGCATGAGCGGATGTCTCAAACATCTCTTTGATAACGCCCAAATTGTCGCCTTCTTCGTTGATGACCGTTAGCCCCACCAAATCCGACCAGTAATACTCATCGTCATCTAACGTAGGCAAATTTGATTTATCTACCCAAATGCTCACGCCATTCATGGTCTCTGCCACGTTACGGTCAGGCACTTCCTTAAAACTTGCCACCAACCCTGCCCCCTGCTCTCGCCAGTCACTAACCGTCAAAGGACGAAAACCAAGTGCTGTTTTCATGTACCAATGGGGCATGTCAAAGATGTCCGAGCGGTTGTCAGTCAAGCTAAATACCCACAGCCAGCCCTTAATGCCATAAGGCTTTTTTAGGGTGGCGATTTGGATGAGCGTGTCGGGATTGGGCGATGTTGTCATGGCGTTTTAAATAATTAATAAAAATAAATGCTTGCAAGGCAAATAAAAGTTTTGACTTATTTTAAAATCAGTAAAGAGATAAATAAAAATCGGTCTGCATGACACTCATCAATCAATGATAAGAGACACACAAACCGACACAAGATGTCAGCGATTACGCTTTGTTGCTAGCCTTAACCAGTTGAGCAACACGGTCAGAAGGCTGAGCCCCTTTACCAATCCACGCATTATAAGCGTCTTGGTCAATGCGAAACGCTTCTTCTTGACCACGAGCCAGTGGGTTAAAGAAACCAATACGCTCAATGTGGCGACCGTCACGAGACGCACGCTTGTCGGCAACAACGATTTGGTAGAATGGGCGTTTTTTTGAACCGCCACGAGCTAGACGAATAACAACCATGATAATTCTCTCTTGAATTCATTAAATGATAAAGTATTTGCAAGAAAAAACTGGTCGCCAAAAATGTGAGGATGAGCCGATGGCAAAACCAGATTTATAAAAAGACCCTAATTATACCAATTTTTACGCCATTTTCAAAGTAATTTTTTAAAAATTCTCATGTCATGGTGTAACGCCTGACGACATGGGCATAAATTGGTTTGGCAAAGTAATTTCCGACTTTATATACAAAACGTGTGTTAAAATAGAATCTATCGCACTTTTGTCCCATTTTTATGAAAAAAAATTACAAATACTGGCAACTTAAAATCAGACACACGCTAAATTCTAACACATGGCAGACGGTCAGCATGGTGATTTTTATCGTCTTTGCCAGTATCGCCCTATCGATTTGGCTCATTTGGCGAAGCCTGTACCTGCCTGAGATTAAGAATCACGCCAGTTATCTGGCAAGCGAGCTGACCTTTATTGACAACGCCAATCAGAGCTTTGCAGACGACCCTGACATGCTCAAATGGGTGCAAGACAACAGCCATGTACAAATCATCAGTGACCCGAGCGAGTTCCCTGTGGTCAATGACAAGATAGTGGCTGACTTTTTTACCGACATCTTTGCAGGGCAAGTCAGCCGAGAGCTTGGGCGTGAGGTCAAGGTCTATTTTAAATTTAAACCAACCCCGAAGCTGTGGATTTGGGACAGCAAATACCCCAACGTTTGGTTACGTGAACCTGTCATTCACTACTCGCAGTATAGTGCAGGGCTACTGGCAGGCTTTGTGTTTGGCTTGCCGATTTTGACCATTTTAGTGAGTCTGATTTTGGTGCGTCGCCTAAATCGCCCACTCAAAAAACTAGAACGCACCGCCAATGACTACATTCATCTAGGACATGCAACCGTGCTACCCGAGGTTGGCTCAAATGAGATTCGTAAAGTCAATACCGCCTTTAATCGCCTGTTTCACACCCTGCACCAAGCCCAAAAAGAACGCACCATCATGCTCGCTGGTATCAGTCATGACTTACGCACACCCCTAACTCGCATGCGACTGACTGCCGAGATGTTGCCTGATGAATTTTTTCGAGAAGGGCTGGTGTATGACATCGAAGACATGGACGCCATTTTGGAGCAGTTCATGTCATTTATGAAAGATGGTTCGGATGAAGCGGTGCGGGCGACCAATTTGGAGCTGATTTTCCATGAAATCAGCGTGCAGTTTAATGACGTGCGTTTTGTCTATGACAATCGAGTCGCCGAAGATGTCATGGTGCGTCCTTTATCCATGAAGCGTCTGATTGTCAATTTGGTCAATAATGCGGTGCGTTATGGGCGTGAACCCATCCATTTGGGGGCGGTGATTGGCTATCAAGAGTCTGATGATTTGACCGCCAACACCCTTAAAAAAAGAATACTCACCATCAGCGTGCGTGATGAGGGCGAGGGCGTGGCGGAGAGTGAACTGCAACGCATCATGCAGCCTTTTGAGCGTGGTGAGACAGCACGGACGACCCAAGGCAGTGGACTGGGGCTTGCCATCGTCAGTCGTATCGCTCACTTGCACCAAGGCGAGGTCATCGCTCGCAATCATGACAATGGCGGGCTAGAAGTCCTTGTGCACATTCCTTTGGTGGATACTGTACCAAACACAACCGATACACCATCAGACAACCCGACAAAGCATGATGTCAATCAAAGTAATCATCAAACCAAGTAAACTGCGTTGTGTTTATTATTTTTCACCAATCTCAGGGGGCAGCTGATTGGTCGTATCGGCAAAGCTGACGGGAGCGACAAGACTGGCTTTGGCTTGCTCAACATTCTTATCGGTGCTAGGCACCAACAGAAAATAACCCAGCAGAGCCGCATTAGCAAGCACCAATAATCCAAAAAGATAAGGCATATTCACATCCTGATAAAGTTTGTGATTTATTTTAGCATAACTTTCCTAGGGCGTGTTGAACTTTTATATTTGCAATGAAAAATAGGAAAAATCGCCCGTTTTTCAAGGAAGAATCCGCAGTTGATATTAAAATATCAACAAGGATTTTGACGCAGAAAAACAAGATTTAGCCATTTTTCATGCAAAAACAGTCGTTTATTTTTATCAATTTTTAAAATGTAAATAGTGTTATAAAGGTTCGGCACGCCCTAACCACGCCAGTTATCTGCATTTATCGCTATTCGTCTGTGCCGATGAGTTTTTTCTCACTTTTTGCCCCTGTCAGCTCATCTGCCACGATGACCACGCCCACCTGTTTGACGGGCCATTCCATGGTAAATCTCGCCCCGTGCAAACTTGGGCTTTCATCCACACTCATGTTGCCACTAAACCAAAACGCAATCCGTGAGACAATGGACAGTCCAAGCCCATAGCCACCTGACGCACGGGTACGACTGTCATCAAGGCGAGCAAAAGGAATGAACACTTTTTCACGGTCAGCTTCGGGAATCCCATGCCCATCATCTTCGACGGTGACAAATGCCATGCCTTTTTTGACCCCTGCACTGATGATGATGGTGCTTTTGGCATAACGCAGGGCATTGCCTGCTAAGTTTTGTACCACACGGTGTAGATAACGCCTGTCCGCCATCGCTGTCACTTTTTGGGCGGGGGGCTTGATTTGAACCGAGATGGGCTTACCCAAAGCATTGGTCTCACGCTCGATTTGTTCAAGGAGCTCTTTTAAGCACACCATTTCCCAATCCATCTTGGGCGAGCCTTCTTCGAGCTTGGCATAAGTCAAAATTTCATCAATGAGTTCATTTAAAGAAGCGATGTCTTCATCAATATACTGCTTTTGCATCTGCCGAGAGTCATAATCATCGTCATCAGCAAGCATATCCACCGCAAAACGAATGCGCGCCACGGGTGTTCTTAGTTCATGCGAGACAGCTCTGGTCAGCTCACGTTGGGACTCGATGAGTCTTTTGATGTGGCGAGTCATGGTGTTAAAGGTTGATGACAGACGGGCAATATCATCATACCCTGCCACCTGCACCATGGTGTCGAGCTTGCCTTCGGCAACTTTATTAACCCCCATTTGTAACAGTTGCAAACGTCGCTCCAATGGGAAAATCAGGGCATATACACCAAAACTAACCAACAAAAGACAAATTAGGATGATACTGATGATGACATCCAAAGAGAAAAAATTAAACAAAGGCACGGTCACCACCAGCACTTCGTTAGGAATGGTTGATGCCATCATGACCGATAGGTGCGGTCTTTGATTTTCATTGTCAAAACTCAGTACTGCCTTGCCGGCACTTAGTCGGTCAAATTGCTCCCGATCCAAGCCCAAGGTCGGTAAAGGCAACAATGCCATAGAATAGCCAAATTTTTGACTTAGGCGGGCAAGATGTGCTTGCTTATCTGCCAAGGACGGGTAATGTTGCAATTCATCTAACAAAAATCCCATAACAGCATGGATTTGACGCTCATTAATGCGGTCAAGTTCAGCAGAGAGCACACTGCCATCATTATCTATGGCGTGATACACCGTTGAATGACGTGAAATCTCATCATAACGAACCACCGACTTGCCTTCTTTTAGTCTTTTTAACTCACGACCTTTGAGTTCAAGACTATCCATTGGCACAATGTGTATCTCCGAGCCAAATTCCCGACCAACCGCCATAAGCCAAGGCTCTTTTTCTTCCACGGAACGTCTATCATAGGACGCTGTCCCCAAATAAAAAGCGACCGTGGCGATAGATTCTCGATAAGACTGCAAACGCTGCTGATTAATCGCTTGCATGAGAAAATAACCAAAAAAAGCGACCAAAAAGCAGATGAGCAAAAGCCCTGCATAAATACGAAAAAAGATACTGCGTTCGGTGATGGATGAGATTGCCATATCATTGACTTATCATGAGTAAAAATAAAAAGCCAGCGATGTGGCTGGCTTTATTGTAGCATAGCTTGGATATTGACCGATATTAAGATTACAATTAATTGCCTTCTTTAACAAACAGATAACCTTTGCTACGCACGGTTTTGATGCGCTTGGGATTTTCTGGGTCATCGCCAATTTTTGGACGAATACGAGAAATGCGTACGTCAATCGAGCGGTCTTGACCGTCATATTCAATACCACGAAGTCGCTCAAAAATATCTTCACGAGACAAGATACGACCAGCATTTGATGCAAGCAGCCACAACAAATCATACTCAGCACTGGTGAAATCAACCAACTCATCGTTTAGAGTTACCGAACGACCACCATTGTCAATGACCAGATCACCAAACTCCAGACGCTGTGGTGTATCATCTGTCGGTGCGGTGTCAGAACGACGTAGTAAGGCACGGATACGAGCTAACAATACTCGGGGCTGAGCAGGTTTTGCCACATAATCATCCGCTCCCATCTCCAAGCCTAACACTTGATCCATGTCTTCGGTGCGTGCTGTTAACATTAAAATCGGCTGAGCATAGTGTGGACGCACTTCACGGCACACCGTCAGACCATCGCTACCTGGCAACATGACATCGAGCACCACCAAATCAGGCTGTTCACTAATAATGCGACGAATCGCACGAGTGCCATCAGTTTCAATCGCCACGTCCAAACCATTGCGTCTGAGATAGTCTTGCGTTAGCATGGCAAGGCGTTCATCATCTTCAACAATCAGAATTCGGGGAATGTCTTCTTTTTCTGGGGTTGTCGTTGTCATATATTATCCTTGAATACATCAAAAGATACATCAAAATCAGGCAATGCCATCAATCAATTAAATCTGCTTAATGGACGTGCTTATTCTAACAAATTTTTGAGCAATAAGCACGATTTTTCATCAATAATCAAGCACGATTTTTGTACTTTTGAATGGCTTGTAGCTGTGCTAGTGATTCTGCCAATGCTGTTAGGGCAGCGGTCGTATCAATATTGGCACTTTGGTTTGCCAAGGCTTGCTCGGCATTACGACGAGCTTCGGCAATTTTTGCTTCATCCAAATTACTGGCACGTTCTGCCGAGTCAGCAAGCACGGTCACAACCTTGGGTTGAACTTCCAACACGCCACCTTGGACATAAATCACTTCATCTGTGCCATCGGCTGATTTTAGGTGCAAAGGACCTGGTTTTAGCAAGGTGATGATTGGCGTGTGACCCGCCAAAATACCAAGTTCACCGTCGATACCCGAAGCCACAAGCACGCTAATGTCGCCTGAGTAAAGCTCTTCTCTGGCACTGACCACTCGGCATGTAAATGTTGCCATAATGACTCCTATCTTATTTTATATCATCTTTTGTCAGTGATAAACAGTTAAGATTGGAGTGCTCCAATCTTAACTTTGGGACATTAAGCAGCTTTTAGCTTATCAGCTTTGGCAATCACTTCATCAATACCACCAACCATATAGAAGGCTTGTTCTGGCAAGTGGTCATACTCACCACTGATGATAGACTTAAAGCCAGCGATGGTATCACGCAGTGCTACATACTTACCAGGTGCCCCTGTAAATACCTCTGCTACGTGGAAAGGCTGTGATAGGAAACGCTGAATCTTACGAGCACGATAAACAACCAGCTTATCTTCTTCTGACAACTCATCCATACCTAAGATGGCGATGATGTCTTTTAGTTCTTTATAACGTTGTAGCACTTCTTGTACGCCACGAGCGACATTATAATGTTCATCACCGATAACTTGCGGGTCAAGCTGACGCGATGTTGAGTCTAGCGGGTCAACCGCAGGGTAGATACCTTGTGAAGCGATGTCACGGCTAAGTACGACCGTTGCGTCCAAGTGAGCAAAGGTAGTCGCAGGCGATGGGTCAGTCAAGTCGTCCGCAGGAACGTAAACGGCTTGTACAGAAGTAATCGAACCTGACTGAGTAGAAGTAATACGTTCTTGCAACGCACCCATCTCTTCGGCAAGTGTCGGCTGATAGCCTACCGCAGAAGGCATACGACCTAGAAGTGCTGATACTTCGGTACCTGCTAGGGTATAACGATAGATGTTGTCAACGAACAGTAGAACGTCACGACCTTTGCCAGTGGCTTCGTCTTTTTCATCACGGAAGTACTCTGCCATGGTCAAACCAGTCAAAGCAACACGCAAACGGTTCCCTGGTGGCTCGTTCATCTGACCGTACACCATCGCAACTTTTGATTTGGTAAAGTCTTCGGTATTAACAACGCCAGCTTCTTGCATTTCATGATAGAAGTCGTTACCTTCACGAGTACGCTCACCCACACCTGCAAACACTGATAGACCTGAATGTTTTAGGGCGATGTTGTTAATAAGCTCCATCATGTTAACGGTCTTACCAACACCAGCACCACCAAACAGACCAACTTTACCACCTTTTGCAAACGGGCAAAGCAAGTCAATAACCTTAATACCAGTTTCTAGTAGCTCTGTTGAGTTAGATTGCTCATCATAGCTTGGGGCTTCACGGTGAATGGACCATTTTTGCTCAGCATTCACAGGACCTGCTTCATCGATTGGGCGACCCAATACGTCCATGATACGTCCTAGTGTTGCTGTACCCACAGGCACAGAGATGGGTGCACCTGTATTAGAAACAGGCAAACCACGTTTTAGACCTTCGGTAGAACCCATGGCAATGGTACGTACCACACCATCACCTAACTGTTGTTGGACTTCCAAGGTAGTTTCCGTGCCATCAACATGAAGTGCGTCAAAGATTTGGGGGACTTCACCACGGCTAAACTCAACGTCAATTACCGCACCGATAATCTGCACAATACGACCGCTCATTGCGTTCTCCTAATTTTTATATTCAGCTAAACTGACTTATGAAACAGCGGCAGCACCACCAACGATTTCCGAAATCTCTCGGGTAATCGCTGCTTGTCTGAGCTTGTTATAAACCAATTGTAAATCTTTAATTAAATTACCAGCATTATCTGTCGCCGCTTTCATCGCTACCATACGAGCAGATTGCTCTGATGCAATGTTTTCAAGGACGGCTTGATAAACCAATGATTCAATATAGCGTACCATCAAACTGTCAATCAACGTCTTTGTGTCAGGCTCATAGATATAGTCCCAACCGTGACTAATACCCTCATCATCGGACAAAGTCCCCTCAGGTAAGGGAACAAGTTGAGTAATTGATGGTTTTTGGGTCATGGCATTGATGAACTGATTGTACACCAAATAGATTCTATCTAATTTGCCATTTTGGTAATCATCAAGCATGGTCTGTACAGGACTGCTGATGTGTTCATAGCTTGGGCTATCGCCATAATCGGTAACTACCGATGTGACATTACCACCGAAGTTTTTGAAAAAGCCAACACCTTTTGAGCCAATGGCTGCAAACTCAACTTCAACAGACTGCTCTTGGTAAGTTTTGACTGACTTTAATAAACTTTTAAACAGGTTGATGTTTAGACCACCTGCCAAACCACGGTCAGAAGTAACCACGATAAAGCCCACACGGTTCACAGGGCGACTGACCATATAAGGATGCTTATAATCGGACTGTGCTTGCACAAGGTGTGAAATCACACGGTGCATACTTTCAGCATAAGGGCGACCCATGCCCATGCGTTCTTGAGCCCGACGCATTTTACTGGCAGCAACCATCTGCATGGCACGTGTGATTTTCTGAGTGCTTTTAATACTGGTTACTTTTGCACGTATTTCTTTTAAGCTTGCCATAATTATTCCAAAACTGGACTCAGTTTAAATGGGTATATGGTGCATCAATGATACACCATATTGCTCTTAGTAGCTACGAGATGCTTTGAAAGCTTCAATCCCTGCTTTTAGACGACTCTCGATGTCATCATTATAATTGGCAGTCTCATCAATCTCACTCATGAGAACATCATGTTCGCCACGAAGGAAGCTTAACAAACCTTGCTCAAAAGCACCAATTTTTTCAACAGGTACGTCAGCAAGATAGCCTTCGTTTGATGCATAGATAACCGCCGCTTGGTCAGCGATAGACATCGGTGCGTATTGTTTTTGCTTCATCAGCTCAGTCACACGCTGACCGTGTTCTAGTTGCTGTTTGGTTGCGTCATCCAAATCCGATGCAAACTGAGCAAAGGCAGCCAACTCACGATACTGTGCCAAGGCTGTACGGATACCGCCTGAGAGCTTTTTGATGATTTTAGTTTGGGCTGCACCACCCACACGAGATACCGAGATACCAGCGTTTACCGCAGGGCGAATACCTGAGTTAAATAGGTTAGATTCTAAGAAAATCTGACCGTCAGTAATCGAAATCACGTTGGTAGGTACGAACGCTGATACGTCCCCTGCTTGGGTTTCAATGATCGGCAGGGCAGTCAATGAACCAGTTTTACCTTTGACTTCGCCATTGGTGAACGCTTCTACATAGTCCGCATTGACACGAGATGCACGTTCTAACAGACGTGAGTGCAAGTAGAATACATCCCCTGGGTAGGCTTCACGTCCTGGTGGACGGCGTAGTAGTAGCGAGATTTGACGATAGGCAACTGCTTGCTTAGACAAATCATCATAGATGATAAGTGCGTCTTGACCGCGGTCACGGAAGTACTCACCCATGGTACAGCCAGAATATGGGGCGATGTATTGTAGTGCCGCAGGCTCTGATGCTGATGCAACCACAACGGTGGTATAAGCCAATGCACCTGACTCTTCTAGTTTACGCACCACGTTAGCGATGGTTGAGCGTTTTTGACCAACAGCGACATACACACATTTGATGCCAGAGTCTTTTTGGGCAATGATGGCGTCGATTGCCATGGCGGTCTTACCTGTTTGGCGGTCGCCAATGATAAGCTCACGCTGACCACGTCCGATTGGAATCATGGTATCAACCGCTTTATAACCTGTCATAACAGGCTCATCAACCGATTGACGAGCGATAACGCCAGGGGCGATTTTTTCAACTTTATCAGTTAGCTTGGCATTGATAGGACCTTTGCCATCAATAGGATTACCCAAAGCGTCAACCACACGACCCAACAGTTCAGGACCTACGGGTACTTCTAGGATACGACCTGTGCAGTATGCTTTTTGTCCTTCTTGTAGGGGCAAATAGTCGCCCAAAACGACCGCACCGACTGAGTCTTGTTCTAAGTTTAGTGCCATGCCATAGACATTGCCCTCAAACTCAATCATCTCGCCATACATGGCTTCTTCTAGACCATGAATTTTTACAATACCATCAGAGACACTGACGATAACGCCTTCAGTTTTAGCAGTTGCGCTTACGTCAAGGTCTTGAATACGTTGCTTAATCAGATTGCTGATTTCAGCTGGATTCAATTGTTGCATTGCCTTGTTTCCTATAATTTAGACAGCCACAGTTTATGCTGTTAGCTGAGTCTTTAATTGTTTTAACTTGCCACGCACCGAGCCATCAGTAAACTTATCGCCCACTTTAATGGTCGCACCCCCTAACAGTGAACTATCCACAGCCTCGTGTAAAATCACGATAGAACCTGTTGAGATAGCCAAAGATTCTTGTAGGGATTTGCGTTGGGCTTCAGTTAGTGGGTAGGCTGATGTTACGTAAGCGTCAACCTGTTTTAGCTCTTGTGATTTTAGCTTGCTGTAATGAGCATGAATCTCAGGAAGCAAAGACAGTCTATCATTATCAGACAGCTGGCTGACAAAGTTTGTCAATGCCTTATTGGCTGTCAGATGCTTACTTCCTGCTAATACTTCTGCCGCCGCACTCACGTCCACACCCTGCGACGCCGCTGTCTGCAACGTTTGGGCAAGTGGCGAGTTACTCGGTCTTTGACTGGTGTAGATGTCCATCAGCACCGAAGTTTTTTGACTGGCGGGAATGGCTGGATTGTGTAGCAAACCAATAAATGCGTCATCACGCACAATATCCGATGCCATCAACAAGAAGTCTTCCCATTCGTTAATCGCATTTTGCTCTTTAGCATAGTCAAACGCAGCCTTTGCGTAAGGTCTTGCCAAGGTAGATAATTCAGCCATGAGTTCCTCTAATTACAGCTTGGTTGCCAGTTGTGCTAGCATGCTGGCATGTTTTTGTTCATCAACTTTTTCTTCTAGAATCTTTTCAGCACCAAGTACTGCAAGAGTCGCAACTTGTGAACGTAGCTGTTCACGAGTTTGGGCAATTTGTTGGTCAACCGTTTGTTGGGCTGCACCAATAATACGCTCACTTTCAAGACGGGCTGTGACTTTGGCGTCTTCAATCATTTGATTGGCAGTTTTGTTAGCACGTTCAATGATAGAAGCAGCCTCAGCTTTGGCACTTGCAAACTCTGCTTGGACTTGTGACTCAGCAGATGCAAGGTCAGCTTTTGCTTTTTCGGCGGCGTTTAAGCCTTCTTCGATTTTACGTTGACGCTCGTTAATCGCTCCGATGAGTGGTGGCCATACGAATTTCATGCAGAACCACACGAAAAACGCAAACGCAATCATCTGACCGATAATGGTGGAATTAATATTCATCCAATCACCTCATTTGTTAGTGAAAGTCAGGTGATAGCCAATTGCTGTCGGCAAGTAAACTGCCGACAAGAATGGACCTAGACTGACCGCTTCAACTTATGCGAATGGGTTGGCGAATAGTAGAAGCATGGCAATACCAACACCAATCATCGGCACGGCGTCAAGAAGACCTGCCACGATGAACATTTTGGTTTGAAGTTGTGAGCCAAGCTCAGGCTGACGAGCAGTACTTTCTAGGAACTTACCGCCTAGGATAGCAAAACCAATACCAGTTGCCAAAGCACCTGCACCGATTAGAAGAGCCACAGCAAGAAGCGTGTACTGAGCGATTACTGGATCCATGATGTCTCCTTAATGACCTATTTGAAGGGTTAGAATAAAAAGTGTCAATTAATGTTCTGATGTTTGTGAGATGAGCGACAGATAAACAATCGTCAACATCATAAACACGAACGCCTGTAAAGTGATAACTAGAATATGGAAGATTGCCCAAGCCAAATGTAGCGGTACACCCAAGCCTTTGACAAACAAGCTCTCAGACATGTACATAAGTGCAATCAGAATAAAGATAAGCTCACCGGCATACATGTTACCAAACAGTCGCAGACCTAGCGAAATGGGTTTGGCAAGCAGGGTTACTGTCTCTAAAACTAGGTTGACAGGGATTAAAATCGCCTGCAAGATTGGGTTTTTGGCACTAAATGGGTGCAAGGTAAACTCACCAATAAATCCGCCCACGCCTTTGTATTTAAGACCAAAGCCAATGATGAGCAGTAGCACACAAAATGCCATACCGAGCGTGATGTTCGGGTCGGTAGTTGGTACAATCTTAAAGTAAACATGGTGCGGGTCATGACCCATCAGACTGCCAATCCACTGTGCGGTACCAGGGATGAAATCAACAGGAATCAAATCCATCAAGTTCATCAAGAAAATCCACACAAAAATCGTCAATGACAAAGGTGCAATCAGCTTTGACGGGCCTTTGTAAGATTCACGGACGCTATTGTCCACGAAATCAACAATCATCTCAATGAAGGCTTGTAGCTTGGTAGGTACGCCTGATGTCGCCTTACGCCCAACCATCCAAAACAGCCAACAAAAGAAAGCACCCAAACCAACCGACCAAAGCATGGAATCCAAATGAATGGCTTTAAAGCCCATCTCTGCGGCTTCTTGGGCGGTGTGTGCCACTTTCCAACCATGTTCTGGATGATAACCATACGTCCAGTTGGTTAAATGGTGAGCAATATATTCTGAAGAATCCGCTGCCATAATAAGCTCTTATTTTTAACTTGGTTAATCAGAACGTGTGAAAAATTCATCACGCAATCCATCAATTTGCAAGGTGTTGAATTCTCAACACGCTCTAAAATGACACAATAAAAAATTGCTGGTTCAACTTATCCCATAAATATCAATCAGCAATTTTAAATCATTCATTTAAAGTACATTATTGTCAATCATTTCATACAAATCACTGAAAATAGCATACTTGTAAATTTATGAAATTTTTATCGAAATGTTTGTAGGGTGTGTTGACCGTTGGTATTTGCAATGAAAAATGAGAAAAATCGCACGTTTTTCAAGGAAAAAGTGAAGTTTGATAGTCGTTCTATCAAACGAGCTTTTGACGAAGAAAAACAAGATTTAGCCATTTTTCATGCAAAAATTGGTTGAAGTCATTAAACTTTATCACATTGTATAAAATGTTATCAATGTTCAACACGCCCTAAGCAATCCGAAGTATAATACCCTACTTTGGTAGTTCTTGTAAAGGGTAAATATGAGTTTTCTTACAGAATTTTTTCAATTTTTGGCAAAAAAATGAGCATTAAATTTAAAAAATCTAACTATTTTTAAAAATTAATTGATAATCTAAATACGCCACATTACCATAACATGCACAACTTGTAGAGCAAAATAACTCAAAATCACCAAAAACGCCCCAATCGGCTTCGCCAACATAAAAATCAGGGCAAAACCTATCAGCGTGATGAACCATTTTATCATCTGCCCCAGATACATGTTGAGCATGATAACACGCCCTGCTCTCGCGCCTGTCGTGCGGTAGGCAATGAGTGTAAACGCACACTGGGCGATGTAGCTAAGCAGTCCGCCCGATGCCATGCTTTTGGTGGCGTGAGCAACGCCCAATGTTTCAAGAATAAAGCCCACACCGATGAGTATCAATACCGCCCATGCTTGGCGAAACTGCAAGCGATACACACGGGCTTGCTGATGACGCTGGGCAGGCTTGCTCATGATGCTCTCAAAAACAAAGTGAAAAATCGTAAGGTTCTGTATTATAAAAAGTTTTTAAAAAACTTACAAGATTTTATCGGCATTTTTTCATCAGTAAAAAGTGATAATATCATTTATTTTTATGATAAATGTAGCATGGGGCTTTTGTTGGCTTTATCGGTTTTAAGAAAATAAAATACAACTTTGGTTGTATGCCTAACGAACTGAATATTTGCCACGGGTTTGTAGGGACTGGCTCCGCACATCCTTTAATATTGTCATTTTTATAGGCGTGCTCAGCACGCCCCTACATCCAAACATTATTATGCTTGTAGTAATTTTAAAGTTTCTTAGGTATAGCAGGTTTGATAAACAAAAAAGGCAATGCTCATCACATCGCCTTTATATACGCCCTATCCGCCAATTTACTTTTGGTCGATACACGCATAAATCTCATTGACGGTCGCCTGCCATACGTCCACAAAATCGGTGCCGTCTGACATGTCTTCTTGCTTGATAAGCGTGCCGACATTGCCAAGTTTGTTTTTAATGCCGTCCGAAATCGCCCCTTGCGACAGTAGGCACATATAAGGCGATGGACGGTTATTATTTAAAATGCGAAATTGGCTGGCTTTGGGGGAGAGATGATGGTCGGGGGTCAATGCCCCTGCAAAATGTAGATTTGCCGAGCGTTCAAGGTAGGCAAACGAATCATGATACGCCCAATACGCCCGCTTATGCTCTTTTGATACCTGTGCCACCGCCTTATCCATGGCTTGATGGAACGCCTTGACGTTATTGGCGTACAATCCCTTATGCTCAGGGTTGGCGTGCGAATGCACCACCGCCAACGCTCGCACAATGGCTTTGGCATTCTCTGGGTCTAGCCAAATGTGCGGGTCAAACGTATCTGCTCGGGGCGTGCCGTCAAGCTGTCGCATGGGCAAGCGATAAAACGCCTTCATCTTAAATAGCGAAATGGCGTTCGGGGCGTTGTCTAAGGTCTTAACGAGATTTTGTTCCAGTTCATGCCCAAACCACACCACATAGGTGCTATCGCCCACCAGTTTTACCTTGCTTGGCGACAGACTGCCGTGATGACCGACATCGCCTGCCGATAGTAGCATTTGGGCGGGTTCTGCTCCCTGTGTTACTGCATTGGACAATAACAACAATGGATAATTACTCACCGTAACCGTGCCTGCATGGGCGGTCGCAGACAGTAGAGCGGGCAAGGCAAATAGGCTTAGTCTGGTAAGGGAGAATTTAGAAAATAACATGGCAACCTTTTAAATTAAATAAATTTATTTGGGAAAATATAAAAAATGGTACAAAACTTGCATAAATTTGCGGTAATGTCTTGTAAGATTATATCATACATCATGGGTTTTTGTTATAATGTATCTAAATTAAGATTAAACAAGTATTTTTCTTAAAAATTACCAACGCAAACATCGCCCGTTTGATGATATGTTATATCAATGGCATTCATTAGTCATTTTAAAATCACCTAATTATTTTTATGGTAAAATAACGTATATTTTAAATGTAATTTTTATAATTTTGAACAACCAAAAGAGCCTATCATGACCGACCACGCCTGCCAATGCGACCACCACCATAACGTCCACGAACACCACGACCCCAAACAGCGTATGCTTGATGCCAAAGCCCACTGTGAAGCTCGTGGCGTGCGTTTTACGCCCTTGCGTGAAGAAGTGTACGGGCTGATTTTGGAAGCGGACAAGCCACTTGGGGCGTATGACCTTATCAGTGCCTTGCAGTCTGCTCGTCACTCATCAGGGGCAAAAAACAAGAATATCGCCCCACCGACCATTTACCGTTCGCTAGAATTTTTGCTTGCCGAAGGGCTGATTCATCAGTTAAGCTCCATGAATGCTTATGTGCCATGTTGCCACCCACGCTCTCAGCACGCCGCCGCCTTTTTAATTTGCCAACAATGCCAAAGCGTTGAAGAATGCTCTAACGTGCCTGTGGACGCCATTGTCAATTTTGCCAAAGATGATGCAGGGTTTGACATAGAACGCACAGTCATTGAACTAAAAGGCGTGTGTCGTGCCTGTCGCTAATACAGTCGCCAATACAGACGAGCTATTTCGCTTAGACAAGGTCAGCTTTCATGTCGGTCAAAACAAGATTTTAACGGACATATCGCTTAGCTTATCCAAAGGCGAAATGGTCAGTCTTATCGGCCCAAACGGAGCGGGCAAGTCCACGCTGGTCAAGCTCATTTTGGGCTTAAACAAACCCACGTCAGGCGACATCATCAAGCACAACAGCGTGATAAGTTACGTCCCCCAAAAGTTTAGCGTGCCGAGCATTTTACCGCTCCGTGTTAAAGATTTGCTCGCCCAAGCAAATACCAAACGCCTAACGCCTGATGAGCGTGATTTTGTCCTACAAAAGCTATCGCTTGCCCCCCTACTTGACCGCCAAATACACCACCTATCAGGGGGCGAGACTCAGCGTGTCCTTATGGCAAGGGCGTTGCTTGATAGACCCGACCTGCTCATCTTAGACGAACCCATGCAAGGGCTAGACCCCGATAGCGAAGAGTTACTTTATGATTTTATAGACAGCATACCCCCATTTTTGGCGTGTGCCATGCTCGTTGTGTCGCACGATTTGCACTGGGTCATGAAAGGCACTCGGCGTGTCGTCTGCCTAAACAAACACATCTGCTGTCAAGGTGTGCCGTCCGACATCGCTCATCTGCCTGAATTTGTTGCGTTATTTGGGCAATACCACAACACCCACCAAACCCCCTACATTCATCATCACGACCACTGTCAGCATACTCACTAACTATGAACGATTGGCTACCGATTATCGCCCCTGCTTGGCTTGCAGGCTCACTGCTCGCCCTACTGTCCGCCCCGCTTGGCTGTTTGGTGCTGTGGCGACGTATGGCGTTTTTTGCCGATACGCTCGCTCATGGGGCATTGCTTGGCGTGGCAATTGGGGCGTGGCTGTCTATCCCTGCCGACATGGGTGTGGGTGTGGTTAGTATAGGTGTGGTCATCACGCTCATGTTTTTGCAAGACAAACGACTGCCGAGCGATGCCACGCTGTCGGTGCTTGCCGTGTCGCTGTTGTGTTTGGGGCTTTTAACGCTTACCCAGCTTACTCAGCAACAAGCCAACGTGCTAGGCTTTTTGTTTGGTAGCTTACTTGACATGGATTGGGGCGATTTGCCCCGTTTGACGGTCATGGTTGGGGCAGGGCTTGCCTTTTTGGCGTGGATTTGGCAAAAACAGGTCAAACTTGCCACATCAGAAGCCCTAGCGTCTATCGCAGGCATCAATCCTAAGACCGAACAGCTCTTTTTTATGGGACTTCTGGCGGGGTTTTGTGCCGTTGCCATTCAAGCGGTTGGCAGTTTGCTCATCACAGGGCTACTTATCTTACCTGCTCTTATCGCTCGTCTGCTTGCCCATTCGCCCACACAAATGGTCGTCTTTGCCATGATAATCGCCCAAATCGCTGTAACCACAGGCGTGTGGGGAAGTGTGTGGCTTGACGTGCAAACGGGGCTTGCCATTGTCATGACGTTGGCGATTGGGTTTTTTGCGGTGTTTGGTGTGGGGAGGGTGTTGGGTAAGTCGTAAATTGGTAAATTGGTAAAATTACCCTTTTTAATTAAAATTGAAATCTGTTTGACATTCTTTATTTATCATATTTTTAAAAGGTATTATAGGGGTAACTCACATTTTCCCTATGAATTTGAACAAAATAATATTTAAACAAATGGCAATCTGCCCCACTCATTTACATTTAACCATATTTTAAACCACTCCACCATGACCTACCCCACCCACCTATCCGCTCCGTCCGATTTTATCATCGCTCAAATCAGCGATTTACATTTATCCACGCACGCCCCTACTAATACCGATAAATTTTTAAAGGTGTTGGATTTTGCCTTAACCTTTAAGCCCAATTTATTGTTACTTACAGGCGATTTGGTTAATGACGGCAATTTACCCCTTTATGATTGGCTGTTTGATACACTGGATAAAACACGCATTCCCTGTCTGTGCTTGGCGGGCAATCATGACGTAACGCATGAGATAGGGCATGATTTACCTTTTGACAAACGCACATTTATCCCCATTGCCAAAGATGATAGGCTTATTGACACGCACCGCCTTGTCATAGAGCTACCCCACGCCACTTGGCAACTCTTGGCGGTCAATTCTGCCGTGGGCGGTCATATCTATGGGCGACTTGATGATGACAAACTTGTCTTTTTAAAGGCTCATCTAACCCACGCCATGCCCACCCTTATCGCCCTGCACCACCACCCCACCCCTGTCGGCTCGGCATGGATAGATGAGTATATGTTGCAAAATGGCGATGAGTTTTGGGCGACTCTTACCCACGCCAATCAAGCCACTCATGCCACCGATACCGCCAACCGCCCCCATGTTCTCTGTGGGCACGTTCATCAGGCACATATCTTGCAACAGAACGGCGGAACGCTCTATACCTGCCCTGCCACGTCTCGCCAATTTGCCCCGTACCGAGATGATTTTGGTATTGATGATGTAGCGAGTGGTTTTCGTTTGCTACAATTACATAACAATCGTACGCTAGACACATGGGTCAAAAGGCTGGATAATAGCGGGTTTTAAAAATAAGCTAGTCCCTAATTTTTTTATGGAATTACTTGAAAAATCCAAACATATCCCCATTTAGGACGCAATTTTTTGAGTGTTAATTTTTTCATGCTTGGTCAAATTGACCGTTTTTAAAGGATAAACGCATGGCAAACGCCACTTTCACCCCTTACACTCCCGCCAAAGACGAAGAATATATGTCGGACGCTCAATTGGAGCATTTTCGCACGATTTTGGTAAACTGGAAAACCGAACTGCTTGCCGAAGCCGAACGCACTAAGGATTACATTAACGAAGAAACAGGGGCAATGGCGGACATCAATGACCGTGCCACCCAAGAAGAAGAGTTTGCCTTAGCTCTACGCACCCGAGACCGTGAGCGTAAACTGGTGCGTAAGATTGATAAATCACTTGCCGAGATTGATACAGGCGATTATGGGTTTTGTGAGACGTGTGGCACGGAGATTGGGCTAAAACGCCTAGAAGCCCGCCCCACCGCCACGCAATGCATTGACTGCAAAACCATGTCCGAGATGAAAGAAAAGCAAAATCACGGACACTAAGCCTGCCATGAACCCACGCCCCATTATCGGTCGCTTTGCCCCGTCCCCGACTGGGGCGTTGCATTTGGGGTCGCTGTGTACTGCTTTGGCAAGCTATTGTCATATCAAATCATTGGGCGGACAGTGGCTTGTGCGGATTGAAGACGTGGATTTTGAGCGGTGCAAGCCTGATTATGCCACGTCTATCTTGACTGATTTGGATAATTTAGGACTACACTCGGACGGCGAAATCCTATTTCAGTCCAAACGGACGGATATTTATGATGAGTATTTAAGTTACTTGTCAAATATCACTTATCATTGTACCTGCTCTCGCAAGGACTTGTCCGCCCTATCCATACCTGCGTTGAGCTTTTATGACGTTAATATCAAAGATTTACACCTTGCTCCGATTTATCCCCGTTTGTGTTTGCACAAAAATTTAACCGACAACAAAATCCGCCTATGCCTGCCTGACGTGCTGACTGCTTTTTTTGACGGCATACAAGGCGTGATATGGGACAATCCTGCCAAAAGTCTCGGCGATGTGGTTGTCAAACGCCAAAATGGCATGATAAACTACATACTCGCCTGCACCATTGATGACGGCTTGCAAGGGATAACGCACGTCATGCGGGGGCTTGACATTATGCCGATGACAGTCGCCCAGCTTTTTATCGCCAAAGCGTGCCGACTGCCCACCCCTCACTATTTTTATCATCTGCCCCTGCTTGTCAATGCTGACGGGCAAAAACTCTCCAAACAAAACCTTGCCACCCCGATAGATACCACCACGCCTGATAAAGTGAGTGATTTACTCTTTACTGCTTTAACCTTGCTTGGGCAAAATCCGCCAACAGAGCTACAAAAAGAGACGCCCGACACGATACTCATGTGGGCGGTTAGGCATTGGGATAATGGCGTGTTACAAGGGGCAACATTGGGGGCGGTTTAAACACCCCAACCCTTTTAATACTCTCTGTTTTTATTTTCCAGATAAATTCGCTCGCTTTCTTTGTCCGCCTTTAAAATCATGGCAATCATGATAAGTGCCATCAGCATGGACGAACCGCCAAAGCTATAAAATGGCAAGGTCAAGCCCTTGGTTGGCATAAGCCCCATGTTCATGCCTGCATTAATCAGCACTTGCCCAAAAATCACCACGCCAAAGCCAAATACCATGTAGCTAAGACGCAGTTGGCGACGTTTTAGGGCGGTATGGCTGATTCTCATAATCGTCGCCACAATCAGCACTTCAAGCAGTAACACAAACGCCACCCCCAAAAAACCCAACTCTTCGCCCGTGATGGCTAGGATAAAGTCGGTATGAGCTTCGGGCAGGTGCGATAATTTTTGCACGCTGTTGCCATAGCCCACCCCATCAAACTCCCCCCGCCCAAAGGCTATCAGACTGCGAGACAGCTGATAATCGGTGTCCTGCACGTCATCAAACGGCTCCCAAAACGACATGAGTCGCTCTTTACGATAATCCGACGACAGCAGTCCATAAACCAACGCAGGCACGAACACCGCCGACACCAACGCCACATAATGCGGTAATGGCACCCCACTGACAAACAAAATAATACTCGCTGTGGCGATAATCACCGCCACCGAACCGTAGTCAGGTTGCCACAAAATCAGGGCAATCATCGGCAAATACCACACCGTCAGTCGCCACCCTGCAATCAGACTGCCCCGCACTTCTGCCGACCGTCTGACCACATAGTCAGCAATGATAAGCACCATCAGCAGTTTGACAAATTCAGACGTCTGAAAATTAAACACCCCAAAGTCAAGCCATCGCTGTGAACCATTAATGACCGTCCCTGTGATGAGCGTTACTATCAACAGTAACAGTGCCACAAGCCATGCCAACACCAACAGTCCAATTTCAAAATACCACTTCAAGGGAAAGCGATACACCACCATGCCCGCCAACAAACCGATAACAATATAAGTCGCCTGTGAATAAAAAAAGGTCATGGGCGACAAGCCTTTGGTCATCGCAAACGGCACTGACGCTGACGCCATCATCAAAAGACTCATGGACAGCAATAAAAACAGGCTCGTCATCAACACCGTCCGAGCAGACGGTACATAGGGCGATGTGGCTATCGTCGTGGGGATGTTAAAAAAACTCATGACAGGGCAATGCTTGGGAAAATTTGGGGCTATATTATAAACCAAATCTCTGCTAAATGCTTGATTATTTGGCAAAAATTTGGGGAGGTTAGAAAGGCTTGGGCAAAAGTTGCGTAGGTTTTGGGTGGGGTTTTGGGTGGGGTTTGGTGTTGCCTAAATTATAAGGGTGAGATTCACCTTGGCAAAGTCAATACACCATTATAGGGCAAATGTAATTTGCTCCTACAACCTACCCAAAACATGTGATTGACCATACCAACCATCACCCAATCACGCCAACGCCGTGACACATGCCACAAACCGCTCGCCACGCTCATTATAGCTTTTAAATTGGTCTAGGCTTGCACACGCAGGCGACAGTAGCACAACTTTGGCAGAGCTTTGACTGGCAAGCTCCACCGCTTTGTCAAGCGTGCCTACTTGTGTCATTTTGCTTGCCAAATCAGGGCTGTTTGCCAATGTTTTTTCTATCAAGTTAGCATCTTGTCCGATAAGATAAATGCTGTCGGCAAACTGTTCGGCAAAAGGGGCAAGCTCAGCAAAATCTTGCCCCTTGCCCTGACCGCCCAAAATCAAGGCAAGCGACTGCTCGCCATACACCGCCCCAAGCCCGTCAATGGCGGAGAGTGTCGCTCCGATATTCGTGCCTTTTGAGTCGTTAAAATACACCTTACCACCCACGTCCGCCACATATTCACAGCGGTGTGGCAAACCCTTAAATGTCCGTAGCACGTCAAGCATGGCACTCATGTCAAGCCCCACCGCACTGCCCAAGGCTAAGGCGGATAAGGCGTTGAGCAGGTTGTGTTTGCCCTTAATCAGAATTTCATCAGATGAGATGAGTTTGTCGCCATTATGACACAGCCAAATGATTTCGCCTTCGCCATTGTCATCACGCTCGCCTTTTAAACAAAAGTCCGCCGAAAAGCCCTCGCCAATCTCCCCTGACGTACTTATCATCTGAGCGTGTTTGGGCAGATGAGCGATACAGGTGCGAGCAAGCTCTTTGTCGTCCAGCCACACCACCGCATTTTTGGCATCATCAAAAATGCGTAATTTTTGGGCAAGGTATCCTGCCATGTCGCCATGACGGTCTAAGTGGTCGGCAGATAAATTCAAAATGGTCGCCACGTCTGCCCCAAGCCCGCTCATCATTTCAAGCTGAAAGCTAGACAATTCAAGCACCGCCATGTCCATGCCGTCAATATTCAATAAATCAAGAGCAGGCGTGCCGATATTGCCACCCACACCCGCCTTTTTGCCCGACTTTTGTGCCATAAGTCCGACCAGCGTGGTTACGGTGGATTTGGCGTTGGAACCTGTAATGGCGATAATGGGCGTGTGCGTGCCGTTGTCCGTATCTCGCTTTTTTAGATTTTCAATAAACACTTGTACATCGCTCACTACGCTCACGCCCTGCTCTATGGCTTGGGCTATGGCGGGTGTGGTGGGGTCGATACCAGGGCTGATGACGACTTTGTCCGAAGCGAGCAAAACATCGGCATGGATACCGCCAAAATAAGTCGCCACACCGCTTGGCAATTTGTCCGCCAACGGGGGAAAATTACCGTCCGTAACGGCAACCGTATGCCCTTGATTTATCAAAAATTGAACCGCAGACAGTCCAGAACCGCCTAAACCGATGACCGTGTAATTTGCCATGAATGTGCCTTTTTTAAATGCTAAATAATCATTATTCTATCAGAATTGGCGTGGGCGTTGTTGGATTTTTGCCAAAATTGTCATATAATGACAAAAGCTACTTGCCAATAAGGATTTTTATGAAACTTGTTACCGCCATTATTAAACCCTTTAAACTGGATGATGTCCGTGAAGCCTTGTCGGACATTGGTGTGAACGGCATTACCATCACCGAAGTTAAGGGCTTTGGTCGCCAAAAAGGGCATACCGAGATGTATCGTGGGGCGGAATATGTGGTGGATTTTTTGCCAAAGGTTAAGCTAGAAATCGCCTGTGCTGATGACATGGTTGATGGCGTCATCGGTGCTATTATTGACACCGCCAACACAGGTAAAATTGGCGATGGCAAGATTTTTGTCACGCCATTAGAGCAAGTCATTCGCATTCGCACGGGCGAGACGGACGAGAATGCCCTATAAAAGAAACCCCACCGAAGTGGGGTTTTGTGTGCTTGACTGTTTAAACCAGCCTTGGACTTACTGTCTGACACCTGTTTGAGTGCCTGCTTTACTTTTGATGGTAATGCTGTTGCCGTTTACGGTGATGTTGGCAGTGCCTGAGATGGGCAAGGTTGGGTGCTTGCCTTTACCTGCATATTTGCCACCGCCTTGGGCTTTGATGTCTCTGATGACGGTCGTGCCTTCACGCTTTTTGGCTTTTTCGGTCAAGCCTTTGGTCATCACAGCTTGGTAGCCACTGCCTGACTTGCTGATTTTGATGATGGCTTTGGCTTCGCCTTTTTCGCTCATTTTCCAGTTACCCACAATAGCGTCATCATTGGCAAATGCACTGGCAGATACTGCCACACCCAGACCGATGGCAAGTAGTTTGTTCAATTTCATGGCTTACTCCTGTTTACAAAAATCTAATTAATCCAAGCCAGTCAGTACTCGTACTGACAACTGTTTACCCATTATAAACAAGGATTTTTTAAATTGCAAACATTAACTTTGTAAGCCATTTGCCTTTTTGTAATTGCTTGGTAAAAATATTTCTGCCTAGGGCATGTCTACTCAAAAGGGTTATCTACCATGACTACTTTGGATGAGTCTTTGTCAGCAGTAGCAGGCAAATCTTGACCGCCTAACTCATCAAACGCCCCGCAAAGTGCCTGTGCAAAGTCAAGCAATGCCTGTGCCTGTGCCTTACCCGCCTGCGTTTTGGCAATTTCCACATCACCACTGATGATGACACTGTCCGTGCCATTTTCTATGGTCAAAGCCCCGATTTGTAGGACTTCGCTGTCATTGTCAAAGACATTCATCGCTCCACCTTATTTTAACAAACTCATCACAAATTCCACCAACAACACCAAAATCGCAAGCCAACCTTCTGTATCACCCCCTTTATCCACGCTGTCCACACTCTCAGACAAAGGGGGCAAATTAAAAGCCGATGACTGCACCTGTGGCGACAGCGACGGCATGGCGTTAATACCCGTACGTTCGGACAGCTCGGCAAGACTGATATGCTCGACCACGCCTGCTTCATTATTGGGCGTATAGTACACGCCTGCACGGTTGATGCTGGGGACATAGACTGCCTTAAAAAAGTGGCTCGGCACCAGTACGCCATCGCCGATTTTGGCGATTTGACGACCTTGGAACACCACGCCCGTCACGACATACAGCTCGCCATATTTGACCGTCAAGTTGCGTGTGTTTTTTTCGATGTCTTGCCATACGCCACGATTATGAGCGTTGTTTTGAGGGGCGATGTTGGCAAGGCTAAAACTGTCAAACTGCTGTGAGCCGTCCGCCATGTCGCCATTGGGCGATAAATGCCCCCTGTCATAGCCCGAACGGCGATAGTCATTGAGCGTTGCTCGCACGTTTGCAGGCAGGCGACTCTCTTCATGAAAGCTGTCTTTGCGAGCCAATGAACGTGCCTGATTAATGCGCTCACGGGTCAGGTACTCGGCAGAGTAGATGGGCGTGCGTGAGATACCCGAATACAGCACGGCAAAGCCGTCAAAGCACAGCTCATAATTTTTACGAGCCAATTTTTGCCCTTTGGTACCAACCAACTGCGGGGTGGTATTGGCATAAAAATGCTCAGGACAACTGGCAAGACTCTGGGCGGTGTTCGCTGTCGTCCGCTGTCCCACAAAAACTCCGACAGGCTCATCTGATGTCGCCAAACCCGTGGACTGACCCACCACATAACCCCCGTCATGAGCCGTAGCATAAGCGGTGGCAGTGTTTGAACTATTGGCGTTATGAGCGTTGTGGTTTTGGGTATGATTGTGGTCGTCAGCATAAGCCGTCGCCACGTTATCGCCATAGGCAACGGCGGTGTTATTGGCGTAAGCACTGTGGCAGGACAACAGTACCAAGGCAAGCCCCCACAGATGGAATGGGCGAGTGCCTGATGAGTAGAGATAGGACATGGTATTAGCTACTTAAAATGCGTGCCATTATACCCGATTTTTGGTGTGAGCGGTAGGATTATCAGGATTTCTAAGCTTTCAATCTCTGGCACTATGGCAAAGATTGGGTTTATCATATTTACCCCAAACTCATCTCTGCTCATGGAAAATTGGCAAATCATCCCCATAATCACGTTTTCTGTTATCTTGGACTTATTTATCCCCACCCATGAACCACACCACTTTTGCCCCACGCCTGCTCACTTGGTTTGCCACGCACGGTCGTCATGACTTGCCTTGGCAATATCATCATGCCGACACGTCCGACATTTATGCCGTTTGGCTGTCTGAGATTATGCTTCAACAAACGCAAGTCGCCACCGTTTTGGGTTATTTTGGGCGGTTTATGGATACATTTCCCACCGTGCAAGACCTAGCAAATGCCGACTGGGATAACGTAGCAAGCCTATGGGCGGGGCTTGGCTACTACGCTCGGGCAAGAAATCTACATCAAGGGGCAAAGCAAGTGGCGGATTATGTCGCCACGCATGGGCATTTCCCACAGACGATAGACGAATGGCAAAACGTGCGTGGCGTGGGACGCTCCACCGCAGGGGCGATAGTGGCGATGGGCGTGCGTGGGCGTGGCGTGATATGCGATGGCAACGTCAAGCGAGTACTGACACGCTGGGCAGGCATAGACGGCGACATCACAAAATCCGCCACCGACAAGGTGCTGTGGGAGCTTGCCGACACACTCACGCCCACAGACGAGAGCGGTAAGTTCGCCCAAGCGATGATGGATTTGGGGGCGACTGTCTGCACTCGCACTCGCCCTGCTTGCACGTCTTGCCCGCTATCAGACGACTGCACCGCCCATAAGAACGGCAATCCCACCGCTTATCCTGTCAAAGCCAAAAAGGCAGACAAACCCCACCGTCATTCGCTCGTGTTTGCTCTGATATATGATGATAAGCTCTTATGGATAAAACGCCAAAGCGATACAGGGGCAGGCATTTGGGACGGACTGTACGCCTTGCCCATGCTGATGATAAATGATAAACAAGGCGATATGCCCCATGATTTACATCACGCCAAAACCATGCATGATAAATACGCCCACGCTCAAAACCCTAGCCTTGCCGAAAGTCAAGTTTTGGATAATTTGCCAAATATCGCCATCAATCACCCCAAAACCATCAAACACACACTCACGCATTTTCATTGGCATTTGTCATTGGTTGAGATAAATATTGATAAAACGCTTTATGACAACATCAACCACGCCCTAACCGCCATTCATGCTGATTTTGTTTGGCAAAAAGGGTGTGATGGGCTGGGCGTACCAAAGGCGATGGGGAAATTAGTAGGGTAGGCTTGAAAAGGTTATTAATTCAAATCGTAAAACTAAAAATTTGAAATTTTTCCAAACATCAAAACTCTGTTTAATAATCCCGTTTTTGTAGCCAATCCACCATTTGCAAAAGTAGGTTATCATCGCCCAAATCCGCCACTTGCCCTCTTGCCTTATCAAAGAGTTTATCAGCATAGGCACGGGCGTTATCCACGCCAAACAGTTTGACATAAGTGGATTTGTCCAGCTTTTCATCACTGCCTGCCATTTTGCCTAGCGTCTGGGTGTCCGCCACGACATCTAGCACATCGTCTTGCACCTGATAGGCAAGCCCGATGAGCCGTGCATACTCGCCAAGACTTGCCATACGCTCATCAGACGCACCGCCACACACCGCCCCCATGAGAACGCTTGCCACGATTAACGCCCCTGTTTTGTCCTTGTGAATGGCTTCTAGCTCATCTTGGCTAAGCTGTTTTTGCTCACCGCTCAAATCCGCCTGTTGCCCTGCCACCATACGCCGAGCGTTGGGAGCAAGTATGCCAAGTAGCCTTGCCACGACATCAGCCCCAACCGCCCCGAGCTCATAATCTCCGCCCAACACATCAAAGGCAAGCGACTGCAATACATCGCCTGTCAGCACCGCCGCCCCTTCGCCATAAACCACATGACAAGTCGGCTTGCCACGGCGTAGCTCATCATCGTCCATAGACGGTAGGTCATCATGCACAAGCGAATAACCATGCACGCACTCTATGGCAAGCATGGCACGGCGTACCGCTCCAAAGGCAGGCATATCCACACGCCCCCCAACTGCCAAAAAAGTCGCCAATACAAGCAAAGGACGCACCCGTTTGCCACCGTTAGAAATGGCATAGCGAGACGCTTCACCCAAGGGGTGTGGCAGATTGGCAGTGTCAAATAATAGGTCAAAATCTGCCATTAGCTGATTTTTGGTAAAATCTTGTACGCTGTTTAAATCATCGGTGTGCAATTTACTCATGTCCGCCCCCACGTCAAAAAACGCTATCATACCCCAAAATGCAAGGATTTTGGGTAAAAATCATCGGTTTTTAAAAATTTTTCAAAAAATATGCAAAAAGTGCTTGCAAAGTTTTTAAAATCATATATAATACGCACCACTTAGCCAATAAAGCTAAACATGGCGCGGTAGCTCAGTCGGGAGAGCAACGGATTGAAAATCCGTGTGTCGGCAGTTCGATCCTGCCCCACGCCACCATATTTTAAAACACTCAACTTCGGTTGGGTGTTTTTTGTTGTGCGTGATAAAAATAATGCCATCAAAGGATGTATTCAGCACGCCCATTGGCATATTTTAAAATCAAATGAGCATAAAGCCAAACCACAAAAAACCCTGCCATGTCAGCAGGGTTTTTATTGGATAAATCAGATAAGACATTAAGCGTCTTTTTTGGCACCCAATTTTTCTTTGATACGGGCAGACTTACCAGAACGCTCACGTAGGTAGTAAAGTTTGGCACGGCGAACATCACCACGACGCTTAACTTCGATACCACCGATGATTGGTGAGTGTAGTTGGAATGCACGCTCAACACCCACACCGCTTGAAATCTTACGTACGGTGAAAGATGAGTTGAGACCACGGTTACGCTTAGCGATAACCACGCCTTCAAAGGCTTGTAGACGCTCTTTGTCGCCTTCTTGGACACGAACTTTAACCACAACAGTATCACCAGGGGCGAATGAAGGGTGGTCTTTTAGCTGTGATTGTTCAATTTGTTGAACCAGGGGATGTTTGTTACTCATGGAATACTCCAATAAATGACATAGGCTCATACCTTTCTACATGGCTCAAAGGTCGCATATCATATCATCATCAGATTGAAAAGCTCAATCCACGTCCGAGCCACACGGACACATAAAACGGTTCATTATAATAAAAAGCCAAACAAAAATCAAGGGTTATTCCACCGTCACCGACTTGGCAAGGTTACGAGGTTTATCCACGTCCGTGCCACGCACCAAGGCGACATGATAGGAGAGCAGTTGCACGGCAATGGTATGGACAATGGGCGATAACACCCCGATATGACGTGGCGTACGAATCACATGCACCTCATCCGTTTCAGTAAAGTCGCTGTCAAGGTCGGATAAGACAAAAAGCTCGCCACCCCTAGCTCCAACCTCTTGCATATTGGCTTTGACCTTATCAAGCAGTTTGTCATTGGGGGCGATGACCACCACGGGCATGTTTTCATCAACGAGTGCCAAAGGACCATGTTTGAGTTCGCCTGCAGGATAAGCCTCGGCATGGATGTAGGTCAGCTCTTTTAATTTTAACGCCCCTTCTAGGGCAATCGGATAATGAATGCCACGACCCAAGAACAGTGCAGACGGCTTGGTGGCAAACTCTTTTGCCCATACGGCAAGCTGTGGCTCTAAGTTTAGAGCGTGCTGTATGCTTCCGGGTAGCTGTCGTAAATCATCGGCATAACCTGCCAATTCATCATCAGACACATGTCCACGTAGTTTGCCAAGCGTAACGGCAAGCCCAAACAAAATCACAAGCTGAGTAGTAAAGGCTTTGGTGCTTGCCACGCCAATCTCCGCCCCTGCTCGGGTGTAGATGGCAAGCGTGCTAGTTCGGGGCAGGGCAGATTCTAGCACATTACAAATAGACAGACTGTACTCATGCCCTTGGGCTTGGGCGTATTTTAACGCCTCCATCGTGTCTAGCGTCTCGCCTGACTGGCTAATCGTGATGATGAGCTCATCAGGGTCAGCGATGACATCACGGTAACGGTATTCACTGGCGATCTCCACATCAGTGCGAATACGAGCGATGGATTCTAGCCAATATTTGCCCGTGAGTGCCGAATAATAAGATGTACCACAGGCTAGGATTTTTATGCTTTTAGTTTTTGAGAAAATCTCTGGGGCATGCTCACCAAAATTCTCTGACACAAAACCGCCATCTAGGAAAATTTCTGCCGTATCCGCCACCGCTTTTGGCTGTTCATAAATCTCTTTTTGCATAAAGTGGCTATACCCACCCACCTCCAAACTTGCCAATGACAGCTCGGAAGTTTTTACCGCACGCTCGGTTTTGTCGCCATTTTTATCAAGGAGCATGTCAATGCCGTTAGCGGATAACAAAGCAATATCGCCATCTTCTAAATAAGTGACTTTACGGGTAAAGGCAATGACTGCCGACACATCGGATGCGATAAATACTTCTTCATCGCCAAATGCCACCAGGAGCGGACAGCCCATGCGAGCCACCACCATGTGAGCAGGGTCATCATGGCACATCACAGCAATGGCAAATGCCCCATGAAAACGACTGCACGCTGTTTGTACTGCACGGTACAAATCCTTGCCGTTATTTTCGTATTCGTGGCGGACGCTGTGAGCGATGACTTCGGTGTCGGTTTGCGATTCAAATTCATAACCCAATGCTTCTAGGCGAGTACGTTCGGCTTCAAAATTCTCAATAATGCCGTTATGCACCACCGAGATGAGTCCGCCTGAGATGTGCGGGTGAGCGTTTGGCTCGGTAACACCGCCATGTGTTGCCCAGCGGGTATGTCCGATGCCGATATGACCTGTCAGCCCTTTTTGCCTGACCGCCTCTTCCATGAGAGCGACACGCCCCACACGACGAACTCGTTTAATCTTTTGTTCGCTCTCACTATAGACCGCAATGCCTGACGAGTCATAGCCACGATATTCTAGGCGTTTTAGCCCGTCTGTTAAAAAATCCACCACATTGGCATGGGCACGAATTGCCCCAACGATACCGCACATATTTGTTCCTTAGTATCTGGTTAATGTTACAATGACAAAGATTGCCACAAAAAGTCCTACCCCAAATCGTTAGGTAAGGCGTGTATTATAGCAGATTTGGCAGTCGCTGTGACATCTGCTTTGGTGGTAGTTTTGCAACGCCCCCCCCTTTTTTTCCTTTGCAAACCCCACCCCAAAAACCCAAACCCCCCACCATCTCTGGCAGGGGGTTTGGTTTGACTTGGTTG